>Ga0136846_1231992_pt1 | contig 18645 bp, 20 predicted proteins | sample HopSoiMetagenom2_FD_96841 | JGI IMG/M metagenome (GOLD analysis project Ga0136846, IMG submission 96841) | Grasslands soil microbial communities from Hopland, California, USA - 2 Assembly 2016 (version 4) | ecosystem: Environmental > Terrestrial > Soil > Grasslands | place: USA: Hopland...
CTCTGCGGCGGCGTTCAGACCCGGGTCGCCGAAGATCTCGGCGCCCAGCAGCGCGCAGAAGGCCTGTTCGCAGCGGGCGCGGGCCCAGCCGTCGTGGCGGTGGGCGGTCTCGAAGCCGGCGGCGGCGGTTTCGGCGCCGGCGGCGGCCTTGCGCAGGGCCACAGCGTCGCCGGTGCGGCGGGCCACCTCGCGCCAGACGATGGCGGCCTCCAGCCGGCGGCTGGGCTTGTCCTTGGCCCCGATGCGGCCGGCGGCGACGTCGCAGGCCTTGGCTTCCTGCGCCAGCAGTTGGGAATCCAGCAGCTCGAGCAGCGAGGAGTCGCCGCCCGTCAGGCCATCCGTCGGCGCCTTGGCGCGCTCCGGCGCAAAGAAACGCTTCAGCTCTCGGCCCAGCTCGAACATCGCCCGGCTCCGCACCCGCCACGTCCCACCTTGGAACGTTGTTCACGAGTCTCTACCGAACACAGCAAAGCCGGAGCCGCGGGCTTTAACAAGTCATTAACTTCCGCAGTATGGTTAATTTACTGCAGAAAACTGTGAAGGAATTCAGGGAGTTCTCGTTAACCTTTGCGGATTTGACCGGGCTCCGCGCAAGGGTGGGCAGACCGCGAGCCCCTCACGCCACGCGCCTCGAAAACGGGCAACCGCAGCATTCCGTCCGCCTCCCAACACCGTTCGCCGCAAAAGGGCTTGGCGCTTGTTATGATATAACATACGAGACCGCAGCTTCGCGTTTTGGGGATTTGTGGCGTTATGCGACTGCGATCGATCCTGCTGGCGGCTTCCGGCCTGGCCGCCCTGATTGCCGGTCCTGCACGGGCCGCGGACGGAACGGACATCGCCCATGCGGTGTCCGAGATCGTGGTCACCGCCTCTCCCCTGGGCGGCAATCCGGACCGCTTCGCCACCATCGTCGAGCAGGTCAGCCGCCAGGACGTGCTGGCCAACGGCGGGGCCAGCCTGGCCGATGCGCTGCGCGACGCGCCCGGCGTCTCGGGCACCGGCTTCGCCGCCGGAGCCAGCCGGCCGGTGATCCGCGGCATGGACGCCGAGCGCGTGAAGCTGACCGAGAACGGCCTCTCCAGCTCCGACGTCTCGGACGTTGGCCCCGACCACGGCGTGCCGATCGACCCGCTGGCGGCCGAGCGGATCGAGGTGGTCCGCGGCGCCGCGACCCTGCGCTACGGCAGCCAGGCCATCGGCGGGGTGGTGAACGTGATCAACAACCGCATCCCGCTGAAGCCGATCTCGGATTTCGCCGGCGAGGCGACCGCCGCCTACAGCTCGGTCTCGCGGACCGGCGAGGGCACCCTCAGCCTCGATGGCGGCAAGGGCCCGCTGGCGGTGCACCTGGACGGCTTCGGCCGCCGCTCGGGCGACTACGAGACCCCGGACGGGCGCCAGGCCAACTCCTTCTTCCACGGCAGCGGCTATTCGGGCGGCGCCTCGTACTTCTTCGGCGACGACGACGAGAGCCGCGCGGGCGCGAACTACACCCACTACGAGTCGCGCTACGGGATCCCCTCGGACACCACCTTCATCCAGATGCGCCAGAACAAGGTCGGCTTCGGCTCGTCGCTGAAGCTGGACGCCGGGCCGCTCAACAAGGTCAACATCGACCTGGGTTACGCCGACTACCAGCACAAGGAGATCGACCCGGCCACCGACGAGGTCCTGTCCACCTTCAACAACAAGGAATGGGACGGGCGGGTCGAGGCGCTGTTCGGGGCGATCGGACCCTTCACCGCGGGCGCGGTCGGGGTCCAAGCCCAGGACCGCAAGTTCAGCTCCCTGGGCGAAGGGGCGAACTACCTCCTGCCCACCCACACCAAGAACGCGGCGGCGTTCGTCTTCGTGGAGGCGCCGGTCGGGCCGCTGCAGTTCCAGGGCGCCGTGCGCGTCGAGCGCCTGGACATCACCGGCACCCCGGGTTCGGGCGTGCACACCAAGCGCGACTTCACGCCGGTCAGCGCCTCGGCGGGCTTTACCTATGCGGTCTCCGACGACCTGCGGCTGGGCCTGACCGCCGCCACGGCGGCGCGGGCGCCCGGACAGACCGAGCTCTTCGCCCGCGGCCCGCACGATGGGCCACAGACCTTCGAGACCGGCGATCCGACCCTCACGCTCGAGCGGGCCAATTCGCTGGAGGCCACGGTCCGCTACAAGCTGGGCGAGCGCGGCAAGATCGAGGGCTCGCTCTGGGGCGCGCACTTCAACAACTACATCTTCGGCGCCCTGAGCGGGCGGCTGTGCGACGAGGACGGCGTCTGCGCGGTGGGCGGCGACGGCGAGCTGAAGCAGCTCAACTACGTCCAACGGGACGCGACCTTCTGGGGCGCCGAGCTGAAGGGCTCGTTCCCGCTGACCCAGGCCATGGGCGGGGAGCTCTCCGGCCAGGTGCTGGGCGACTATGTGCGCGCCAAGTTCGCCCACGGCGCGGGTGACGTGCCGCGCATCCAGCCGGGCCGCATCGGCGGCGGGCTGGACTGGGCCAACGACAGCGTCGACGCCAGCTTCCTGATCCTGCAGGTGGGCGGCCAGCACCATGTGGGCGTCGCGGACCTGCCCACCGACAGCTACACCTCGGTGGACGCGCAGATCGGCTGGCGGCCGTTCAAGAGCAGGCCCAGCCTCGAGATCCTGATCGTGGGCCACAACCTGGCGGACGAGCGCATCCGCAACGCCACCTCGCTGAACAAGGATGTGGTGCTGATGCCCGGGCGCGACGTGCGCGTAGTCCTGAGCACGAAGTTCTAAGGCCGGCCGAGCGGCTTTAGGCTCAGGCCCGTTCCTTGGCCCGTTCGAATCGGACCTTGGGGAACCGCTCGGTGACGTAGTTCACCTCCCAGGCCGACTTGCCCAGGAACACCGGCTGCTCGTCGATGTCGGTGGCCATGGCGGTGCGGTGCTTGCCCGTGAAGTCCTCGAGGTCGGCGCGGTCGGCGGTGAGCCAGCGGGCCTCGGCGAAGGGGCTGGCCTCGAAGATCACGTCCAGCTGGTATTCCTCGCGCAGGCGGTCGGCCATCACCTCGAACTGCAGCTGGCCCACGGCGCCGACGATGAAGTCCGAACCCATGTTGGGCCGGAAGAGCTGGGTCACCCCCTCCTCCGCCAGGCTCTCCAGCGCCTTCTTGAGGTGCTTGGCCTTCAGCGGGTCCTTCACCCGCACCCGCTGCAGGATCTCGGGCGCGAAGTTGGGCAGGCCGGCGAAGCGCAGGGTCCCGCTCTCCGAGAGGCTGTCCCCCACCCGCAGGACGCCGTGGTTGGGGATGCCGATCACGTCGCCCGCGTAGGCGTCCTCGGCCAGTTCGCGGTCGGAGGCGAAGAACATCACCGGGGCGTTCACGCTGAGCTGCTTGCCGGTGTTCTGCACCTTCAGCTTCATGCCGCGGGCGAAGCGGCCCGAGCAGAGCTTCAGGAAGGCGATCCGGTCGCGGTGGTTGGGGTCCATGTTGGCCTGGACCTTGAAGACGAAGCCGGAGACCTCCCGGTCGCCGGGCGCGACGTGGGTCTCGTCACCGCCGCGGCGGGCCGCCACCGGCTTGGGCGGCGGGGCGTAGGCGCCGATGCCTTCCAGCAGCTGGGCGACGCCGAAGTGGCGCAGCGCCGAGCCGAAGAAGACCGGGGTCATGTGGCCTTCCAGGAACGACTGCGGGTCGAACGGCTTGGCCGCCTCGGTGACCAGCTCGGCGTTCTCCGCCAGCTCCTCATGCTCGTCGGGCTCGAGGTAGGAGACCACGGCGTTGCCCTTGAAGGCGATGGCGTCGGGATGGCCGTCCTCGTCATGGGCCGGGCCGCCGCCCTTCTTGGCGAAGGGCAGGAACTGCTGGCGGCGCAGGTCCAGCATCCCCTTGAACCGCCCGCCGGAGCCGGCGGGCCAATAGAGCGGGGCGGGATCCAGGGCCAGCTTGGAGGCGATCTCGTCCAGGAGTTCGAACGGATCCTGCGCCTCCCGGTCCATCTTGTTGATGAAGGTGACGATGGGGATGTCGCGCATCCGGCAGACCTCGAACAGCTTGAGGGTCTGCGGCTCGATGCCCTTGGCGGCGTCCAGCACCATCACCGCGGCGTCGGCGGCGGTCAGGGTGCGGTAGGTGTCCTCCGAGAAGTCCTCGTGGCCGGGGGTGTCCAGCAGGTTGAACATCAGGCCGTCGTGGTCGAACGTCATCACGCTGGCCGAGACCGAGATGCCGCGCTCGCGCTCGATCTTCATCCAGTCCGAGCGGGTGCGGCGGTTCTCGCCGCGCGCGCGCACCGCGCCGGCCGCCCGGATCGCCCCGCCCGCCAGCAGCAGGTTCTCGGTGAGCGTGGTCTTGCCGGCGTCCGGGTGGGAGATGATCGCGAACGTCCGCCGCCGCGCCGCCTGGGCGGCGACTCCTGGGCGGTTGCTGGCGGCCTCGGCGGCGGGGGGGATGCTCATGGGGGTGGGCGGGTAGCATGGTGGGCGGGGCGGTGGAAGCGCGCCGTCCGTTGAAAGTAAGGCAATTCTGCCTTACATTTCGCCCATGACCCAGCTGACCATCACCGCCAAGGGGCAGGTCACCCTCCGCAAGGACGTCCTGGAGCACCTGGGCGTGCGGCCCGGCGACAAGATCGAGGTGGAGAAGCTTCCGAACGGCGGGTTGGTGATCCACGCGCCGCGCAAGACAGGGAAAATCTCTGACGTCTTCGGCATGCTGAAGCGGCCCGGACAGCCAAAGCTCACCATCGAAGAGATCAATGAAGTCATTGCCGACAGCTGGGCCGGCAAGGGTAGATGAGAGCTATCGCGGACACGAACCTGCTCGTTCGCGCCATCGTTCAGGACGATCCCGGACAAACACGGCTGGCGACGGAGGCCCTGCTCGCCGCGGAGGTCGTGGCGATTACGCCCGTCGCGCTTTGCGAGTTCGTATGGGTTGCGTCTCGCGCCTATCGCCTTGGCTCCGGCGAAATCGCCGCGGCCATCCGGACACTGCTGGCCGCCCGCAATGTCGAGGCCGATTGGCGGCTGGTTGAAGCCGGCCTCGCCATGCTCGACGCCGGTGGAGACTTCGCCGACGGCGTCATCGCCTACGACGGCCTGCGTCTCGGCGGCGACATCTTCCTGTCGTTCGACCAGCGAGCTGTGCGGCGACTGGAAGCCCAGGGCGAACCCGCCCGGCTCCTGGAGTAGCCCTACCCCTTCGCCGCCCGGGCCGTGGGGATCTGCTTCCAGCGCGGATCCAGGAAGCCCAGCGGGTGGCCCCAGCGGATCGTGCGCACGCCAGCCGCCGCCTGGGCCGCGCGGGTCTCCTCGCGCAGCGCCTTCATGGCCGTCCAGTGCACCTTGGGCCGGTGATGGTGCTCGGCGTGGTAGCCGTTGTTGAGGAACAGCCAGTTGTAGATCGCGCCATAGGTGGAGACGCCGGTGGCGATGGGCTGGTCCGGATCGGCGCCGGCATGCTCAAACCAGGCGATCAGGAAGCTCATCGACTGGCCGAGGTAATAGAAGGGCGCCAGGAACAGGACGAAGAGCCAGCGGTCGGTGAAGACGCCGACCGCCAGGACCGCCGCATAGAGCGCCACCATGGCCCAGAATTCCTGCAGGGCCTGGCGCGCCTCGGCCGGGCGCTTGGCGCGGATGGCGCGGGCCACGGTGTAGGGGCCGTCGTCGCGCCAGAACTGGCCCAGGATGTAGCTGAGCGGCGGCTCGATCTTGCCGTCGGCGCCGTACTGGTAGAGCGAGATCGGGTCGATGGTCTTGCCGTCCGCGCCGATCCGGTCGGAGTTGCCGGCGTGGTGGCGCATGTGGACGTACTTGTACATCGTCTGCGGCGTGCCGAGCTCGAAGGAGAGCACCACGCTGGTCAGCCGGTTCAGCGGCTCCCAAGCGAAGAACGGGTTGTGGATGAAGTTGTGCGAGACCGAGTCCAGGTTCCAGCCGATGGCCAGGGCATAGAGCACGCCGCCGGCGATCCGCTCGGGCCAGCCCAGCTGCGGCCAAGCCAGCAGGAAGGCCACGATCAGCCCGAAGTGGACGAACACCAGCGCGGCGGGAATGGCGTCCCAGGCGGAGTAGCGGAAGAGGCCGAGGTGGGCCCGGGGCCGGGCGCGGGGCTTGCGTGCGGGCGCCATCAGGCCGCCTTGTCCAGCCGCGGACGGTCCGACGCCTTGGCCCGCTTGGCCGTCGGGATCGACCAGGTGCGGCGGTCCAGGAAGCCCAGGAAGTGGGCCGGGCCGATGACGGTGACGCCCTCGCGCCGCTGCTCCTCGGCGATCTGGCGGTGGAGGGCTGTCATCTGCGTCCAGTGCGTCTTGGGCCGGTAGTGATGCTCGGCGTGATAGCCATTGTAGAGGAAAACCCAGTTGTAGAGCGGCTCATACGTCGAGACGCCCCAGGCGATCGGCTTGTCCGGGTTGCCGCCCAGATGCTCGTAGTAGCCGCAAAGGTTGGAGACGCACTGGCCAAGGTAGCTGCCCGCGACGATCAGCGGCACGAAGGTCCAGCGGCCCGCGAAGGCGCCGAAGACCAGCAGGGCGCCATAGACCGCCACGATCGCCCAGAACTCGAAGAGGGCCTGGCGCGCCTCGCGCGGCCGTTTCTCGCCGATGCGGCGGGCCAGCTCGAACGGGTCGTCGTCGCGGAAGAACTGCAGGAAGACGTAGGACAAGAGCGGCTCCGGCTTCCCCTCGGCGCCGTACTGGTAGATCGACAGCGGATCGATCGTCTGGCCCTTCGCGTCGGGCCGGTCGGCGTTGCCGGCGTGATGCTTCAGGTGGATGTAGCGGTACATGGTCTGCGGCGAGACCAGGGCCAGGGTGATGATGAGGCTCATCAGCCGGTTCAGCCGCTCCGAGCGGAAGAATGGGTTGTGGATGAAGTTGTGGGCTACCGAGTTGAGGTTCCAGCCCACGCTGAAGGCGTAGAGCCCAACCCACCCCAGTCGCGGACCCCAGCGCAGGTGCGGCCAGGCCGCGTAGAGTAGGAACACCAGCGCCAACTGGATGAACGCAAGGCCGGCCGGTAGGGCGTCGGCGTTGGAGACCTTGAACAGGCCACGCGGCCTGGACGGCGACTTAGCCATCGACTTCCTCTTTGCCCGCTTCGCCAGCGCCTTTCCGCGGCGAGTTTTCGTCGGAGGCCAATAGCACGACCCCGGCCATGATCACGAGCACCCCGACGATCCTTGTGGCGTTCGGACGCTCGTGGAACAGCAGGATCGCCGCCGTGAAGGTCGCGATATAGACGACGGCCGTCATGGGAAAGCCGCGGCCGAGGTCGAGGTCCTTCAGCAGGGTGATCCAGACCAGGAAGCCGCAGAAGTAGAGGGCGAACCCCAGCAGGACGATCGGCGTCGTCGCCGCGTGCCGGACCATGGCCGCGAGGCCCAGGTCGGGGTCGAGCTCGGCGCCGGCGATCTTGAAGACCACCTGGATGGTGGTCTCCAGGGCGATGAACAGCAGCCAGCCGCCCAGGACGGCCGCCAGGCTGCGGGCGGGGGCGAAGTCAGCCAAGGCTCGCCCCCACCAGGCCCGCGCCGAGGGTCACCAGGCCCGCCGCCAACCAGCGCCGCGGCCGCGGCGTCTCGCCCAGGAACAGCCGGCCCGTGAGCACAGCGCCCACGTAGGACAGCGCCGCCATCGGGCCCACCACCGACAGCGGCGAGTGGCCGATCACATACATCCAGGAAACCGCTTCCACGCAGTAGCCGCCGAGGCCCGCGAGCACCCAGGGGCTGGTGGCGACGCCGCGCCAGAAGTCCAGGCCCGCGGGCCCGTCGCCGATCCGGTCCAGCCCCAGCTTGAAGGCCGTCTGGCCGAAGACGTCGAGCGTGACGGTCAGCCCGAAGAGGCTCCAGACCAGCGGGGTCATTGCGGGCGATGCCTCCTCGAAGTCGCCGCCGGCTCGGGCGGCGTTCGCCCTGGCATAGCCCACGTCGGCCGGAAGTCAGCGCCCGATCTGGTCGAAGGCGCACTGGCGCGGCGACTTGTCCGGCCGCCAGCGGACCAGCTTGGTCCCATGGCGGAACCTGCGGCCGGTCACGTGGTCGTAGCGCACCTCGACCACCAGCTCGGGCCGCAGCGCCACCCACTCGCCCGTCCGCTCCGTGCTCCAGCGGCTGGGCCCACCGGGCGCGTCGCCGGTGAACCCCTCCCCCTTCAGCGCCTCGAGCCTGCGCGTCAGGGCCGGCCGCTCCGCGTTGGTGATGGTGGACGTGAAGCCCACGTGGTTCAGCCGGCCGGCCTCGTCGTAGAGCCCGAGCAGCAGCGAGCCCACCAGCTCGCTGTCCGCCTCGTAGCGGAAGCCGCCGACCACGCAGTCGGCGGTGCGGATCTTCTTGATCTTCTGCATCGCCCGTTCGCCGGGGACGTAGGGCCCGTCCAGGCGCTTGGCGATGACGCCGTCCAGGGCGACGCCCAGGTCCTCCAGCCAGCCGCAGGCGATGGCGCGCTCGGAGGTCCCGGGCGAGAGCTGCACGGCCCGCGTCTCGCCGAAGCGCTCGACCAAGGCCTCCAGCGCTGCATGGCGCTCGCTCAGCGGCGCATCCAGCAGCGGGCGGCCACGCGCGTCCATCAGGTCGTCGAACAGCACCAGGGCCGCGGGCTGCTCGGCCGCCAGGCGGTTCACGCGGCTGGCCGCGGGGTGCAGGCGCATCTGCAGCGCCTCGAACGAGGGCTGGCCGCCGACCGCGATGGTCAGCTCCCCGTCCACCACGAACCGGTCCACCGGCAGCGCCTTCAGGGCCGCCACCACGTCGGGGAAGAAACGGTCCAGCGGCTTGCCGGACTTGGCGCGCAGCGCCACCTCGTCACCCGAGCGGAAGGCCAGGCAGCGGAACCCGTCCCACTTGGGCTCGTAGCGCCAGCCGGGCCCCTCGGGCACGACGTCGACCAGCTTGGCCTCCATCGGCGCGAGGGTGAGCGGCACGGGCAGGTCGGAGAGGGCCATGGCCCTTGAAGGGCCAAGGGCTCAGCCGCGTTCCACCGGCTCCACCAGGAAGTGGCGGCCCTCGCGGTCCTCGATCTCCACCACCCAGACGTCGGGGTCGATGCGCGCGGCGCGCTCGATGTAGCGGTCGAGGTCGGGCTCCGCGCGGGAGGCGGCCGGCTCCATCCAGACCCGCTCGCCATCGCCACGGGTGGCCTCCGCCAGGAGGCGCGCGGTGCCGTCCGAGCGGTTCAGCACCTTGACCAGCACGGCGCCGGCGCGCGGATCGCCCTTGCGCACCACCACGGCGAAGCCCCCGCCGAGCTCGACGCGGCGGATCAGGGCGCCGACCCAGATGTCGGTGGAGAGCAGCATGGGGCGCTTATGCGCCGAGGCGCCGCATGCCCGTCAACCTTGGTTCAACGCTTCTCGGATAACAGGGTGGCTGACGGCCGGAAAACGCCGCGCATGGAAGAAGACGCATGACGAGCACGCGCAGAAGCGCGAAGCCGGCGTCTCGGTGGATGGGGTTGGTGGCGCTGGCCGTGGCGGTCGCGCCTTGCGCCGCGCTCGCGCAGCCGGCGGACCTGTTCTTCGAGCGTACGGTGATCAGCGCCGCGGGCGACCGCTGCGCGCTGTTCCCGCCGCAGGTGTCGGCCGCGCTGGCGGCCGCCGCCCAGCAGGCGCGTGGCGCGGCGCTGAGGGCCGGAACCGACGCCAAGGCGCTGACCGCGATGGAGCAGGACGCCCGGGCCCGCGGGACCGGCGTCGACTGCAAGAGCCCGGAGCTGGCCGTGGCCGCCGCCCGGGTGCAGGCGGCCTTCGCCGGCTTCGTCCACGTCAGCCGCATGACCTATCCCGGCGACGCCGCCGACTGGCGGGCCGATCGGGGCCAGGGCCGCACGCCGCGCTGGAACCTGGCTCAGGACGCGACCTTCGGCGGCGACCGCATGACCTTCGGACTGGCCGGCCGCGAAGGCGCCCTGGCGCTGCTGGCCACCGCCGACTTCGCCGACGGCGCCACGCCCTATGCCGCACGCCTGGTGCTGCGCGACACCGGCCGCACCACCGGCCCCTACCTTACCCTCGCCGGCAAGGCCGCCCCCCTGGCCCGCAAACTGCCGCCCCGCGCCGCCACCCGAGGCTTCATGGCCGAGGCCCGCAGCACGGTCGGCCCTGAGCTCGCGCCCAAGGGCGCCCGCACCGCCGCCGCCTTCCGCTTCCCCGCGACCGCCGGCCAGGCCCTCGCCGAGCTGGACCCCCGCGAGGCCGTGGCGGTGGAATTCCTCTTCCCCGGCGACCAGGTGCGCACCGCCTATGTGGAGGTCGGCGACTTCGCCGCCGGCCGCGCCTTCCTGCAGGTGGCGGCGCGCTGAACCCAGGTTCGAGCCGCAGGGATCGCCGAAACCCCGCGCCATCGCCCCCCGCACCGGCTACGACCTCACCCATGACAAGGCCAGGGCTCAATAGGCGCGCATCGGCGGAGCTGGCGGCGCAGGCCTGGGTGGAGGTCAGCGAACTCCTGGACCTGCAGCTGTCGCCGCTGGGCCTGTGGGCGATCGCGGCTCTGGACCCGCAGCCGGGCGAGACGGTGGTCGACGTGGGCTGCGGCGCCGGTCAGTCGGTGCTGCAGCTCGCCGAGCGGGTGGGCTCGGCCGGCGGCGTGATCGGGGTCGACATCGCGCCTCGGCTGCTGGCCCTGGCGTCACAGCGCGCCGCGGAGTTGGGCCAGGCCCGCTTCGTCGAGGCGGACGCACAGAGCGTCACCCTGCCGGATGCGAGCGCCGACGCTGTGTTCTCCCGCTTCGGCGTGATGGCCTTCGCCGATCCGGTGGCGGCCTTCGCCAACCTCCGCCGCATCCTGAAGCCCGGCGGCCGGCTGGCCTTCGTCTGCTGGCGCGCTCTCGCCGAGAACGAGCTGGACCTGATGCCTCTGCAGGCCGCCGGACTGGAGGCGATGGCGGACGCCACCCCGTTCAGCTTCGCCGATGCGGCCATCGTGCGGGCCACCCTCGAGGCCGCAGGTTTCGAGGCGGTGACCGCCCGGGCCCATGACGCCCCGGTCTCCAGCGGCGACGCAGACGCCATGGCGACGGTCCTGCTGCGCGTGGGTCCGCTGGGCCGCATCCTGCGCGAGACCCCTGCCCTGCGCGCCACCGCAGAGCCCCGCCTGCGCGCCGCCCTCGTCGCCCGCGAAACAGACGGCGCCGTGGCCCTGACAGCCGCGACCTGGGTGGTGACGGGGCAGCGGCCGCCCGCATCCTAGTCGCCCTCGACGTACTTCAGGATGTCGCCGGGCTGGCACTGCAGGAACTGGCAGATCCGCTCCAGGGTCTCGAACCGCACGCCCTTCACCTTGCCCTGCTTGAGCAGCGAGACGTTGGCCTCGGTGATGCCCACGTATTCGGCCAGGTCCCGCGACTTGGCCTTGCGGGTGGCCAGCATGATGTCCAGCGTCACGACGATGGCCATGGTCAGACGAACTGCGCGTTTTCGCGGGCCAGGCCGGCGGCGCGGGCCATCACCGAGGCGATCACCCACATGATCGTCGCCGCCAGCAGGCTCAGCACCTGGGCGCCGCTGAGGTCGAGCGTGAGCTCCTTGTGCCCCGGCGGGTTGGCGAAGGTGACGGCGACCGAGAGGATCGGCACGCTCACCGCCCCGGCGATGGCGGCCCAGAACGTCGCGCCCGCATAGTCGCGCAGTCCGGTCACCACCTCGGCGGCGAAGAAGTCGCCCCGCGCGAAGGCCGCCAGCGGCCGCCGCGCGCGGATGAGGCCGTAGCTGAGCAACAGGGCGGGGATGAGGCAGATTGCGCCGCCGACGATCCGCTGCCAGGGCTGGATGGCCAGCGGCAGGTCGCCCAGGATGTCGGCGGGCACGAGGCGCACCAGCCCGAGCAGCGTCCAGGACCCGAAGGCCCAGAAGCCGGTCACCACCAGCGGAATGACGAACGCCAGGACGGCGCAGCCCCTGGCGCAGATGGCGCTGAGGCGCTGTTCGCCGCTGAGGCGGGCGGGTGGGGCTTCGGGCATGGCGGGGTCCTCCGGTCTGGGCGGAGAGTGACCAAGAACTATGCGCAGGACAACTATTATTTATCATAGAACAGTAATTTTTCATGGTGCGAGCAGTAGCTGCCCCGCTTGGGTCGGACCCGCATCGTCAGATGTCACGGGTGCTTAAACCTCACGGCAGATGCGAGCCTGCGGCTCAGGCCAAGTCAAGGACGACGCCAGAGGCGTCGCCGCCTCGCGGCTGGCCCTGCGGGCCAGTCCTTGAGTTGGCCTGAGCCGCAGGCAGATTGGCCGCCATGAGGTTTAAGCTGGAGTGGGCCGGCGGGCGGCCACATCGCGGTGAGACTAGGCCCCGGTCCGGATCGCCCACCCTCGCGATGACCGCGGGTTGGAAAGACTGGATCAGGGCGCGAAACGCGCGGGGTCGGCGCACGTCTGAGGTGATGAATGGGTCTGCTTTCGGCAGGCCTTTCTCACGGCTACGCTAGCGAAAATGTGGACCCTGCCCCTCATAGTCCTGGTGTCTCTAGCGCCGGCGGCCAATGAAGATTTGACCGTCGACGGCAGTTCGTTCGGACCGCGACTAACGCTCACTTGTTCGTGGTTCACGAACTTCGAGAACAGCCGATTGGAGGCCTGCAAGACGGCGGCTGGCGCTCGCGTGCTCCCAGACGGAGGGGCATCCATAAAATGCTCTCGTCAAGTCTGTGAGCAGTTGGATGGCGAGGCACGAAGGGCAACCAAATCAGAAAGCTCTGAAACTCCGTCGGGCACCTTCGTGGTTCGATTTGAGGGTCGAGTCAGCCTGAAGCCGCACAAATCACGGTACATCGGGGACGGCGCTCGGATGGTGCTGGTCGAGAAGTTGCTCGACGTCGAACCGCAGTAGCACCTAGGTCCGCGTCAGACCCGCCCCTACCCCTGTTGCCGCCAGCGCGGCGGCTGCGCCTCGGCCTCGGCGGGGACCAGGACCGGCATGCGCACCGTCACCGTGGTGCCGTGGCCCATCTCGCTCTCCACGGTCATCTCCCCGTTGTGCAGGCGGGCGAAGGCGCGGACGAGGGAGAGGCCGAGGCCCGAGCCGGCCTGGCGCTGCTCGGCGTCGCCGGCCTGTTCGAAGGGGCGACCCAGTCGCACCAGGTCGTCGGGGGCGATGCCGACGCCGCTGTCGGCCACCACCAGTTCCAGCACATCGCCGTCGCCCTGGACGGTCACGGTCACGGCGCCGCCGCGCGGGGTGAACTTCAGGGCGTTGGAGATCAGGTTGAGGGCGATCTGCTTCAGCGCCCGGCGGTCGGCCTCGGCCGGCAGGGGCCCGATCGGCAGGACGCCGCGCAGGTTGACGCCCGCGCGGTCGGCCTGGCCGCGCATCAGCCGCAGCACCGCCTGGACCGCGTCGCGGGCGTCGAAATGCTCGATGGCCAGCTCGAAGCGCTCGGCCTCGATCTTCGACATGTCGAGCACATCGTTGATCAGCTCCAGGAGGTGCGTGCCGCTCTCGTGGATCAGCTCGGCATATTCGGCGTAGCGGTCGCCCAGCGGGCCGAACAGGCGCTGCCGCATGATGTCGGAGAACCCCATGATGGCGTTCAGGGGCGTGCGCAGCTCGTGGCTCATATTGGCCAGGAAGCGGGACTTGCCGGCGTTCTGCTGGTCGGCGGAGAGGCGCGCGGCCTCCAGCCGGCGCTCGCGCACCAGCTGGTCGCGGGCGTCGCGCACGGCGGCCACCAGGGTTCCGTCCTCGCCGGTGCGCAAGGCGATCTCCAGCCAGCCGTCGGGATCGTCGGGCGGACTGACATAGACCGAGGCGCCGCGGTCGCGGGCGGCGGCGTGCAGGGCTTCGGCCAGCGCCGGCAGGTCGGGCTCGGCGACCAGGAGGCCCAGGCTGCGGCCTTCCAGCTGGGCGGGGGCGTAGATGCCGACCGGGGCGCCCACGGCGGAGATCACCCGGCCGCTGCGGTCGAGGGTGGCGAGCAGCAGGGGCTGGCGGTCCAGGATCTGCAGCACCTGGTCGGCGCGCGCCTTGCGGCGGCTGTCGCGCCCCAGGCTGCCCTCGACGCCGATCAGGCCCGCGCCGAAGCCCAGGGCGATCGTGCCCAGCGCCAGCAGGCCCAGCCAGGGCGCCGCCTGGGGCGAGGCCTGGGGCAGTTGCAGCAGGAGCCCATCCAGCGTGGAGACGGCCGCCGCGGCGAGGGCCGTGGCCGCGCCCAGGGCCAGGATCTGGCGGCCGCGGAAGATGGCGGCGGCGGCGGCTGGGGCCAGGCACCAGGCGGCTAGCGGTCCGGCGACGCCGCCGGTCAGGTGGCAGGCCGCGGCGCCCGCGAGACCCCAGGTGAGCACCGCAGAAAGCTGGCCCCGCTTGCCCAGTCGGGAAAGCCCCGCGCCGAGGAGCGCGCCTGCTCCGCCGGCCGCCAGGGCCAGCATCTCAGGGCCCATCGACGGCAGGCCGCGCGCAGCCAGCACGCCCATGGTCGCGGCGATGGCGAGGACCCAGCCGGCATGCCACAACAGGCCGGGCGCCGCATCGCTGCGGCGGCGCGCTTTCGACGATGTCGCGCGGGCCGGGCCCATGGCGAATCTATCCACCCTCCTGGAGCGCCGGCGCGGAGACTAGCGGTGAAGCTTGGCCGGGGCGAGCGGCGTGGAAGGCCGTCTTTGCGGCGCAACCATTTCGTAAGCGGCGGCGGGCACCTTGCGGACCTGGACTTCCGGGGCGTATCGCCGTCGCATGGCTCACGAGGCCGATCCTTCTCTGGGCGCCGACGCCCCGCCGGCCGACGAGCCCCGGGGCGAAAAGTCCCGCGCCCGCGCACGGCTGCAGGCGGCCATGGACGAGCAGAAACGCTCGTTCCTGAGAATGGTCAGCCATGAGCTGCGCACGCCGCTCAACTCCATCCTGGGCTTCTCCGAGATTCTCTCCGCGGAACTGTACGGCCCTCTGGGGGCTGCGCAGTACAAGGATTATGCCGCGATCATCCATGGCAGCGGCCAAAAGCTGCTGAAACTTGTGAATCAAGTGCTGGAGATCGCCCGGCTCGAGGGCCGGACCATGGATTTCGACCCGCGGCCCGAATCAGTGGAGGCGGCGCTGGACGACGTGCTGCCGATGCTGAAGCCCGACCTCGACGCCCGCGGCCTGGTGGTCGAGGTGGCCGACCGGGCCGCCCTGCCCCTGGTGCTGGCCGACCCGCGGGGGCTGCGCTCGGTGCTGTTCCAGCTCCTGCACAATGCGGCGCAGTTCTCACCCGACGGCGGCCACATCCGCGTCGCGGCCTGCACCCAGGGCCGCCGGGTGGAGATCTCCATCGTCGACGAGGGCGAGGGCGTCGACCCGGCCCAGGTGCAGCGGCTGATGGCCCCGTTCGAGCAGGGCGAGAACGCGCTCACCCGCAAGTCCGAGGGCGCGGGCCTGGGCCTGCCGATCGCCGACCTCACCTGCAAGGCCATGGGCGGGCGGCTGAAGCTCTCGGCCGCGCCGCAGAAGGGCCTTCGCGCCGTGGTCCGCCTGCCCGCCGCCACCTGAGGCGGGTTGCGCCCGGCGGCCAGGGTCCTTAAGTCGCCGCGATGTCCGCCGCCGACCAAGCGCTTGCCGAGCTGAAGGACGAGTTCGAGCTCCTGGGCGACTGGGAGGAGCGCTATCGCTATGTGATCGAGCTGGGCCGCGAGTTGGCGCCGCTCAGCGACGCCGAGCGGACCGAGGCGCACAAGGTGCGTGGCTGCGCCAGCCAGGTGTGGCTGGTGACCGAGCCGCAGGCCGACGGGACGCTGCGGTTCCGCGGCGACTCCGACGCCCACATCGTGCGCGGCCTGATCGCCATCCTGCTGCGGATCTATTCGGGCGGTACGCCGGACGAGATCCTGGCGTTCGACGCCAAGGCCGCGTTCGAGGCCCTGGGCCTCAGCGGCGCGCTCTCCGCCCAGCGTTCGAACGGCCTGGCCTCGATGGTGGGCCGGATCCGCCGCGACGCGGAGATGGCCCGGGCGGCCTGAGGCCTCAGGCGGCGCGAATGCCGCTGGCGACCGCCCCTAGGCCTACCACCGCGTCGTAGCCGAGGATCAGGTCGACGCCCTGGCCGCGGGTGGAGAGCGGCAGGCGGATCCAGACCGTCGAGAGGTGCGAGGCGCCGCGCCAGGCGAGGTTGTGCACCCCCACGGCGGGCCGGCCGCTGTGGACCACCTGGCCCAGCTCGTGGCGCCAATAGTCGGCCGCGGCGGTGTTGTAGACCTGGCCCAGGGTCAGGCCGGTGATCTCGCGGCCGTACACATGGTAGAGGCCCGTGCCCGCCAGGCGCACCCGGTAGTCCAGGCCATCGCCCTGCAGCACCTCGATCAGGCTCACCGTGGGCAGCAGCCGCTTCATGCCCTCGGGGTGCAGGCGGTCACGGGTGGGCAGCGGCGCACCCGCCTTCAGCGAGCTCCAGTAGGCGAACAATTCCTCATGCGCGCGAATGGCCGCGGCCGGAGGCCCGATCTGCGCTGACATCTTATGAGTCTCTAATAAACGCCTGGATTCACGGCTTGAATCACCATCGCCTGATCCGCGAATCGGCGGCAAGGCGAAATTGGTTAACAGGCTCCAAAAAGCGATCGGACACGAAAAACGCCCGCCGGCGGACCGGCGGGCGTTGGTCGATCTCTCGTCCCCGCCAGGCGGGGATGGCCTCAGCGCTTCTTGCGCGGCGCCTGGCGGCCGCCCTGGCCCAGGCCCATCTGCTTGGCCAGGTCCGAACGGGCCTTGGCGTAGTTGGGGGCCACCATCGGATAGTCCTTCGGCAGGCTCCACTTCGCCCGGTATTCCTCAGGGCTCATGTTGTACTTGGTGCGCAGGTGCCGCTTCAGCGACTTGAACTTGCGCCCGTCCTCCAGGCAGACCAGGTAGTCCGGCGTGATCGAGCGGCGGATCGGCACCGCCGGTTCCTTCGGCGCGGCCTCCACGGTCTCGGTGCCGGAGGAAACGCCGGCCAGCGCCCGGTGGACGCTCTGGATCAGGCCGGGCAGGTCGGCGGCGCTCACAGTGTTGTTGCCCACATAGGCGGAAACAATGTCCGCCGTCATCTCGATGACTTCCGACTTCTCGTCCATTTCTCTTGGTTCCGCAAAGAACGACGGCGCCTGGCGCGTCGAGTGATTCACAAGATCAGTGCGCCGTCATTATCGGCATCGCTGCCTCCACACAACACAGAAACAGAGCTTTGACCACTGTCCTATTGCGAGAAGAGAAGTCGGATGCTCGACGAACAATCGCCTGGCGCTGCCGCGAGTAAGGTCGGGACGCTCTACCTGGGTTGAGCGATTTGCGCCGCAACATGACGATGGACGGAAAAGGAACGCGCCCCTCGAATTGGAGCGCTGGCGACGCAAAGCCCCAATGATCAACCGCGGAGATCGCGGAGATACGCAGTGGGCCTGGCGTCGCCGCCATCGCGCTGCGATCTCCGCGATCTCCGCGGTTGGAACGACATCAGCTCTGGCGGGACGCCGTCAGAAAGGCGCGCCGCTCGGACCCCCTCAGCGGAATGTCGGCGCGGTCCAGTGGCCCCAGATGTCGGGCAGGTCGCTCGAGACCTTGTCGGGATAGTTCGGCGCGCGCTTTTCCAGGAACGAGGTGACCCCCTCGCGCGCGTCGCCGGACTTGCCCCGGGCCTGGATGCCGCGGCTGTCGGCCTGGTGCGCCTCCATCGGGTGGCTGGCCCCCGCCATGCGCCAGATCAGCTGGCGCGTGATGGCCACCGACACCGGGGCGGTGTTGTCGGCGATCTCCCGGGCCAGGGCGCGGGCGGCGGGCAGCAGGTCGTCGGGCGCATGCACCGAGCGCACCAGCCCGCGCTCGTGCGCCTCGGCCGCCGGGAAGATGCGGCCGGTGTAGCACCACTCCAGCGCCGTCTGGACGCCCACCAGATGCGGCAGGAACCAAGACGAGGCGGCCTCCGGGTTCAGCCCGCGGCGGGCGAACACGAAGCCGTAGCGGGCTGCGGTGGAGGCCAGCCGGATGTCCATGGCCAGCTGCATGGTCACGCCCACGCCCACCGCCGGCCCGTTGCAGGCCGAGATCACCGGCTTGAGGCTGTCGAAGATGCGCAGGGTGACGAGGCCGCCGCCGTCGCGCTGCACGCCTTCGCGCATCCGCGCTTCGCGGTCAGCGGCCGTGCGGGCGTCGTAGTTGAAGGTGTCGCCGCCGGCCGCCAGGTCCGCGCCGGCGCAGAACCCCCGCCCCGCCCCGGTGACGATGACCGCGCGCACCGCGTCGTCGCCGTCGGTCTCGTCGAACGCGGCGATCAGGTCGTTCATCATCTGGGTGTTGAAGGCGTTCAGCCGGTCCGGCCGGTTCAGGGTGATCGTCGCGATCCCGTCTTCGACGGAATAGAGCAGGGTCTCGAAGCTGGGCATGGGCGTTCCTCGGCCGCGGTTTGGGCGGCCATGAGGGGCGGGTTGACGGACGGGAGGTCAAGAGCTGGGCGCGGCGCGGCTGGCGTTCCAGGCTCCAGGCCCGACGCTCCACCCTGGTTTGACGGAATCCGGGAGGCCTACTAACTGTTGCGGCGCAGCCGTGGAGACGGTCGCTGCTTGGGGGAGCACCGCACACATGGCCACGTTTACCGGGACGTCCGGCGACGACACCTTCACGGGCGACGCAGGGTTCGACAACGCGAGCGGCGGACCCGGCAACGACAGCCTGAGCGGCGGGGGCGGCGGCGACAACCTGGCCGGCGGCGCGGGCCGCGACACGCTCGATGGCGGCTC
>Ga0136846_1236584_pt1 | contig 18639 bp, 19 predicted proteins | sample HopSoiMetagenom2_FD_96841 | JGI IMG/M metagenome (GOLD analysis project Ga0136846, IMG submission 96841) | Grasslands soil microbial communities from Hopland, California, USA - 2 Assembly 2016 (version 4) | ecosystem: Environmental > Terrestrial > Soil > Grasslands | place: USA: Hopland...
ACCCATCAGGAATTCCTGATCTCTAATTTCCTTCCTCAAAAGAATCCTGTAAAAATCCTTATTACAAGTGGGGCTTCCTGTCCTGATGCGATCGTGGAATCAGTAATTACCCGACTGGTAAGCTTTTATAAGGATGCAAAAAGCATTGATGAAGTAACCGCTTGCTTTCAATAATATTCTGTCTGAAACCCCTGCTTATTTGTATAGAAGCGTATAATACTCATGCGCCATTCTATTGCTTTCAAACTGGAAGCGTACGTCCTGCATGCTGTTCTTCATTACCTGCCGCCAGGTAGCATAATTTTCATAATAGAGCGGCAGTATTTCTTTCTCAAGGATCTCATAAAGGCAGTTCAGGTCATACATATCCTGGTCATGGACAGACATGTTGGCATAATCCGCTTTGGGAACTACAAATCCGTTATGGCCATGGTTGATGAACTCGGGAATCCATCCATCATCAGTAGAAAAATTAACTGCGCCATTCATGGCAGCAGTCATCCCGCTGGTACCAGAAGCTTCACGCGGTACACGTGGATTATTCAGCCAGCAATCAGCCGCCTGTTTCAATCTTTTCGAAAGAGTCAGTTCGTATCCGATCAATACGGCTACAGTTTTATAGCGTTTGCTTAAATGCACGAGTTCATTGAATTCACTGATGGCAGGATGGTCAACCGGGTAGGGCTTACCGCCCCAGATTATCTGAACCGGATATTTTTTATTGGTAAGAAGCTTTTCAAATCGCTTTTCATCAGAAGCAATAAGACCTGCTCTCTTATATCCAGCAAATCTCCGTGCCCATACAATGGTAAATATGTCCGGATTAAACAGTTTACCTGTTTGATCTGCTACGATATCGAATGCTCTGCGTTTGAGGTATTTTTTGCGATCGTCAATACCATAATCATCAACAGCTTCTTTAAACCGGTATAATTGTTTATCTGCCCAATACGTATAATTCTGCGCATTGGTAATGGAAATGATGGGGCAGATACCATCATATTTTGCCCACATGGCCCTTGCCACTCTTCCGTGCAATTGAGAAACCCCATTGGCGATATGCGCAAAGCGCAAGGCCACCAGGGAATGATTGAATGCATCATCCTGGATGCCGGTCAGTTTCTTCACTTCATCAACACTCAGTCCACAGAAATAACTCATTTTATGGCACAGGTAGATATCATGCTTTTCATTACCTGCTTCTTCGGGAGTATGAGTGGTAAACACCAGTCTCTTTCTAACCTCTTCCGGTTTACGGTTGTATTTATTGTAGAGATAGAATGCAGCAGACAATCCGTGTGCTTCATTCAAATGATAGAGTTCAGGATTAAAGCCGATAATGTCCAGCAGCTTTGCACCACCAACACCCAGCAAAATGAATTGCGCCACTTTGGTAGCCACATTGGCATCATAAAGACGATGGGTAATGGTTTGTGATACATAATCATTTTCAGGTACATCAGTACTCAGGAGGAAAAGCGGGGCTGATTTGAATGTCTGAGGATTGAGATAATACACCTTCACCCAGACAGGATGTTCATGCACGTTGATCTGGTATCGAATACCAGTATCTTCCAGGAATCCATATTGTTTTTCATTCCAGGAGACTTCCAGCGTCTGGTCCTGATTTCTTTCCTGGTCATAATATCCATATTTCCACAAAATGCCAATGGCCACCATATTCTGACCAAGTTCGTAGGCACTCCTCAAATGGGAACCAGCGAGAAAGCCCAGGCCGCCGCTATAAATCTTTAGCGGCTGATGGATGGCAAATTCCATCGAGAAATAAGCTACGCGTTTGGAATATCTCTGTTCAATAGTGTATGGGACCTCAAAATTCGTAAAACTCATATTGTGTTTATTTTACACGAAGGCGCAAGATAATCGATTGTACAGACATTTTATAACTCCTGTGTTTTCTGCCTTTTATCTTTTCTTTGCCTTCATCACCGCTTTAGGTTTGGCTTCTTTTTTCCGGGGATAGGAACCATTGAAAGAACAGCGCAAACCCCTGCGGGCTCCGCAGCCGCCCACTTCTTTAATGCTAACGGAAGAAGAAGAAAAATTAAACTGAAGCGAACAGGGATCACCCGGTTCACGGTATTCCGCCATCGTACTGGTAACCATTCGCGCTTCGCCCTTCAGTTCTCCGATGCACTCCCCTTTGTTCTTTTCGAAATGTATAAAGAACATCATGCGATCAGCTTTTCTTCCATCACGGAAGGAGACCAGGTTCATGGCGCCACTGCCATAATCAGCAGTAAATTTTTGTTTGTGAGAATACGTATCGATCGGATTGATCAGTTCAGTCACTTTATCTTCCAGGGCTTCCGTAAGGATCAGCGTAAAACCACCGTCATTGTTAAGAACATACTGATCGCTCCCATCACTGGTACTGCCATCCCTGTTTTTTCGTGTGACTTTGCTTGACAAGACATAACGGGTATCAATATCGGCAGTTTGTATGGTAGCGGAAGAATTATCCAATTGCAGGATAGGAATACCATCAATAAATTCATCATCCTTATTAAAACCAAGTACAAAAGCGACATGTTTATCACCACTTGTAACCTTTGCAAAGAGATAGGTCTCTTTTGTTTTGGCCGCCTTGATCCTGGCCATGGAATATATTTTCAGCTTTGCACTTTTTGGAAACGCACGGGCTATAATGGAGTCGGGAATAAATTGAGAAAATACTTTCTGGCTGATCAGCAAGGAATCTTTATCCTTTTTCAGCAGGGATGTATCTGCAAAACGATAAGGCAATCTGGCTTGAGGGAAAAAATCTATGAAATCACCCACTTCCACCGGGTCCTCTCCGGAAAGAGAGGCTTTTTTTGATTTACAGGCGAATACGGCCAATGCTGCGAAAATGATAAAACAGTACGTCCTAAAAACCATCATTTTGACTTAGTTGGACCGGCAAATTAAGCGATTCAGCCGGTAATTGGACAGTTAATTTTATTTGAAAATGCAAAGAGGCTTACGTCTGTTATTTTGACATCTGGCTAAAATTTTTTAGGTTTGTCTAAAAATAATTTTAGCTGTGCTGAATTATTCCACTAGTGAAGAGAATTATATCAAGGCCATCTTCCACCTCCAGAAGGATGGAACAGTAACTACAAATGAGCTTTCGGCTGAATTGCAGACGAGGCCGGCCTCGGTAACTGATATGATGAAAAAGTTGAAAACGAAAAAACTGGTGCACTACAAGGCCTATCGCGGGTTCCGGCTTACCGCCGAAGGCACTCGTGTAGCTCTCCTGATCATCCGCCGTCACCGGCTTTGGGAATTCTTCCTGGCAGAGAAACTAAAATTTAACTGGGATGAGGTGCATGAAGTAGCAGAAGACCTGGAACACGTAGGTAGTAAAAAACTGATTGATAAACTGGATGAATTCCTGGATTTCCCAAGATTTGATCCGCATGGAGATCCTATTCCGGACAGCAACGGCAAAATTGAAAACACCAGACAGGTTTGTCTAACGGATGTTCCTATCAATAAACCCGGCGTTGTTGGCCATGTAAGTGATCAGTCAAGCGAGATGCTGGAATTATTGGGACATAAAAAAATTGGGATTGGTACACGTCTGGAAGTGAAGAAGAAGTTCAGTTTTGACCAATCAATGGAAATTAAGGTACGTCAACAGCCACCCACCCATATCAGCTGGGAACTGGCTAAAAACATATTTGTGAAGTATGAGAATTGATACACATTCGGATCTTTCCCTGAGCGAGGTACACGAAACCATAGATACCACCACCCACCAACGCTCTGTGTGGAGGCGGATACTGGCTTTCTTTGGGCCGGCTTACCTGGTGAGTGTGGGATATATGGACCCCGGCAACTGGGCTACAGACCTGGCAGGAGGAAGCAAATTTGGTTATTCTCTGATCTGGGTGTTATTGATGAGTAACCTGATGGCATTACTGCTGCAAAGTCTTTCGGCCCGGCTTGGGATCGTAAGAAGAAGAGACCTTGCCCAGGCTAATCGGGAAACCTATCCCCGCAGCATCAATTTTATATTGTATGTGCTGGCAGAAATAGCTATTGCGGCCTGTGATCTTGCGGAAGTATTAGGAATGGCCATTGGTATTCAATTGCTGACCGGATTACCCCTGATCTGGGGCGTATTAATAACAGTGTTTGATACCTTCCTCCTGTTATTGCTTCAGAGATTGGGAATGCGGAAAATGGAAGCGTTCATCATTGGGCTGGTATTTATTATTGGCATATCATTCCTGATTGAAATCATTCTTGCAAAACCGGATATGGGTGAAGTGGTAAAAGGTTTTGTTCCACATATTCCCGGCAAGGAGGCGCTGTATATAGCAATAGGAATTATTGGTGCCACGGTAATGCCTCATAATCTTTATCTCCATTCAGCATTGGTACAAACAAGAAAAATAAAGCGCACCAAAGAAGGAATAAAGCGGGCATTGAAGCTGAATTTTATTGATACAACTGTTGCGCTGAATCTTGCCTTTTTGGTAAATGCAGCCATTCTTGTGCTGGCCGCTGCTGTATTTTTCAAAACAGGCCGGACAGATATTGCTGAAATAAAAGATGCGCATCATTTACTGGACAAATTGCTTGGAACAAGCCTTGCTCCTGTACTGTTTGCAGTGGCATTGATAGCAGCTGGACAAAGTTCCACCGTAACAGGAACACTCGCCGGCCAGATTGTAATGGAAGGTTATCTGCGATTGCGAATCAATCCATGGATGAGAAGATTGCTGACCAGGCTTATCGCGATAATACCTGCAGTCATTGTAATCCTGATCAATGGAGAAGATAATATCGACAGCCTGCTAATTCTGAGCCAGGTGATATTAAGCCTTCAATTGGGATTTGCAATTATCCCCCTGATCCATTTTGTAAGTGATAAAAAAACCATGGGAATTTTTGCGATTAAACCCATTGTTCAGGTTACTGCCTGGCTGATCACTGCCATCCTGGTTTATCTTAACCTGAATATGGTGATTGGACAAGCCTCCGATTATTTTGCCAGTTCCAGCAATGTATTCTGGAAGATTGTGATCATTGCAGGTGGAATTGGATATGTGCTTTTATTGATCGTATCCGTCCTCTACCCTCTTATAAAAAAGAAATGGAAAAATGTGCTGGTTCAAATGCATCCTGAAGCAACAGCATTACATTCTCTTACTTCGCCTACCTATTCTTCCATAGCTGTGGCACTTGATTTCAGTGAAAATGATCAAAAACTACTGGCGCATGCATTGGGACAGGGAGGCAATGCTCCCAAATTCATTTTGCTGCACGTAGTAGAAAGTGTTCCTGCCCGCATATATGAATTTGAAAGCGATGACCTGGAAACAGAAAAAGATAAAGAACATTTGCAATTTTATGCACAGCAACTGCGGGAAAGGGGATTTGATGTGGAAGCCAAGGTAGGATTTGGAAGCAGATCAAAAGAAATAGTACGATTGGTAAAGGAATCAGGCGCAGATATGCTGGTCATTGGCGCCCATGGACATAGTGGCATAAAAGATTTTTTCTATGGAGAAACAATAAATTCTGTACGCCATGTATTGAAAATACCTGTACTGGTGGTGAATTTGTAATGATATTATTTTCGTTTGCTGCCATGGTTTGTGAAATACGACCACTGTCACAAAAACTTTTACTATGCAGCGTTCTTTGAATTGTTGCTATTGTTCCTTAGTAAATGCTTAAATCGGCTGAATGTTTCCGGTTTGATATTAAGGTAAGAGGCCAGATGTTTTTGTGGGACTCGCTGAAGGAGTTCAGGATTTTTCATAACGAAGTTCAGGAATCGCTCTCGTGGAGTCATCTTAACCATCTGCATTTGCCACCGGTCTTTAAGCACCATGGTATGAGTAACAACTAATCGGCCCAGATGCTCCATCTTTTTTGATTGGGCATAAACTTTTTCAAGATCATCAAAGTGTATGGAAATAACGGAGGACGGCTCAATTGTTTCTATAAAATATTCTGAAGCCGTTCTGCTATGGAAGGATTCCTGACTGAGGATAATATGACCTTCCATCGATATCTGAGTATTGATCTCCTGACTTCCTTTTTTATAGTATTTGCGGATTAGACCCTTGATAATAAAATTGAAGTAGTTCTCCACTTCTCCCTGCCTGATCATAAATTCTTTCTTGCCAAATCTCCTCACCTTTATCACCGGAAGAAGGCATTTCGTGAATTCTTCTTCCGTAATATTGGCAAACTTGCGTAAGTAATCCTGGAAAGGTCTTGTTGCGTCCATGATACTCAATAACATATAAAAGGTACGACAATAATTGATCCGAATCAAGTTAAGGCGAGTAATTTTTTCCACACTTGTGGCAACACGCGAGAAATTACCCATGATACAGAACAAGTTATAAATTACTAGCTTTGCGGCCCTAAACAATCCGCAAAAATAACCTCAAAAATTGATCTATGGCCCAAAAGATTAAAGTCGCCAACCCTGTAGTAGAGCTCGATGGAGATGAAATGACAAGAATTATCTGGAAATTCATCAAGGACAAACTGATCCTTCCTTATGTAGAGGTTGATATTAAGTATTTCGACCTTGGTATTGAAAACCGCGACGAGACTAATGACCAGGTGACCATAGATGCAGCCAATGCCATCAGGCAATATGGTGTGGGTATCAAATGTGCTACCATTACACCTGATGAGGCAAGGGTAAAAGAATTTAATCTGAAACAGATGTGGAAGAGTCCCAATGGTACTATCCGTAATATTTTAGACGGAACAGTGTTCAGGGAACCAATTGTTATTAATAATATCCCAAGACTTGTAACAAACTGGACTGCACCGATCATTGTAGGCCGTCATGCTTTTGGTGATCAATATCGTGCAACGGATACGATGATCAAAGGCAAGGGAAAACTGACAATGACCTTTACACCAGAAGGTGGTGGAGAACCGCAAACCTTTGAAGTGTTCAACTTCAAGGGAGATGGAGTGGCAATGAGCATGTACAATACAGATGAAAGCATTATGGGGTTTGCGCGCAGCTGTTTCAATATGGCACTGAGCAAAAAATGGCCATTATATCTGTCTACCAAGAACACGATCCTCAAAAAATATGATGGTCGATTCAAAGATATTTTTGAAGATATCTATCAAAAAGAATTCAAGGCAAAGTTTGATGAAGCAGGTATTGTTTATGAACATCGCCTGATTGATGACATGGTGGCAAGTGCACTGAAATGGAACGGGAATTTTGTATGGGCCTGCAAGAATTATGATGGAGATGTGCAGAGTGATACAGTGGCACAGGGCTTCGGTTCACTCGGATTGATGACTTCTGTACTGGTTACTCCTGATGGAAAAACGATGGAAGCAGAAGCTGCACATGGTACTGTAACCCGCCACTATCGTGAGCACCAGAAAGGAAAACCAACCAGTACCAATCCAATTGCATCCATATTTGCCTGGACCAGGGGATTAGCGTTCCGTGGCAAGCTGGATAATAATCAGCCACTGATTGATTTCGCTAATGCATTAGAAGCAGTTTGTATTGAAACAGTTGAGGAAGGTAAAATGACAAAAGATCTTGCCATCACAATTAAACCAAAAGTGGAACATGGTAAGGATTATTTGAATACTGAGGAATTTTTGGATGCCATCGATGAAAATCTGAAGAAGAAAATGAAATAATGGAATTACTTGCGCTGGCAATAGCACCGGGACTGGCAATCTGCCTGTTTATTTTTCACCGGGACGCTTATAACAGGGAGCCTAAACGGAATTTGCTGTTTAGTTTTTTCCTTGGAGCCTGCAGTATTATCACAGCCATTCTCATTGAAGGAATATTCAAAGAAATTCCACCCAAAACAATCAGTGGTACAGCCGTAACCGCTTTCCTGGTGGTGGCACTTACAGAAGAGCTTGGCAAATTTCTGGTACTCCGCTATTATGCCTATACGCGCAAAAGCTTTGATGAACCGCTGGATGGTATTGTATATGGCGTAATGATCAGCATGGGCTTTGCCACACTGGAGAACGTATTATATGTGGCCAAATATGCAGGTTCAGGACAAGGTTACCAGATTGCCTTCCTAAGAATGTTTACTGCTGTGCCTGCACATGCTGCTTTTGGCGTATTGATGGGTTACTATGTTGGCAAAGCCAAATTTGATGCGGTTAACAGAAGAGGATTATTGCTGGCAGGTTTGTTTTGGGCTGTGTTATTCCATGGAGCTTATGACTATTGCTTATTCCTGCAGGGATTACCAGCCATAAAGAACATTATTTCTGATGGATTGCTGTTTGCCGGTGCGATTGCCTCCTTTATAATTGGAATACGCCTCAGCTTAAAACATATCAGGATGCATCGTCGACTTTCACAGCAAACATTCAAACCAACAGAGACGATGGCAATACGGAAAGCATATCCGCATGATATTCCATTGATCCGTGATCTGGCTTTTAAAATATGGCCAGTTACCTATAGCAGCATTGTTGGAATGGACCAGGTTAATTATATGCTGGGCCTGCTTTATAGCGAATCAAGACTGGCGGAGGATATGCAAAAAGGAATTGAATTTGTGATATTGTATGACGGTGTTCAGCCGATTGGATTTGCTTCCATAGGATTGATGGAACCCCGGGCATATAAGCTCCACAAAATATATGTGCTACCCAGCTACCAGGGAAAGGGTGCAGGGAAGTTTATTATCAATGAAATGATAACCGCCATAAAACAGAAAGGGGCTACTTCTCTGCTGTTGAATGTGAACAGGAATAATCCGGCCAAAGGATTTTATGAAAAACTGGGATTTACAGTGATCAAAGAGGAAGATATTGATATTGGTAACGGTTATTTCATGAATGATTATGTAATGGAAAAGGTAGTGTGATGCTAATTGGCGCCAAGTTTGCAATCGAGCAATTTTTTGGGATCGATCGGATCCTCAAAATCAAAAAAATGTAATTCCAGTTTGCCTCCCGCAGCTAACGTACCTAATATGTCCCCTGCTTTGATCTTCTGATCTTCTCTTACAAGCGGTTTTGTAATGCCCCCATACCAGAAATAATAATTCCTGAATTCCAGTATAACTATGTATTTGTGGCCTTCATCCTGCTGAACATTGGTAACTGTTCCTGCTACACCGGCTTTAACGGTTGTATCAGAAGAACTACTCAGGATGATCTTTAATTCCTTACCGAGGCTGTAAGGCTGTTTCTCAAATACTTCGGTAGCATCTGTCAATGGACAGATCAGGCGAGGTGGTGGAACCTTAGTATTCTTTTGGGCGTTAGCATATAACGATCCTGTTAACAAGGCGAGGACAAGGATATAGTTCATCTGTCTAATTTTTATTGTTTTTGGTCAGCTATAACGCAAAAAAGTCCACGTTAGCCATACCCTCCCATAGGCGTTTTCATTAATGAATACTTAATTATGATGCGCATGGTATGACAATTTCTTTATCATATCAGCACTCAGGGGATTTGCAGAAGGGCCAAAGCCATCAACGAGAATCCCTTTTTTCCCATTTTTACCCTCAATGCCGTAAACTACTGCCTCATCTGCAGGGTCCGACGGGCCTTCAAAACGGTATACTTCCGCAATATCAAAATCTTCTACATGGAGATTCTCACCATTGCATTCCAGGCAAAAACCTTTCTGGTTAAAATCCATTGTATACCCTCTTTCCCTAAGGCCATTTATGGCGGCTGTTACGGTATCATAGACATACATAATGATCAGTTTAGAAACTAAAATTACGCCAATTCATAATCAACAGATAAAGAGGCCTGATTGTGCGGAAAATGCGGTTGGTGTAATTGGCTATCTTGAACAATCGGCTTACCTTTGCTCGCAAAATAAATATCTACAATATGTCAACTGTAACAAAATCCATTGACTTTTCCCTTCCCTATAAAGTGGCTGATATTTCCCTGGCTGAGTGGGGCAGAAAGGAAATTCGTCTTGCGGAGGCTGAAATGCCTGGTCTTATGTCAATCCGTAAAGAATTTGGTCCATCTCAACCCCTTAAGGGAGCGAGAGTTGCGGGCTGTCTGCATATGACCATTCAAACTGCAGTTTTGATTGAAACTCTTACAGCTCTGGGAGCTGAAGTAAAATGGAGCTCCTGCAATATATTCTCAACACAGGACCATGCGGCGGCTGCCATTGCCGCTGCAGGTATCGGTGTATTTGCCTGGAAAGGTCAAACCCAGGAAGAAGCTGACTGGTGCATTGAGCAAACGCTCTTCTTTGGAGGCAAGGATAAACCACTGAATATGATCCTGGATGATGGTGGTGATCTGACTAATATGGTATTGGATACCTATCCTGAGCTGGTACAGCATGTAAAAGGCATCTCTGAAGAAACTACAACTGGTGTACACCGTTTATATGAGAGAGTAGCAAAAGGCACATTGCCAATGCCTGCCATCAATGTGAATGATTCTGTAACAAAGAGCAAGTTCGATAATAAATATGGCTGTAAAGAGAGCCTTGTAGATTCTATCCGTCGTGCTACAGACGTTATGCTTGCCGGTAAAATAGCTGTCGTTGGTGGATACGGTGATGTAGGTAAAGGCTCTGCTGCTTCATTAGCTGGTGCAGGTTGCCGTGTAATTGTAACGGAGATTGATCCAATATGTGCTTTACAGGCTGCAATGGATGGATTTGAAGTAAAGAAAATGATTGATGCCGTGAAGGAAGCTGATATTATTGTAACTGCTTCAGGTTGCCGTGACCTGATCACTGGTGCTCACTTCAAATTGATGAAGGATAAAGCGATCGTATGTAATATTGGTCACTTCGATATCGAAATTGATATTGCCTGGCTGAACAAGAACTATGGTAAAACAAAGGATACTGTTAAGCCACAGGTTGATATTTATAATGTAGATGGACATGATGTGATCATTCTGGCTGAAGGCCGTCTGGTGAACCTGGGATGCGCTACCGGTCACCCGTCATTTGTAATGAGCAACTCCTTTTCTAACCAGACGCTGGCTCAAATAGAGTTGTGGAAGAATCACAAGAACTATGAGAATAAAGTGTATGTGCTTCCGAAGCATTTGGATGAGAAAGTAGCTCGTTTGCACCTTTCAAAGATTGGAGTTGAGTTAGATGAACTGACAGATGCACAGGCTTCTTACCTCGGTATTACAAAAGATGGCCCGTATAAAGCTGATCATTATAGGTATTAAGAGAAATAAAGCATTTAGTTATAGACCCGTCTCAAATGAGGCGGGTTTTTTATTGCCTCATCGGATCTGACGGCAGTATTAATTACCCAACGATATTAAATATGAATAATAGCATTCGTTAAAGTGATAAACTTATTTCCCATAACACAAAATAAGCTGTTATGCCCTATGCTGTTGCACTTAAAAGCAACGGTTTTTTACCATTCCTCCTCTTATAACTCCTTGATATTTGATGAATGTTACGGGCTACTTACTGACAAAAAATACCTGACTAATTTTCATGAATTTATTTTGGAGGGCAGCAACATGATTACCATCAATCTACGAATGCCACGTAGATTCCCCATCGTGCAAAAACTAGGATGGGCACTTTATTCTGGGTATTTTTGCTCTAGTTCTAATGACAGGAATAACTGCTTACCGGGATATTGAAAAGCCTAATAGACCGTACCCCCCGGCACAACTGCAGTTCCGAATACCACCAATCCTATTAAATACCTCCCAATTATTTCCTATGTGACTAGCTCAATCCAAACCCTTAGGGTCGGCATTGTTTATACCCAAATCGAAAACAATGTTGAACAGAAATCAAGTGAGAACAGCCTTTATCATCAATGCCATGCTATTGATGGTAAACGTAGTTAAAGCAGGCGGCAACCAGCCCCCTTCTGACAGCCTGAACCAGTTACACGCTACTGAACAACTCAGATTCGATTCTGTGATGTTGCAGATCTATGGTTTACCAGACATGTCACAAGCACCCGCTATTAAAATGAACAAGAACGCGAAGAAGTTTGTGCAGGATTACATTGAAGACAACGAGGAAACCCTGGAAGAGATCAAAGCGAAAAGCGCCAACGCTTTCCGTATCATCAACCAGGTATTTACCAGGTATCAGTTACCTACAGAATTGAAATACCTGGCTGTCATTGAGTCTGAACTCAATACCCATGCCCGCTCACATGTTGGTGCAGTAGGTACATGGCAGTTAATGGCTCCTACTGCCCGTATATTATCATTGAAGGTTACCAGCAAATATGATGAGCGTACCCATTTGTACAAGAGTACTGTGGCTGCCGCCCGTTACCTGAATGACCTGTATGATATATTCGGCGATTGGCTGCTGGTAATTGCTGCTTATAACACAGGACCTGGCAATGTAATGAAAGCTATTAAAAAATCAGGAAGTCGCGACTTCTGGAAATTGCAAAACTATTTGCCACTGGAAACACGTTTACACGTTAAGAAATTTATCGGCACCCATTACTTCTTTGAAGGTAAGGGTAGTGTAACAACACTGACCAAACAGGAAGTGATCACCCACAGGAATGCGATGATGAAATTCCTGGTGGAACAAAATAGTATACAGGACGAAAAAGAGGTAACCAAATCAAACGACCAACCCGTAGATGAAAGGCTCGCCAATGTGAAGGTGAATGGTGAGTTGATCCATGATGAAGAGTAAAGAGGGTTGCGTGGGTTTAAGAGTTTAAGGAGCTCCTACTTCGCTCCTTAAACTCTTTCTTTTTTAATATTGATGAAACCCCTGACTTATAAACCATAGCACTTCAGGAAGGGACCCTCTCCAGAATGTCCAGTTATGCGCTCCATCCCGTATCCTGAATTCATGCGGAATTTCTCTTTTGCGCATTGCAATATGAACAAGTGAACTGCCTTCACTTAAATTATCATCATCACCACAATCAATATACCACCTGACAGATCTCTTCAGGCTATCAGGCATATTATTAATCATATACATTACACTCTGCCGTTTATAATACTTTTCAATTAAGGACTCCTGGATACCAGGGTTATTCCTGATAAGTTGTGTTCTGGCGTCTTCAATTGTCATTGGTCCTGTTCCGGGACTCAGCGTACAGGCTGAAGAAAATAATTCAGGATGATGGAGCGCATAAAAAAAAGTTCCGTAACCTCCCATACTAAGACCTGAAACAGCACGGTATCTTTTCTCCGCTTTAATCCGGTATTTCTTCTCAACAAAAGGCATTAACTCTTCAAAAAAGAAGTTTTCATATCTCCAGGTACCAGTAGCGTCATTGCCAAATCCCCGTTGAGGTCCTGTATTGGCATCTGGCATAATAATCACCATTGGTGTGGCCTTACCTTCCTTTATGGCCTGGTCTGTTATATTCAATACTTCACCAAACTGAACCCAACCTGTTTGGTAGTCACCTCCTCCATGCAGAAGGTATAGAACCGGATAACTGCGCTCTGAAGTCTCATAATCCGGGGGAAGATAAACTGCATACTTCCTGTCCATTTTCAGGATCTTGCTGGGAAGGGCAAGATTATCATACACTTTTCCTGTTTGAGCCAATAAAATCAGAGGAAAAAATCCAAAATAAAGGATAGATAATATCGATTTTTTCATACCGGAAACGTTTTCGTTAGTTTTTAAAGATAAGAATACTTCAAAAGGATACATTTGTAATACTTCAAAATAGTTATCTTAGGTTCTGGCTTAAAAAACATATTGTCATATGAATAGAAACGAATTCCTCCGGTTAACAGGTGTTGGTATTACTGGTTTGGCCGGACTGGGAGCAGTTAGCAACCTTTACTCGGCATCCCCCAAAAAAGAAAGGAAAGCAGATAAATTCAAACTGGGCCTTGCTTCCTATACTTTCCGCAAATTCAATATAGATGATACCCTCAAATGGGCTAAGCAACTGGAGCTTACCGGGATTTCTATCAAGGATATGCATATGCCGCTTAACAGTAGCCCGGATGATCTTAAGAAGATCACTGAAAAGGCAAAAGCAGCAGGCATAGATCCTTATGGCGCTGGCGTGATTTACATGAAATCAGCCAAAGACGTGACAGATGCTTTTCAATATGCTTCCAATGCTGGTGTCAAAATGATTGTAGGAGCTCCTAACCATGAATTTCTTCCTCTTGTTAATGACCAGGTCAAACAATATAATATCATGCTGGCCATCCATAACCATGGACCTGGTGATAGTCTTTATCATAGCCCCATTGATGTTTATGATAAGGTAAAGGATCTTGACAAACGAATTGGATTATGCATTGATGTGGGCCACGTACAGCGTATTGCACAAGATCCGGCAGAAATGATCCTCAAATTCAAAGACCGTTTGTATGATATCCATATGAAGGATGTGAACAAGAATACCGGCGATGGCGTGCCAGTTGAGATGGGACATGGCATAATTGATATTCCAAAAGTTGTAAAAGCATTGCGGAAGGCCAATTATGCTGGTTATGTTTCATTTGAATATGAAAAGGATGGTGATGCGCCACTTTCAGGATTAGCCGAATCTGTTGGCTATTTCCGAGCAGTCATGAAAATGACCTAATCGCAATAATGTCCGCCGATAACTACATCATCACTCCTGCAACCATCCGGGAGCCACCCACCCGTTTCTTCGAGAAACTGAAATTTCTTGGGCCAGGTTTTATTTTATCGGCCTCCATAGTCGGTTCCGGCGAATTGATTGCCACAACTATTTTAGGAGCCAGGGCTGGCTTTGTTGCTTTTTGGGTAATCATTGTCAGCTGCCTGATCAAAGTAGCAGTACAGCTTGAATTCGGCAAAAAGGCCATTCTCACAGGGAATACAGTTATGACATCCTTTAACCAGTTACCTGGCGCCAAAATAGGAAAAACCGGCTGGGCAGTTTGGGCTGTATTATTTATATTAGCATTTAAAGCCATTCAATTAGGAGGAATGGTGGGTGGGTCAGCAGTTGTTCTGAGCATGCTTTTCCCCTTCCTCCCTTTGTACGCCTGGGTCTTTTTTTGCGTTGTGCTGGCCGCTGCCCTGATTGCTTCAGGAATCTATAAAATAGTAGAAAAGATATCGCTCTTCATGATAGCTGTTTTTACAATAACCACCATTACAGCACTTGTGGCCTTACGTTTTACAGAGTTTAATATCACCTGGAATGATCTGCAAGAAGGCTTTCGATTCAAAATGCCGGTAGAATATCTTGCTGTTGCTTTTGGCGCATTTGGTATTACTGGTGTGGGAGCGGATGAGATCATTGCTTATAATTACTGGTGCCTGGAAAAAGGATATGCAGCCTATACAGGCCCTCGTGAAGATACACCTCAATGGAAAAAAAGAGCCCAGGGCTGGATCAATGTTATGTATCTTGACGCTACTGCAGCCATGATCATTTATACGCTGGTAACAGCAGCTTTCTACCTGCTTGGAGCAGCCATACTGCATGGAAGAACCAATATTCCTAATGGCGATGGAGTAATTGAAACACTGGCACTGATCTACACGCAATCATTAGGCCCTGGGGTAAAAGTTGTTTATCTTATTGGCGCCTTCTTTGTTTTATTTTCGAGCGTATTTGCGGCACTGGCAGCGTTTACAAGATTGTATGCTGACATCGCCGGACAAATGGGCTGGATCAATTTTTTCAATTCAACTGAAAGAAACAGACTGATAAGATGGCTGGCATGCCTGCTTCCAATAATCTGGGCCATTCTATACTTCTTTATACGGCTTCCTGTTATCATGATCATTTCCGGCGGCATTGTTGGATCAGTTCTGCTCTTTTTGGTAGTCTATGCTGCCATTGTATTCAGAAATGACAGAAAGAAAATACTTCCCTCGGGAACAGTTTATACAATAGTCTTTACGCTGAGCGTTTTGACCATTTTTGCAGTTGGAGTTTACGGACTGGCTCAACTCTTCAAATAAACTTTATCGCATGTACAACCAATTACATCGCAGACAGTTCCTTTCGACCCTGGCTGCCATTCCGCTAATTACAACCACAGGTATAAAATTAGTTCATCATTCGAATCCATTCAGCGCTTCTGCGAATCGTTTAAAAACCAGTCTGAATGCCTATTCTTTCAATGATCCTTTGTCAAAGGGTGAGATGACCATATCAGATATGCTGGAATTCTGTGCGGATACAGGTTTTGATGCAGTTGATATAACCGGCTATTATTTCAAAGGCTATCCGGCGGTGCCTCCGGATGATTACCTTTTTTCCATTAAGCGAAAAGCTTTTTCTCTCGGAATTGAAATTAGTGGCACTGGCGTCAGAAATGATTTTACGATTGCTGATAAATTGAAAAGAGAGCAGGAAGTAGTGCTGGTAAAGCAATGGATTGATGTGGCCGTAAAAGTTGGAGCACCAGTGATCCGTATTTTCGCAGGAACACAGAAGAATGAAGGTATTTCGCCTGAACAGGTTACTGAATGGATGCTGAAGGATATTCAGGCCTGTGTTGATTATGGCAAACAGCAGGGTGTGATCATCGGGATACAAAATCACAATGATTTTATTCAGACAGCTGACCAGGTAATTAAGATCATTCGATCCATTAATTCAGGGTGGTTCGGCTTGATACTGGATACAGGCAGTTTTCGCGAGCTGGATGCTTACGCGGAAATTGAAAAGTCTATCCCCTATGCAGTTAACTGGCAGGTGAAAGAAAAGATCTGGCTGAATGGAACAGAAATTGAAACAGACCTGGAAAGGCTGATGAAAATAATCAAATCATCTGGTTATAAAGGCTATCTGCCAATCGAAACACTGGGAGCAGGCGATCCAAAGATCAAGGTACCGGCGCTATTGGAGAAATTGAAAAAAGCGATGAAGTAATCAGGGAGTTTTTTTCCTGTTCATATACCAGGTAAATTTAACACCGCTCATAATATAGAAGTCCTTTGTTTTTTCATTCCCCCGTTGTTCACCCTCAACTGGTGAAGGTGTTTGACGAAAAGCCATATCAACAGCAGTCTGTCCTCTTTCATTTAGAAGTATTCCCTTATTAATATAAGTAGTACTTACATCATCCAGATAATCAGTAAAAAGATAACGTACTGCCATTTCAAAGCTTACGGCATATTTACCCTTTACATTATATTTCCATCCTCCGCCAAAAGGAATAAAAGGCTGAGTGAGTGAATATTTTTTACGACCCGGATATTGCGGAAGTCCCTGGCCTTCTGTACCCAATGGCTGGAGGTTAACTTTTTTATGATTTTTGTCGTATGCGTAAGGGTTGAAACGAAAAATTCCAACTCCGGTAAGCAGGTATGGATAGGCATAATAGGCTTCCGGATCAAGCAGATTTATTTCGGCACTCAGGCTCAACTCCAGGATCATCGTCTTAAAACTGAGATTCCGGGTTCTTATGTAATCTTTATTACTTTCTTTATCGTCACCATGTAACAATCCCCAACCTATTCCGCTACGCAAAACGACCATATCGCCAAAATCATATTTGACATTAAGATTAACTCCAGGACCAACTGATTTTAGAGAAAATGGGCCTTGTGAGAGATCTCCACGATAAACGGCTACACCAGGCATTATCTCTACCTGCCATCCTTCCTGGGCATTTGCATAAAACAGTTCTGCAAATAATAATAAAATAATGAGGTGGAATCTTTTCATTACCATTAAGCTTGAGTTCCGGAATGTTGTTGTAAATAGGTTCAGGATGGCATACTGTGATCAGAGGAGGTGACGGAATGTGCCTTAAAAATAGTGCATTTTACCTGACTTTTTATGGCCGTCTATCCTAGCCTGGTTTTTGCACATTTATACTATACAAAAATATGTCAGATGAAAAGATTGAAATTAGGCCTGTTGGCAGGGTTTGCTATGATTTTTTCCTGCAACCCAAAGATGTCACCAGATTCATATTGGAGCAACCAGCGCTGGGTTCTTACAGAAATGAAGGAAGCGCCTGTTCAGCAAAGTGGCACTCGCAGGGATGCCTTTCTTGAATTTATGCCAGCGGACAAAAAAATCGCTGGTAACGCAGGTTGTAACAGGATCAGCGGAGGTTATACCCTTGAAAATAAGAACCGAATAAAATTTGGGGAGGTAATCAGCACCAAAATGGCCTGCCAGGATATGGCATTTGAAACGACCTTCCTATCCCTTTTAAATGAAGTAAATCGATTTGAGCAGCAAAATACCACGCTGATACTCAAGGATGACAAAAAGATCCTTCTCAAATTTGAACAACGAAATTCTGGCAGATAGTGGCAAAAAACAGGTCATATTTCAGGACCGGAGTATTTATTTACCCACATCCGGATTGCAACGCCTTCACGTCAGGCAGTATAAGTAACTTTAAAAATCATTGATTTTCAAGCAGGTGCCTTTGGCACAACATTTTCTTCATTAGTATAAAACCTCTCTGTATGAAACAAAAAGGAGTCACCAGGAAAAAAGGAACACAGGCCCTAAAAGACAGGGTCCACCAACACCTCAATGACAAGAATGATGTCATTACCGATGAAGATATGAAGAACATCCAGGTAGGAGAAGAAAATGAAAAGGAACCTGAAACAAACGAGGACCTCAAGGATGCAGATAAACTGGCAGATGCTATTGAAGAAAAAAAGCCTTCCACTCCCTGGACCATTTTAGGTGAAGAAGACAATTAAGGGTAACTGGTAAATAGATAAGAAGAGTATGTAGAGCATCTTCC
>Ga0136846_1232990_pt1 | contig 18629 bp, 11 predicted proteins | sample HopSoiMetagenom2_FD_96841 | JGI IMG/M metagenome (GOLD analysis project Ga0136846, IMG submission 96841) | Grasslands soil microbial communities from Hopland, California, USA - 2 Assembly 2016 (version 4) | ecosystem: Environmental > Terrestrial > Soil > Grasslands | place: USA: Hopland...
CAACACGAAAACGTGGATAGCGAGCCGGGACTCTACCGGCATACGGAGATTACCGGAGATGGATTTCGAGTATTCGAGTTAACGTCTCTGTTGCCCAAGACCGGCTTTGAAGTACACGTGGCGAAGATGACGAACGATTGAGTACGTGGAATTGCGCACGGGGGAAGAGCGGAAGGGCGGCGGTCTGCCCTTCCGCTTTTTTTCTGTCAATGTGCGAAAGTCTCGAGAGCGGTGAAGGCGAGGCCCAAAGGCCCTGAGAAGGTGTGGCGCTTTGCGCGGCCTCAAGGGCCGCTCTTCCCGGGATGGTGTAGAGTTTTATGCACGCTGGGCGGATCACCTCGGAGAATCGCGATGAAAAGAACTCGACTTCTGCACTGGGCCGTCATCGGACTGATCGCAAGTGCAACGGCCGTTGCCGTCTCGTCCCCCGGGTATCACATTACTAAGACCTTCAAGCTTGGCGGCGAGGGAGGATGGGATTATCTGATGCTCGACAACTCCTCTCACCGCTTGTACATCTCACGTGCCACCCGCGTAATGGTTATCGACACGAAATCCGGCAAGCCGGTCGGCGAGGTTACTGATACACCGGGTGTGCACGGTGTTGCGCTGGTGCCTGCATTGAATAGGGGGTTCACCAGCAACGGACGCGAAGGCACGGTCAACATCTTCGATTTAACAACTCTAAAGACGCTAAGCAAAGTCAAAGTCGGCGAGAATCCGGACGCGATCCTGTATGACCCTGCAAGCAAACACGTGTTCACTTTTAACGGGCGTAGCCATGATGCCAGCGTGCTCGACCCCAAAGAGGGCAAAGTGATCGGAACCATCAAACTCGATGGCAAGCCTGAATTCGGGGTGAGCGATGAGAAGGGCGGAGTATTCGTCAACATCGAGGACAAGAACGAGATTGAGTCGCTCGATCCCAATCAACTCAAGGTAAAGGCACGTTGGCCGATGGCAGGCTGCGAAGAGCCGAGTGGATTGGCGATCGATCGCGAGCATCGCCGCTTGTTTTCCGGTTGTGACAAGTTGATGGCCATTGTGGATGCCGACACTGGCAGGGAAGTGAGCACCCTTCCAATTTGCGATGGTGTGGACGCGACCGCCTACGATGCTGAGACCAAACTCGCCTTCGCGTCGTGTCACGATGGAAACTTGACGGTGATTCGGGAAGAGTCTCCCGACAAGTTCACCGTGGCGGAAACTGTGCCTACCCAGGAGGGGGCACGGACGATGGCGCTCGATTCCAAAAGCCACGAGGTTTACACGGTCACGGCAAAGTTCGGAAAGCCGCCCGCTGCCACAGCTGACAATCCGCATCCAAGACCATCGATTGAGCCCGACTCTTTCGTGGTGCTCGTCTTGGACAAGCGATAGGACAGAGAGGTCGCTGAGATTAGTAGACTGAAATCAACCCGGCAAGCGGCCTCTTCAGCACGAGGACTCGTTCGGCTCGCTTCAATTCTGCTATCGGTTATGGCAATGCTGGGCGGCATCTGCGATGCCTACTCTGTACTTTCACACGAAGAAATTGTGGATCTGCTGTGGCTGGACCAGATACGGCCTCTGTTGCTGAGGCGTTTTCCCGGCACCACGACGGAAGAGCTGCGAAAAGCACATGCTTATGCCTACGGCGGAAGCATGGTTCAGGACATGGGTTATTACCCCTTCGGCAATAAATATTTCAGCGACCTGGTTCACTATGTGCGCAGCGGAGACTTTGTAGAAAATCTGGTGGAAGAGTCTTCCGATCTGAACGAGTATGCGTTTGCTCTGGGGGCCCTGGCTCACTACGCTGCGGACACCATGGGACACCCCACGGTGAATCGGATTGTAGCCGTGGAGTTCCCGAACTTGCGCAAGAAGTATGGAAACCAAATTACGTACGCGGAAAACCCCAAGGCGCACATTCAGGCCGAGTTCGGGCTGGATATCGAACAGATCGCGAGAGGGCGCTTCAGTTCCGATGCTTACCACGACTTCATAGGATTTGAGGTCTCAAAGCCCGTGCTGGAAAGAGCTTTCCGGAAGACTTACGGGATCGAAATCAGCGATGTATTCAAGGACATAGATTTATCCATAGGCACTTTTCGTCGCTCGGTGAGCAAGATTATTCCGAAGATGACCAAGGCAGCTCTGATCGCACACAAGAAAGAATTAGTGAAAGAGACCCCGAACTTCGACAAGAAAAAGTTCCAGTACTATTTGTCACGCGCGCAATACGAGAGAGAGTGGGGCAACAAGTATGAGAAGCCGGGTTTTGGTACCCGAGTGCTTGCGTTCTTCCTTAAACTTGTTCCGAAGATAGGGCCTTTCAAGGCTCTGGCTTTCAAGATTCCATCGGCAAAAGCGGAAGATCTCTACATCAAGAGTGTAAATGAGACGGTGGAAGAATACCGGAAGACACTGCGCGAGGCCGCGGGCTCCAGATTCAATCTGCCGAACATAGATTTCGACACGGGCAAGCCGACGCGTCCGGGGGAATATGTTTTGACCGACAAGGCTTACGCCCGGTTACTGCATGAATTGGCGGACAAAAAGTTCGCGAGCGTGACGCCTGATCTGCGGGCGAATATACTCGAGTTCTTCAGCGGCTCGAATCCGCCTGCGGGTCTCAAGAAAAAGAAGGACAAGGACGACTGGGAACGGACAGTGGCAGAGTTGGACGAGTTAAAGGCCTACGTTCCCCAGGACCAGACTTCTGCGGGAAGCTCAAGCGTGGGCAACAGTCTTCTCGAAGTGGTACCAACGAGCCACTAGGGCATCATGTCAATGCTCTCAAACCGAGCAGGCTGTCGGCGTTCGGCTTTCGGTGCTCCGCTTTCTGGCGTTAAGCAATCCATTGTCATCCTGAGCGCAGCGAAGGACCAATGCATTTGCGCGGCTGGCGTTCAAATAGCTGAACGCGTGTAGCGATTTTTCAGACGGTCAGGGAGTCGCGCCTTACGTGCTGGCGAGGCATCCTTCGACGATCACCTAGGAGAGGCTCCGGCCCTACCCCTTATCGGTAGACTCCGCACGGTTTCGCAACGATCGCGTTGACCTGCATTGGCGAGACAATCGTCCAGACACCAGGATTTGTCGAGCCGAGCCCGAAGGAAGCGATTTAGAATATGAATCGGGCCGATTCATAAAGAAAGCTTGAATAGGAACGCCACGTGCATTTAGAGAAGTATGGGCGGCGTTCCGGAATGGCGGCGCCTGCCGCGTTCAATTCAAGCCAGACGAGGTAAGGCCTGGGATGATTTCCCCCGATGATAAGTTCTATCGCGCGAAAATAACCAAGCGCGTTGATATTGCGCCAGACTTGTGGACCATCCGCATCAATCCGGGCGGCGAGTTTCGCTTTCAGCCGGGACAGTACGCAACTTTAGGGGTGCAAGGTCCCGAGAAGCGTTCGGAGCGAGCCTACTCGATCGTTTCTTCCCCGTACGAGGATGAGGTCGAATTCTTCTTCGAGCTGGTGCACGAAGGTGAACTCACGCCCAGGCTGTACGACTTGCAAGTGGGCGATGAGATGCTCATGCGCAAGGTGCCAAAGGGCCGTTTCGTTCTGGAGAGCAAAAGCGAGCGCACCAATCACCTATTGATATCGACAGTCACGGGTCTGGCGCCGTTTGTGAGCTATCTTCGTACACTACGTCGCGATTATGGCAACGATAGTTTCCCTACCGGGCACAAACTTTTCCTGCTGAACGGCGCCAGCCGCTCATGGGAATTTGGGTACCACGAGGAGATCCTGAGCATCCTCGAACAATCTCCGTGGCTGCAATATGTGCCTACGATCAGCCGTCCATGGGAAGACGAGAAGTGGGAAGGCGAGGTCGGCCGTGTCGATGATCTAGTCCGAAAATATGTCGATTTGTGGGGTCTCACCGCCCAGAACACCACGGCATACGTATGCGGGCATCCCGAGATGATCGAGCACACCAAAGGCATCCTGCGACGTCGTGGCTTCCCCAAAGAAAACCTGAAGGAAGAGGTTTACTGGATTCCCGCGAAGAAGGTGGCGGCGACCTAGGCGCGGCCGCAGGTGCCATCCAGCATCCGCGAGTAACTCATCGGGCAACATGGTTACTTTGGTTACCTGCACGATTTCAGACGTTCAGATACTTTGGCAGGGCTTAAGCTTGGCTCTCCGGAAGTAAATGAACGTCCTCGAAAAGATCCCGACGGTTCTGACCGTAGCCGTTCTGGTCGTTATTTTCGCCTGCCTGAAGCGGCATGCGCGTTCAGCGCGGCTGCACCTGTGGATGGCGGGATGGGTTCTGATATTTACCCACTTCTTCGCGAATATCCTGGAGCCCGCCACGGGCCCAATTAGTCCTTTGCTCCTGGCGTTGGATCTGGGCGCGCTGCAGGCAGCGGCCATTGCTTTTCTCGCCTCGCTGTCAGTAGTTGCAGAGGACAACACGAAGTGCTCGATTCTCCTCGCCGTCGCGGGACTGCCAACCGTGGCGTATGCAGTATTGGCCTCTTACGACGTGCACACCCGCTGGCCATTCATCGTTTGTCTGGCCGCTTGCTACGGCGGCGCTATCTGGTTCGTTCTCTATATTCACCGCAAGTTATCTCTCTATGTCTTATCGGTAACCGGGCTTTGCGCGGGCGCGGCAGCATGGACCATTGCGGCCGCATTGCGAGGGTCCTTTGAGGAGGGTCTCACCGCGTTTCTCGGTTTGGGATTTGGCCTGCCCGGAGTATTTTTATGCCGGAACTATTGGCGCCCTTCTCCCGGGATCATTACAACGGCAGGCGGATTCTTTAGCTGGGGCGCCGTGTTTCCTGCCGGGATGTTGCTGGACCGCTTTGCGCCGTCCCTGCACGTGCCCGCGGAATTGTGGAATACGCCGAAACTATTTGCTGCCTTTGGCATGATCCTCATCATTGTGGAGGATAAAACCGAGTCCATCGAGCGCATGCAGCAGGAAGAGAGTTCACTGAATCGGCAGTTGGAGCGCTATGCGACCATCACCTCGCAATTATTGAGTGGAACCAAGGTGGACGCGCTCTGCGGTGAGATCACGCGTGCCATCACCGAGGTCAGCAATTTCAGAATCGCGGCAATCGAGCTGGACAATGGCGGCAATGAATTACGTGTTGCGGGGTCCAGCGGGCTTAGCGAGGCCGCATCCGCCGAATTAGATCAGAAGGCGAAGCATTGGACGACAGAACACATCAAGGACTTCTGTCAGCGGGCACGGCGTGTGGGTCAGAACTCATATTTGATGAGCGCCTGCGATGCCGCTAAATATGACCCCGTTAAGAGCGCGCAACTCTACGAACCGAACGAGCAATGGAACTCCGGCGACGAGATGATGATTCCGCTGAGCTCCGCGAGAGGCGGGTACCTGGGGTGCCTGGCTCTCGATGATCCACGCGACCCGCAAGCGGTGAACCCGCGCGAGTTGTCGCGGATAGAATCCCTTGCAGCTGACCTCGCTGTCGCGCTGGAGGTCAAGTCGTTGCAGAATCAGCTGGTGCGCTCGGAAAAACTAGCTGCTTTGGGTCAGTTGGTGGCGGGAGTAGCGCATGAACTGAATAATCCTCTCACCGCGGTTCTCGGCTACGGCGAACTGATGAGTGCGGAAGTGCCAAGCGGGCCTATTCACGAGCGCCTGCAGCGATTAGTCAACGAGGGACGCCGCATGAAACGTATTGTGGAGAACCTGCTGCGATTCTCCCGGCAGAGTCCGGCGGACAGGCGCCCGGTCCGCCTGGAGCCCTTGGTGAACGATGTGCTGGCATTGCGCGAGTACCACGTTCGCATGCGCAATGTGAAGATTCACGTGGATATTCAGCCTAGTCTGCCGCCTGTCGCGGTAGATGAAGATCAGTTCAAGCAGATCCTGCTGAACCTGGTAAACAATGCCATCGACGCCGTAGAGGGCGCAGCGGCGGAAAAGCGCATTTCGCTAAAAGCGTCGGCGAGGGCCAGTCGAGCCATCCTCGAGATCGAGGATAACGGACCGGGTTTCAGAGATGTAAACCGAGCTTTTGATCCCTTCTACACAACTAAGCCCGTCGGCAAAGGAACTGGCTTGGGCTTGAGTATCTGTTATGGAATCATTAAGGAACACGATGGAGAGATCAGGTTAGAAAACGTGCGCCCACAAGGCGCTCGCGTTACGGTAGAGTTGCCCCTGGACAATGGTAGTCGCATCAATCGATCAAACCTGACGCCGGTAGCGCTTGATCTACACGCTGGCGGACTGCGGGCGGAGTAACGGGCGGCAAGCCTTTTAACTATCTCGCGATTGTTTTTCCCAATCCGTCAGAAATCTTCGATGCTCCTGCTCGACGCGCCACTCTCCTGAAACATCGCGGTAAATGAAATCAGTCTTCGCCGCGATGCGGTCCAGAATGGGCGGTCCGATGGCGAGCTTGCCGGCACGGATCAGACGTTTGAGTTCACCCTGCTCCTGAACATCCAGCCCATTGATCTGTGCGTAGACGGCAGGCTCCTTTTCCATAACAGTTGCTGCTTCCCCAAACTTCCAAGCAAAAACGGTTGCAGATCCGACTGCGTACAGAATTGCCAGCAGGATGACATCCTGTCTCCACGAAGTATTGGCAACAAAAAGCCGCTTCAATGGCCAGAAAACGATGGGAGCGCTCGCGAAGGTCAGGGTTATGGGACGGGAAATAAAACGGCGCGACAGATCCAGAGCAACGCGTAATCGTTTTAACATGCGCAGCCGCCATTCCTCTGAGAAGCAGATCAGAAAAAAGCGATAGCTACATACAGATGGCTCACACGCCGACCCTTCGGCGTCTGAATCTCCTCAGCTCTGTACCGGTACGGGAATGCCTGCAACGTGGCAGTAGCGATTGTTGGCGACCGCACGTTGATATTGGAAGGGGCAGGTACTACTTGAAAAAGCGAATGACCACTGAATATCCTGCGAGCCCAACCAGGAACAGCGCCAATAGCAGCACGCACACGGCATCTAGTCTTACTTGCCGTTTGACCATCAGTTCGTGACCCTCAGCACAGCTCATAGAAGTGATCGGGCGATCAATGAAGAGTTCAAGGGGAAGCGCAACAGACGAACTCAGCTCGCCAGCACAAAGAACATAAATGTGGGTTCAACAATGCTGGAATAGCTCGGGCGTGTACTTCTGTGGCACAAAGGTGGTGCGTGCCCAATTAACTCGGCACTGGGTCCGACTTACCCTGTACCGCCGTAACTTTGGTGAAATGCGATATCGGAATATCTTTACCGTTGCGACCCGGCCTGCAGCAGGGAAGCAGAACAGAAAGCAGCGATGGGAAACGGCAGAGATCGGCGGCGCTGGGTTCGACATAGATTCTATGCGCCCGTTCGCATCTCGTTTGAAGATAGAAACCAGTCATCTATCATCGAAGGGCGTTGTTTGAAATTGAGCGAAGGTGGCATGTCGTTGTTTGCGGCAGCGAATGTGGCCGTCGGAACAAGAGTCAAGGTTGACTTTTTAACCTCGGCTTCTGAGCACCATATAAGCGTGATGGGGACAATACGCAATCGTATGGTGTACTTATACGGCGTCGAGTATTGAGTTAGAAGAATCGCGGGGGCCTAAAGCCCCATAATCTCGCGCAGCTTACGCGGCGCTGAAGCGCCGCTCTTCCACAAGTTCTAACCCAGGATCTTTGCTTCCGGCTTGTCCTTGACGAATTCAACAGCAGCCTTAAGGAATCCCAGAATAACTGGATGCGGTTTTTTTGCCGTCGACGAGAGTTGAGGTTGGAACAAGGTGGCGACGAAGAAGCGGTGAGTTGGGGATTCGAGTGCGCGCGGTTCGCCATTCGCACTGCGGGCAACGATGGGGAGGCCCGCTTCCATGGAGCAATATTCGTATTCTGGATTGATCTCGTAATTGCAGAAGAACTCTTCCTCCACAATCTCCGCCTGGTAGAGCGACTGCAAAACTGATCCGGGGCGAAGCTTGATCTCGCCCTGACGGCCACTCAGTTTTGGCGCATTCGCAGCTTGATTCGGTACGGCACAGGAGACGGGATAGATAACGATGTTTTTTGACGCCGAGTTATTCTCGGCGGTATCAGCGTCAGCTAATCCAATGACATTGCGAGCCACTTCGATGAGCGTGTACTGGCAACCTCCGCACGTACCCAGAAACGGCCAATCTTGCTCTCGCGCGAATTGAATGCCGCGGAGCATTCCGGTCATGCTTTGGTACGGGCTGCCGGAAGAAGCCCATAGGGCGTCGAAGGGTGCGAGAACCTCGTCGGAGCTGGGCTTCTCGAGTGACGGAGTAGGAATCCACTCCGATGCAACCTTGGTTCCGAGATTGGTGGAAGCGTGCTGCAGGGAATCGTTGATGGCATGGTGCGAGCGGAATTCGGGATTGAAGTCACCCAGAATTCCTATACGCAGGGCCTTGGTCATTGGGAATCCATTTTAATAGGTAATTGCGTTAGGGGAGATTAGGTTTCAGGTTCGGAGAGGGTCTGATGTAGTGCGCAGGACTTGCTGAAGTGAATAGTGATTCGTGCCTGAGGCCATCAGGGTGACAACGAAGAATAAGAGCAAATTCCTCGTCGCTTCGCTCCTCGGAATGACAATGGCTCAGGCTATGGCTTCGGGTGATGGCAGGGGCTAGAGCGCATCGTTATCGCGACGGGACGCGGCCCTGAAGGGCCGCTCTTCCACTGAAAAAGGCCGCGCGGACAGGAATGTCCGTGACACAAAGAAGATCATCGCGGTGCACAGGGAACACTAAGCGCGGTTCTTGCGCACGTCGCCAGCGATCACGCCGTCCTTGATGTTGATTACGCGGTGGGCGTAGTCGGCGATGTCGTGCTCGTGAGTGACGAGCACGATGGTGTTGCCACCCGCATGCAGGCGGTCAAACAAAGCCATGATCTCGTTGCCGGTCTGCGAGTCGAGGTTACCGGTCGGCTCGTCGGCAAGGATGATTGACGGCCGGCAGACCAGAGCACGAGCAATCGCAACGCGCTGACGTTGTCCACCAGAAAGTTCGTTGGGCTTGTGCATCATGCGCGATTCCATGCCTACCGATGCCAGAGATTCTTTGGCGCGCTCAATGCGTTCCTCGGAGGGAACGCCTGCATAAATGAGCGGCAGCTCAACGTTGTGCAGGGAAGTAGCGCGAGCGAGAAGATTAAACGTCTGGAATACAAAGCCGATTTCTTTGTTGCGAATGCGGGCCAGTTCGTCGTCATCTAACTCGCTAACGAGCTGGCTGTTCAGCCAGTACTGTCCCTTGCTTGGAGTATCGAGGCAGCCGATCAGGTTCATCAGAGTCGACTTACCGGAACCGGAGGGGCCCATGATAGCGACGTACTCGTTGCGCTCGATGCGGAGGTTGACTCCGCGTAGCGCATGCACCTGCTGCTCCGAGCCCATGTCGTAGGTCTTCCAGAGGTCCTCGGTCGCGATCATGCACGATTCCGGAGGAGCCGACACTATGGGTTCAGCGACGTTGAGAACTTCGGCGGTTGCCATCCTCTTCTCCTTCTCGTCCGGCGACACCAGGCGCTCCGATCCGCGGACCCGTCGATTGGACGGGCCACCCCCGCTAAGGTTATGAAGTTTCGTCTTCTTTCTTCGGGGCCGAATTATCTATTTTGACGCTGGCGCCGGGCTTCATCGTACGCAAAACTTTATAGCTCCCAGTAACGATCTCATCACCGGGCTGTAAACCATTAAGAACCTCGATGTCGGTGGTTCCGGCGATACCGGTGTCGACAGGCACAAATTCCGCTTTGCCCTTGCGGATGACGAACACACCCTGGATATCCTGTTTGTCCTTTGAATTGTTCGATGCATTCCCCTGAGGCGCCGCGGCCTGAACCGCGTTTTTGTCGGCAGTTTTAGCTTCTTCCAACTCGGCCTTGCGGCGGATCGTCAAAGCCTGAATAGGAATGCTCACGACCTGAGGGCGCGTTGCCGTGGTGATCTTTGCCGTGGTTGAGAGGCCGGGACGCAGATTCTCGGGAGGATCCTGCAGGGTCACGACAACCTTAAAATCCTTGGCTTCCTGGCTGGACGCGGTCTGCTGGGTCGTGGCAACGCCCGTCGAGCGCACTATGGCGTTATCGCCAATCTCGGTTACCACAGCTTTAAAGCTCTTTTTCGGAATAGCGTCGATCGTAACATCCGCCGGCTGGCCGAGCTTCACGTTAACAATGTCGGTTTCATCGACACGGACTTCGGCGGTGATGACGGACAGGTTGGCAATCGTCATCAGGGTGCTGCCGGGTGAGTTCTGGATGCCGATGACCACCGTCTCTCCTTCCCGTACAGGCAGGTTGGTGACCACACCGTCAAAAGGGGCGGCATAGGTCGTCTTTTGTAGTACGTCAGAGGCGCGCGTAAGGTTCGCACGATTTTGGTGGATATGGCGTTCGGCCGAATCCAGCTGCGCTTTTGCCTGGGCCACCCGAGCCTGTGCCTGTGCCAAACCGGCGTCCGCCACCTGCCACGCATTTTTCCGCGTGTCGTATTCAGCTTTGGCGATAAGGGCTTCCTTGAAGAGGCCCTCGGCGCGATCCCAGTCGAGTTTCGTTCGTTCAGCGTCAGCTTTAGCGCGGTTGAGGTCGGCAAGGGCAGTTTTATAGGCGGCTGCCGCAGCTACGGTGTCAGTTTGGGCAACCTCAACCGCGGCGCGCATGGCTGTAACGTCAGCTGAGGATTGGACATTCTCAAGCTGAGCCAAAAGCTGCCCCTTCTTAACCCTTTGCCCTTCCTTGACATAAAGGTGGGTAATCTTGCCGAAGGCGTTCGCCCCAACATTGACATAGGTTTTGGGCTTGATTTCGCCTGAGGCGGTGACCACGGATGTGAGATCCTGCCGTTGAGCTTTCCCGGTTTGTACCTTGACTACATTCCGGCCGCTGAAATAAACCGTAGCGGAGATAATGCCCACCACGAGAAGCAGGGCGGCAACTCCAATAACGACCTTAACCCACGTTTTCATTGCTTCCCTATCACTCCACCAGCAGCGATCCTGGAACCCGATGGCTGTTTTCCGAATCCGCTCCGTACGCCTGGCCGGAGTCGCGTCACAACGCGGGACTCCCGGACCGCCGGGGTGACCGGGGTGCACGTCAACAGATACGGCGCCGGAACGTGGAAAGTTCGCACGGTTCTGCGCTTCGAAGCAGGGTGGTTAATGCCCAGGCCGAAGCAAGTAGCGGAGTACCCAACATTATAGCGTGAGCGCGTCCGTTGTGGCGGAATCCCGTAGTGGAACAGCCTCACAAAACAATACTGGTAATAAGTTCACATGGAGGGAGTTAGCACCCCTTTCAGCAAGCCAACCCGGTTATCTAAAAGTTGCCTTCACGCATCCAACGACATACAATGGTTCAACCGAAAGTCCGTTAGGAGTGCCCCCTTCATGTTCCGGGTAGGTTTGAATCGCTTTTTCGTCATTCTTCTTTTCGCTTCGCTTTGCCCCTTCGTGCGGGCACAAACACAGGACTCACAAACCACACCCGCAACCGGTGCAACTGGACAAGGCGAGCAGCAGGAATCGGATCCCCTCAAACGTCCTCTGACCGACAAACAAAAAAGGGCCAACGCCAAAGCTCTGAAGCAGGAGTTGGGCAAAACGTACAAGAAGTGGCTGGATGAGGACGTACGCTGGATTATCACGGACGAAGAGCGATCAGCCTTTAAGCAGCTTTCAAACGACGAAGAACGTGATCAGTTTATTGAGGCATTCTGGGCGCGCCGCGATCCTACCCCGGACACTCCTGAAAACGAATTCAAAGAAGAGCATTATCGGCGTATTGCGTACGCGAACGAGCACTACGCAGCAGGCATCCCAGGTTGGAAGACCGACCGCGGCCGGATCTACGTAATGTATGGACCGGCAGATGAGATCGAGTCGCACCCTTCTGGTGGAACCTACGACCGGCCTATGGAAGAGGGCGGTGGCGCAACCTCTACTTACCCGTTTGAGCAGTGGAGATACCGGTACCTCGAAGATGTAGGCCAGGAAGTCATCATTGAATTCGTCGACACCTGCATGTGCGGCGACTATCACATGACGATGGACCGATCGGAAAAGGACGCGCTGCTGTATACGCCGGGCGCAGGCCTGACTCTCTACGAGCAGATGGGCATGGCGAGCAAGACAAGTCGCTTCAATGGCGGGATGGAACGGCTTGGAACCGGCCCCTTGAGTTCCAGTCAGGCTTCCAAGCAGTTTGACCGTCTGGAACAATTTGCCAAGCTGAACAAGCCGCCGGCGGTGAAGTTCAAAGATCTGGAAGAAGTCGTTAGCCACAAGATCAATGTGAACCTGATGCCCTTCGACGTACTCACGGATTTCGTGAAGGTCACGGGTGACACGGTGTTAGTGCCGATCACGGTGCAGATCAAAAACAAAGATATAACCTTCATCAACAAGGATGGCGTATCTCGGGGCACGGTGAATATATTCGGCCGCTTAACGACCATCAGCGGACGCGTAGCGCAAACTTTCGAAGACACGGTGCAGGTAGATGTACCGCCCGAGTTGCTGCCCAAGACGACCGAGAACGCATCGGTTTATCCCAAGGCGGTGCCGTTACGTCCCGGGCGTTACATGCTTGAGGTCGTAGTCAAGGACGTCAACGGCGATCGAGTGGGCACGTGGCGCCGCGGCATGCAGGTGCCCGAGTTTGCGGACGACAAGCTGTCGACGTCGTCATTGATTCTTGCCGACAAGATGTATCCCGTGGCCTCCAAGAACGTGGGCACGGGCAACTTCGTGATTGGCGACACATTCGTTCGGCCGCGTGTTCCTGGTGCCGATGGCAAACCGGTGAGCTTCAAGCGCGACCAAAAGTTAAACCTGTGGCTCCAGGTTTATAACCTGGAAATGGATGAGAAAACCCACAAGCCGTCTGCGACTGTGGAATACAATGTCTTCAATACGACGACCAATAAGCCGGTCATCCACACGGTGGAATCGACCGAGCAGATGGGAAACATTGGTGACCAGGTGACGCTGAAGAAAACGCTCTCCGCTGCCAACCTGCAGCCGGGCGTTTACAAGCTTCAGATTAAGGTGAATGACAACATCTCTAAGCAGATGGTGGATCCTTCGACGACGTTTTCTGTCGAATAGCGTCGCAAGGTCTTCAGGCAAGGTGGTGGGCGATGCTCCATAAGCTCGGTTGTTTGGTGCTGACGTTAGGGCTCGTGCTCCCGACCGCAGCTTCCGTAAAACCGGGATCGATCTCGGGATATGTCCGGAACTCCGCGGGCGTGCCACAGATGGGAGCTGTCGTTGAGGTGCTTGGCGCGGCCTCGAGCGGGTTGCGAGTCTTTACCGACGACAAGGGTCACTACAGGGCTGCGGGTCTCTTGCCCGGCTTCTACACTCTGAAGGTTTCTGCTCCTGCATTCCTTCCCACGTTGCGGGAACGGGTGGGACTGCGGCCCGGTTCAACCATCTTAGTAAACGTCACTCTCAATACCATCTTCGAGTCCTTCCAGCTGTCACCCATCCAGGGAGTTGCCTTGGATGACGACTGGAAGTGGACGCTGCGCTCCATGTCGAATCGGCCGGTGTTGCGGCTGGTCGACGACTTGCCCGTGATGGTTTCAAGGGACGGCGGTGACGACCACGCACTAAAAGGAAGCGTCTCATTCGTGGCCGGAGGCGCATCCGAGAGTTATGGATCTTCCGATCTGACCACAGGCTTCTCGCTTGAGCACTCGCTCTTCACGCAGGGCACGCTTGCGTTCAATGGAAATGTTGGTTACGGCGCGGGCGAGCCTGCGACCGCGATTCGAGCCTCCTACTCCCACAATCTGCCCAATGGATCGCATCCTGAAGTGGCGTTTACGATGCGGCGCTTTGCATCGCCTGATCCGAACCTGCACAGTCTGCAGGCACTGACCTTATCGGCATCGGACGGGATCACGCTGGGGAACTTCCTCGACCTGAATTTTGGGAGCGAACTGCAAAGCATTCAGTTCATGGGAAAGGTGAATGCGTTCCGGCCTTATGGTTCTGCGGATCTTCACCTGTCGCCCAACACGATCGTTGAATACCGCTATGCGACCAAGGTGCCCAACACGCGCCTGGCAAAAGGTTTCGATTCGGCGCCCATGGATCTGAGCGAGACGGACCCACGCATCAGCCTGTTGGCGTTTGCGCCCGGGATCGAAAGCGCTCATCACAATGAAGTTTCATTGTCGCGGCGGCTGGGTGATACCAGCCTGCAAGTGGCAGTCTTTTCCGACCGCATCGCGAATACAGCATTGATGGGCGTCGGGGATGTCTCCTCCGATGGTGGCGAGGTGCTCCCGGACATCTTTTCCGGAACGTTCACCTATCGCGGCAGCAATTTGTCCACGCGAGGCATGCGCGCGGTTCTGGAGCGCAAGGTTAATTCCGATCTCCGCGCTACCTTGGATTACAGCTACGGCGGTGTACTCGATCTTGCGGGTCCTGATCGGCAGTTGGAAAGCGCTCGCGGTTCGCTGCGAACCGTTTCGCGTCATGCTCTCACCGGAAAGATGGGGGGCACGCTTCCTAAAGCCAGAACAAAGTGGATTGCGTCCTATAAGTGGACCAGCGGTCAGGCGCTCACGGCTGTCGACATGTTCAATGTGTCGGCAGGACAGGCGGATCCTTATCTGAACGTCTTTATTCGGCAACCGATTCCGTCAATTGGTTTCCTGCCCGGCCACATGGAGGCCCTGCTGGAAATCCGAAACCTCATCGCACAAGGTTATGTGCCGGTGCTCGGCCGCGACGGGCAGACCCTCTACCTGGTGCAGTCCGCAAGGTCCGTGCGCGGCGGCGTGGCGTTTACGTTTTAGGCCAGGGTCTAAACTCTCGGATCTCGGCTATCGTTCCCAGTTCTCCGGCTCTCCGCCTAATGTTCCTCCATCGACTCCAATAGCTCACTTCACTACGTTGAATGTGAGAGACACGGTGCGTGCGGCATCGTCGAATGTCATTTCCGGGATCGAAGCATAGTCTTTCTTGTTTTTTATAAAGATCGCAAGAAGGTTGTGGAGTCCAAGACCGATTTCGTTCCCATCCGCAATATCGCCAGCCTTCAAGGGAATTGCGTTTCTCAGTTCGGCAGCAGAGAACTCGGAGGCCAATCCAGAGAAACTGATGTCTTTGATCCGATACGGCAGCCCGGCGCGGATTGTCACAAGCAGGACGACAACATTGGTGGGAGTACGCGAAGCTTGGTGTTGAATTCGGGGTACGACTTGCGCTTTTAGAAATCCGCGGTGCCGTAGAGCGGAGCCGATTGCGTAGTCGCTTTGCTTGAGGATTTTTGATTCTTCCAGAGCGTGTCCTTTCAGGAACTGCATATACTCCTGCAGCTCGGTGACAGGAACGCCCAACTCTCCCTTAAATTGAACATCCCGCACAAACAACAGTCGACGCGGACGGTGCCCGTGCCTGGAGCACGAGGACGAGACAGGTGGCAAAACTCATTGCGAACCCAGACCTTCCAGTCACGATGGAATTGTACGACTCTCGGTCACTGTTCGAGCTCCCGACAAGCGGACCGGCGGAATGCTGAAACCGTCAGGACAGGGTGAAGCCTTTCTCCTGTACCGACAGGTACATCTCTCGGATCGCAGCATTGGCTCGCGATGTTCTCATCGGCAGGAACTTCTGTATTAGCGCTATAATTCCCGAATTCAAGCAGAGCTGTCTTGTTCAGTCGCGGACGATGGCCGCAATCAGGTTTATGCGCTTCGGGGACAAAGGAGACGAGTCATGAGAGTTCGCATGGTTCTGGCGTTCGTCGTGTTGATGGCTGGTGTTTTGGCTGCGCAGACGTTCCGGGGAACGATTTTAGGAACGGTGACGGACCCTTCGGGGGCCCTGGTATCTGGAGCCAAGGTCACCGTGAAGAACGTGGCCACCGGTCTGGAGCGATCGACGCAAACCAGCGCTGACGGAAGCTACAGCCTTCCGGAACTACCGATCGGGACGTACACAGTGACCATCACGCAGCCGGGTTTCCAGACTTCGTCTACTACTGGGGTGGTGGTGGATGTGGCGACGGAGCGCCGCGTCGATGCTGCCATGAAAACCGGTAAGACGAGCGAAACTGTGGAGGTTTCGGGCGAGCTGTTGCCGCAGGTCGAGACCACGTCAGCCGAACTCGGCGGCACGCTGACTGAGCAGGCAATCCAGAATGTGCCGGTCAATGGGCGCGATTACACCAAGCTGATCTACTTGAATCCCGGGGTTGCAGGTTCACCTGACCAAATCTCCGACTCGCCAGGATCCTTCGGAACATTCTCGATGAACGGCTCGCGTGGGCGGTCCAACAACTTCCTGCTCGACGGCACCGACATGAACGATGGATACCGCAACGATCCGGCGATCAATGAAGCTGGTGTATTCGGCGATCCAGCAACCATTCTGCCGATTGATGCCGTCGCTGAGCTGCGCGTGTTATCGAATTATGAGCCGGAGTATGGGCGCAACAGTGGCGCCGTGGTGAATATCGTTACCAAGAGCGGGACCAACAACCTGCACGGTTCATTGCTGGAATACTGGCGCAGCGGACAGTTGGGCGCGCGAAACTTTTTCAACATCGATGGAACTCCGAAGAATTCATTTTTGAACAATCAATTCGGCGGGGCGCTGGGCGGTCCCATCGTGAAGGATAAGACGTTCTTTTATCTGAATTACGAGGGACAGCGCGAGAGCGGAAAGCAGTCGGGAACGGCATGCGTGCCCGATCCAACCGTAATTGCGTCGACGGAGCAGAGCATTGTCGGCGCGGGTGGAACCCTGAATCCAGTTACCCAGGCGTTATTGGCAAGGAATCCGTGGCCAACGCCGAACATTCCGGGGGCGGCGAGTGATGCGTCGGGGTGCACCGATAACAATCTCGCCACGGCGACACCGTTTAAAAACCGGGTCGACAGCATGATTGCGAAAATCGACCACAACTTCAATGCGAGTAATCTGCTGACCGGCCGCTACTACTTCGGGGACAGCGATCAGAGCTTTCCCTTCGCGCAGCTCTCAGCCGGTCTTTTACCGGGCTTTAATACGGTGACACCAACGCGGGTGCAGTTGATTTCGCTGTCCTATGTGAAGGTGGTCAACTCGGCTCAAGTAAATGAGACCCGTCTGGGATGGAACCGTTTTGCCGAAGGATTCTTCCCCGAGGACCGTTCCTTTGATCCGACCTCAATCGGATTGAACACAGGTGTGGGCCCGTATGAGCGTGGCTTGCCCGCGATTAACGTGGGTGACTTTTCGCAGATTGGGTCGACTAACGGGGTTCCTCGCAATCGCGTCGATTCCAACTGGCACTTTGTCGACAACTACTCGTGGAAGACCGGGCGGCACGACTTGAAGTTCGGGTATGAATTCCGCCGAACCACGATCATGCAGGTAATCGAGAACACCTTCCGGGGCAAGCTGACGTTTGGTGACACAAAGGACCCAGTCACGGGAGCAGTCACGGCCACAGCCCTCGAGAATTTCCTGCAGGGTCTTCCTACCGATGGTGGCCAGAGAACCGGCAATACGCTTCGTCACACCTCAGAGAACAGCCACGGATTGTATCTCCAGGACAGCTTCCGCATGACGCCGCGGCTGACGCTGAATTTCGGCGTGCGTTGGGATTATTTCGGAGTCGTTAACGAGAAGAACAATCTCTTCTATCGCTTCGATCCGGCGAGTAGCAATCTCGTTCCGGCGGGTCAGCTGTATGACAAGGATCTGAATAATTTCGCGCCGCGCGTGGCCTTTGCTTATGACCTGACGGGGAAGGGTAAGACAGTAGTTCGCGGGGGCTGGGGGATGTTCTATGACGCGTTTGCGCAAGACATATTCCTCGGACACTTCCCATGGAACTGCTTCTTCTGTCCCGGACCGGCGTATGCCGGTGTTGGACCGGCAGCGATCTCATCGCTGGCAATAACCGGCGGTGCGCTCGATCCCAATACGCCGGTGTTCTCCGGAGCATCGCCGTCGCCTGAGTTTTTCGGCGCAAGCAAGAACCTGCCAGCACCCTACGTGCAGAACTTTAATCTCAACGTGCAACAGTCGATCACCAACAAAGCTGTGCTGCAGGTGGGATATGTCGGGACGAAGGGCACGAAGCTGTTCCGCTTCCGTGATATCAATCAGCCCAGCCAGGCGCAGATCACAGCCGCAGATTTGGCTTGCAACTGCATCAACAGCTACGGGGTGCCGCGGCAGTTCCACAACGCGCTGCCGTTCTACATCAACATGGAGGAATCGCAGGCGAGTTCGATTTATCACGCCTTGCAAACCAGCTTCCGCCTCAGTGCGTGGCATGGATTGAGTTCGCAAGTGAATTTCGTGTGGTCGCACTCGATTGATGATGCCAGCGACAGCGAAGACTTCATTCCCAACCAGGCACAGCCGCAGAACAGTTTGAATCCAACCGCGGAACGGGGGAATTCGAGCTTCGACATCCGACGGCGCTTCACCTGGAACTTTGCCTATGAGATTCCAAAGATGGGGGGCAGTTTCGCAAAGCTGAAGGATGGTTGGGGCTTTGACGGCGTCGTGAACTTGCAAGACGGCCAACCGTTCCATCTGAACTATTTCTTCGAAGGCGATTACTCGGGCGCAGGGCAGGGATTCGACAGGCCTGATGTAGTCGGTCCTATTCACTACGGCAGCTTGCC
>Ga0136846_1229833_pt1 | contig 18627 bp, 16 predicted proteins | sample HopSoiMetagenom2_FD_96841 | JGI IMG/M metagenome (GOLD analysis project Ga0136846, IMG submission 96841) | Grasslands soil microbial communities from Hopland, California, USA - 2 Assembly 2016 (version 4) | ecosystem: Environmental > Terrestrial > Soil > Grasslands | place: USA: Hopland...
CCGACGTAGGAAACGCCCGATTGCAGGAGCGCCTTGGTCACAGCGAGGATCGCCTCGCCGTGGAAGATCTCGCCGTCGCCGAGCTTGAGCTTCTGCACTTCTTCCTTGAATGAACGTTCCATCGCTTACCTCAGCTCAGTATTGTCGGCAGCCACACGGCGATTGCCGATACGAAAAAGACGAGCGCGAGCACGAGCAGGCTCATCGCCACGTAGGGAATCACGGCCACGAAGATGTGCGCCATTGTCACTTGCGGCGGCGTGACGCCGCGCATCGTCATCAGCAGCAGTCCGTGCGGCGGCAGCAACAGTCCCAGCTGCATGCAGATGAGGAACATGACGCCGAACCACACCGGGTCGAGCGAGAGTCGCTGCACGATCGGCATGAAGATCGGCAGCGTGATGAGCATCATGCTCACCTGGTCGACGAAGATGCCGAGGAAGATGAGGATGCCCATCATCCCGGCGACGATCGCCATGGGCGGCAGGCCGAGGCCGAGCAGCTGGCTGACGAGGCCATTGCTCGCGCCGGAGAAGGACAGGATCTGCGCGAACGTGGTGGCGCCGAGGATGATGAAAAGGATGATGGTCGAAATGGCGACGGTGCCGCGCAGCGAGGCGAAGAGGTTCTTGAAGGTGAGTGCGCGATAGATGATTGCCATCAGCATGGTGGCGAAGGCGCCGATCGCCGCGGACTCGGTCGGCGTCGCCCAGCCCGCCGACATCGAGATCACCACGATGACGAAGATCGAGACGAGGGGCACGACGTACTGCACGAAGGGCAGCAGGCGGGCCCAGCCGTGGTACCGGGTGAGCGCCGTGGTCGGCGCGAGCGCGGGCGTGATGCTGACCCGCACGACGATGTAGGTGACGAAGGCGACCGAGAGGATCAGTCCAGGTACCACGCCGCCAATCAGCAGCTTCGAGATCGAGATGCCCGAGAAGCTGCCGAGGAGCACCGTTAGCGCGGAGGGCGGAATCAGCATGTCGACCGCACCGATCGCCATCACCGGTCCGGTAGCCATTGTCGGGTGGTAACCGCGCGAAAGCATTACCGGCACCATCAAGCTGCCGAGCATCGCGGTGGTGGCGATGGTCGAGCCGGAGATGGCCGAGAAGATGGTCCCGGCAACCACGGCCACGACGGCCAGGCGGCCGGGCACCTGCGCGATCAGCCGCTCCACGCCGTCGATCACCTTGACCGCAATACCCGTGTGGAACAGCACCTCGCCCATCAGGATGAAGAGCGGGATCGGCGTGAGCGAGAAGCTGGCGATCGAGATCACGCTGTTCCGCGCCAGCTGCTGCACGCCGACGTCGCCGCCGAGCCAGATCACCGCGCCCGCGATATTCACCGCAATGAACGTGAACGCGACGGGCAGCCCGGCGAGGAGCAGCAGCGTGGACCCACCGAGCATCAGCCATGCCGCGAATTGCCACGACATCTCAGGCCGCCGAGACGGCGTCCTCCCGTGGACCGCGCTCGCCGCGCGCGAGCCGCTGCATGCGGAACAGCATCTCGATCGAAAGGAGGGCGAAGGCGATGGGCAACGGCACCAGCAGCCACCATTCCGGCGTGATCATGGTCTTCACGGTCATGGAGCCCGAGGTGTAGCTGGCGAGCGTCGTCTTCGCGCCGTACCAGACCATGGCGAGGCAGCAGACAAGGCCGACGATGTCGGCGAACCACTCGCAGTACCACGCGGTGCGCTTGGGGATCGCGCGCAGGATGATATCGACGCGGATGTGCTGCCCTTGGCGCAGGATCCATGGCGCCGCGCACATGGTGATGAGGTACAGCATCGCTTCCGTGATGTCGTTGCTCCAGTCGAGGCCGCGCATGGTGGGAATGAGCGCGACGTTACGCAGGAGCACGTCGGCGCAAATCATCAACACCATGGCGAACACCATCACACAGGCGAGCCAGGCAAGCCCCTCGAGAAGCTTGCCGTACAGCTCGGATGCGCGATCCAGAGACATTTACTTGGCCAGCACCTTCTTGAGCTGCGGCCCGTAGACGGGAGCCGCCTTGATCGCCGCCGCCCAGCCGATCTCCTTCGCCTTCTCGACATAGGCTTTGCTCGTCGCCGCGTCGAAGGCGATCACCTGGATGCCGGCCTCGGCCTGACGCTTGGCCTCGTTCTGGTTGTAGGACTTCCAGAACTCGTTCTGCTTCTCGTAGGCGAGCGCTTCCTGGTCGAGGAATTGGCGCGCCTTGGCGGGCAGCGACTTGTACTTGTCGAGGTTCATGATCAGCGACACCTCGGCGTTATAGAAGCCGGGATCGACGCGGTACTTGGTCTTCTCCTGCCAGTTCAGGTCGAACAGCGCATGAATCGGCCAGCCGTAGCCGTCGATCACGCCGCGCTCGAGCGCCGTGTAGACCTCGCCGGGCGCTGTGGTCATGACGGAGGCACCCATCGCCTGGAAGAAGTCGCGGTATACGGGCGTGATGCGGATCTTGAGCCCGTTGAGGTCGGGCTTGTCGATCTTCTTGTTGAGGTAAAGATGGAAGGGCGTGAACTCGACCACCCTGGCGAGGAAGCGCATGTTGCCCTTCTCGGCCCAGATTTTGTTGATGAGCTCATAGCCGCCGTTCGCTCGCTGCTCCGCGGCGCTCGTCTCCGACAGCTTGAGGATGTCCGCCTCGGGCATCACGTTGGTGTAGAAGGCACCGGTGCTGAAGCCCATGTCGACCACGCCGGTCTTCACCGCGTTGCCAACTTCGAAGGTCGGGATCGCCTTCGGCCCGCCGATGAAGTTGATCTGCAGCGTGCCCTTGCCTTCCTTGTTGAGCTTCTCGACCCACTCGACGGTGCGCTTCACATAGAACTGGTTCTCCGGAAACGCGCTCACCAGGCGCAACGTCACCTCTTGCGCGTGCGCGGTCCCCGCAACGCACAACGCGGCGAACAGAAAGCCTCTTATTTTCATTCACCCTCCTCGGTAAGCGGGAGAGCGTAGGGGGCGCCGGCAGTATTTGTCAAATCAATGTCCCGCATGATATGTATCAGCGACATGAATGTAGCCGACGTCGACCTCAACCTGCTGCGCGTATTCGATGCCGTGCTGCATGAAGGCAGCGTCACCGCCGCCGCCGCGCGGCTGGAACTGACTCAGCCGGCAGTCTCCAATGCCCTCGCGCGGCTGCGCTCGTTGCTCGGCGACCCGCTCTTCGTACGCACGGCGAGCGGCATGGAGCCGACGCCCTTTGCGCGCGGCGTGGCGGAACCCGTGCGGCAGGCGCTCGCGCTGCTCGAGTCGGCGCTGGCGCACGGCCCGGGGTTTGATCCGGCGACGGCGACGCGCACCTTCCGCTTCTACATGTCGGATGTCGGCCAGGTGGAATTCCTGCCGCCGCTCGTCGAGCGGGTGCAGCGCGTGGCGAGCGGTGTGAAGCTCGAAGCCGTGGCGGTCGACATCGAGGACATTGCCGACGCGCTCGGCAGCGGCGCGCTCGACGTGGCGGTCGGATTCCTGCCGAACCTTGGGCCACCGGTCGCGCGGCGGGGGCTTTTTCGCGATCCCTATCTCTGCCTGATGCGGGCCGACCATCCGATGGAGCGGCTGACGAAAAAGACTTTCCTCGAGGCCTCGCACGCTCTAGTCACATACCGCGCCGGCGGCCATCGCGTGATCGAGGAAGCGCTCGAGCGCGCCGGCGCCGGCCGCCGCATCGCGCTGCGCGTGCCGCACTTCACCGTGGTGCCGATGGTGCTCGAGCGCACCGATCTCATCCTCACGCTGCCCGCGCGGGTGGCGCGTGTCTACGAGAGCCGTGGACGCTTCAAGTCGTTGCCGCCGCCGATTCCAATTCCACCCGCCGAGGTGGCCGTGCACTGGCACGAGCGCTTCGACGGCGATCCCGGCAACCGCTGGCTGCGCGAGCAGCTCGTCGACCTTCTGGGGCGCTAGCGATCTATTTGCCGACCGCGGCCGGCAGCCAAGTGGCGAGCGCCGGGACCAAGAGAATCGCGATGGTGAGCAGCACGCCGAACAGCACGTACGGCGTCGCGGCGTGAATGATCTCGCGCATGGTGATCTCCGGCGGCGCGACGCTCTTCATCGTGAAAAGCAGCAGGCCGAACGGCGGCGTCAGGAGTCCGATTTGCATGCACATCAGGAACAATATTCCGAACCACACCGGATCGACGCCGAGCTGGCGCACGATCGGCATGAAAAGCGGCACGGTCAGCATCATCATGCTCGCCTGGTCGAGGAATAGTCCCAGTATCAGGAGCAGCACGATCATGCCGCAGATCACGGCGAGCGGCGGCAGCTTCGCCTCGGTGATGATCCCAATCAGCCCTGTCGTTGCGCCGGAGAAGGCGAGGATCTGGGCGAACGTCGTGGCGCCGAGGATGATGAACATGATCATGCCGGTCACGCTCGCAGTGCCAACGAGCGCGTCCTTCACGGCGGCCCAGCGCAGCTCGCGATAGAGCGCCGCGACGATCGCGGTGGCCGCGCAGCCGATAGCGGCCGATTCGGTAGGCGTCGCCCAGCCGAGCACCATGCTGCCGATGACGGCGGCGATGATGATGCCCAGCGGAAGGACGTGCGCCACGAAGGGCTGCCAGCGTTGCCAGCCTGGAACCGGCGCTGTGCGGGGCTCCTCGGGCGCGAGCGTCGGATCGCGCCAAGCGCAGAACATGATGTAGGCGATGAACACGAGGCTCAGGATGATGCCCGGCACGATGCCGCCGATCAGGAGGTCGGCGATGGAGATGCCGGCGAGGCCGCCGAGCAGCACTGCCAACCCGGAGGGCGGAATCAGCATGTCGACGCCGCCGATCGCCATGATCGGTCCCATCGCGAGCTTGCGGTCGTAGCCGCGCTTCAGCATCTGCGGCAAGAGCAGGGAGCCGAGCATGGCGGTGGTGGCGATGGTGGAGCCGGAGATGGCGGAGAAAATCGTCCCCGCAACCAGCGCAATGACCGCCAGGCGTCCCGGCACGCGGCGGATGAGTGTCGCGATGGCGTCGATGGCTTTCACGGCGAGCCCGGTGTGGAACAGGATCTCGCCCATCAGGACGAAGAGCGGGATCGGTGTGAACGCGAAGTTCGTGACCGAGGCGGTCATGTTGCGCGCGAGTTGCGCCATGCCGCGGTCGCCGCCGAGGAAGTAGAACGCCCCGGCGGCATTCACGACGATGAAGGCAATGGCGACCGGCATGCCGAGCGCCATCAGCACGAGCACGCCGAGGCTGAGGAGGGCGAGAGCGCTCGTCCAGTCCATGGAGCCCCTAGAGCTGCCCGCCTTCGGCGCGCGCCCGCCGGGGGCCGTGCAGCACGCGGCGGAAACGGAAGGCGAACTCGATGGCCACCAGCGCGAACATGAGTGGCAGCGGCCACAGTGTCCACCATTCCGGGATGGTGAATTCCTTGACGATGCGCGTGCCCGCCAGCGCGCTGACGACGAGGACGCGCGCGCCGTACCAGAGGAGAAGGAGCGACACGGCGAGACCCATGGCATCACCGACGAGCTCACAGCGCCAGGCGAGGCGTGGCGGCAGATTGACGAGTACCACGTCGAGGCGCACGTGGCGCCCCTGGCGCAGCAGCCAGGGGGCCGCGAACGCGGTGATCAGCACCATGGCGTACTCGGAAAGCTCGACGTCGCCCGTGACGCGCGAGCCGGCCGTCACGCGCAGGATCACGGTGAGCGTAAAGAGCGTCGTCAGCGCAAGGACGACGGCGGCCGACACCGCGGCGCAGGCGTCGAGGAGACGCCCGTACGCCGCTTCGAAGGCCTTCAATTCGTCATCAGTTTGCGCAGCTGCGGGACGTTCTGCGGGCTCAGCCCCTCCAGCTCGTTCCAGAAGGCGTCATGCGCACGCTTACGCAGCTCCGGGCCGACCGTCACCATCTGCACGCCGGCCTCCTTCTGCGATTTTTCCTCGTCGGCGCGTGATTCGGCGCGCCACTTCGGCCATTCGGTGTCCATCCATGTCGCCATCTCGTTCAGGAACTTCTGCTGACGCGAATCGAGCGACTTCCACTTGTCGAGGTTGATCATGATGTTGACCACCGAGCTGTAGAAGCCGGGGTCGTAGCGGTACTTGGTGAGCTTCAGCCAGCCCAGCTCCTTCAGTCCAAGCAGCGGCCACGCGTAGCCCTGCACCATGTTGCGCTCGAGGGCGGTGTAGACCTCGGTGGGCGAGATCACTACAGCGCGCGCGCCCACGCTTTCGAGGAACGCCTTCTGCGAGGGCGAAGTCCGGATCACCAGGCCTTCGAAGGGCTTGGCCTTATCGGACAGGTTCGCCGGGCGATTGGTGTAGACGTTGAAGTTGACCCCGTCGCCGAAGCCGGTGAGGAGCATCACGTTCATCTTCTCGGCATGCAGCCGGTTCATGAAGTCCCAGGCACCGTTCTTCTTCAGCTCGGCGACTGACTTCTCGGAGAGCGTCATCGTCTCGCCCTCGATCAGCGTGCCGCGATAGAAAGTCGGCGGGCCGGAGTGCATATCGATCACGCCGGTCTTCACGGCATTGGGTTGCTCGGGCAGCGGCACCGCGTCGGGGCCGACCAGCGTGATTTGCACGACGCCCTTGCCGCGGCTGTTCACTTCGTCGACCCAGCGCTTCGCCGGAATGCCAAAGCTCTGGTTACCCGGCAGGAAGCTTGCGAGGCGAAGGCGCGCTTCCTGTGCCACGGCGGCACCGTCGAACGTCAGCGCAGCGAATAGCGCTCCAGCGAGAACCAGCTTTTTCATGACCCTCCCTCGTAGATGCGAATACCGAGCGGCCGGCATTGGCCGCCATTGGTTGGTGACGTGTCAGCCGGACACGCGGAAACCGCGGCGAGGATATCCATCTCGGCGCGCAGCTCGATGTAGTCCTTCTTCGTCACCGTGGTCGGCTTGATCTTGAAGCTGCCGTCGGCGTGCAGGTCGACGTTCATGAACACGTTGAAGACGTCCATGACGTCGTCCCCGGTGAGCCCGTGGGAGGCTAGCGCTTCGGTGAGATTGTCCTGGCAAGAGCGGTGGCCGCCCGCGATCTTGTCCCGCAGCTGATAGAGCCGGCTCGAGCAGCGGCCGCCCATGTTGCCCCAGTGGTTGGCGTAGGTGTCCTCGAGCACCGTCATCATTACGTTCTCGCGCGGCGGCTTCGAGTAGAAGTGGCGGAAGGACTTCGAGGTGCCCGTGCCCAGAATCCCGTTGATGGCCCAGCTCTGGCCGACGTGGAACCACTCGCGGTGATCGGCGGCGTTGTAGAACACGCAGTCGCCGACCTGGCCGTCCTCCATGGGAAAAATGCGAAACACCTGGCCGCGGCGCACGACGAAGGCACGACCATGTCGCGCCGGGATGACGAATTCATCCGTGATCCGCATTCGAAGGTCAGTCTAACATCTGAAAAAGAGCGTCATGAGTTCGAACCTTGCGCTTCACGTGCCTGGGATCGCCGAGGGATGGATCGCATCAGCGTGCAGACCCAGCAATGCCTCGAGACGGTCAAGGTGGTGAGCGTGCGCGTCAACATCACCAACGCCGCCGAGGGCTACTTCGCGCAGAACCCGCCGACGCGTACGCTCGAGATCGAGTGCGTGGCGCTGGCTTGAGCTCGTTCACGGTCCTCGGGGCGGGCATTGTCGGCGTGTGCAGCGCGCTCGCGCTGCAGCGCGAAGGGCATGGCGTCACCCTGGTCGACCGCGATGAGCCGGGCAAAGGCTGCTCTTTCGGCAACGCCGGCATCCTGCATGCAGGGGGCGTGCTGCCACTCGGCCGGCCCGGGATCCTCGGCAAGGTGCCGGGCATGCTGCTCGATCCCGAGGGGGCGCTGGTCATTCGCCCCCGCCACCTGCCGCGGCTTGCGCCATGGTTCGCAAAAATGCTCGCCGCGTCGCGGCCAGGCGCCGTCGAGCAAGCGTCTCGCGCCCTTGCGCCGCTCGCCCTCGGCGCGCGCGGCGCATACGGGCCGCTCCTTCTCGAAGCCGGCGCCGAAAACATCGTGCGCCCGCGCGGCGAGCTTTACGCGTACCGCACGCAGAGGGGGTTCGACGCCGAAGAGCGCGACATGGTGGTGCGCAAGCGCTTTGGCGTACCGGTGGAGACGCTAGATGCCGGGGCGCTTCGCGACCTGGAGCCCGCGCTTTCGCCGGAATACCGCTACGGGCATTACCAGCCGGCGAGTGCGTACGTCTCGAGTCCGTACCGGCTGGTACAAGCACTGGCGCAGCTTTTCGTGCGCAACGGCGGCAAGGTGCTGCGTCAGGACGTACGCCAGGCGAGCGAGCTCGTCTATGAAAACCTAGTCATATGCGCCGGCGCCTTTTCGCGCGCCTTCGCCGCGGCGTTCGGCGCCGACGTGCCGCTGCAGACCTGGCGCGGCTATCACATCATGGTGGCGCCCGACAGCGTCAAGCTGAACGGGCTGGTGGTGGACGGCGACATGCACTTCGCCGTCACGCCGATGGAGGAAGGTATTCGGGTGGCGGGTCTCGTCGAGTTCGCCAGCCTGGAGGCGCCGCCGAACTACGCGCGCGCCGATCTCTTCCTCAAGCTCGCTCGCCGGCTCATTCCGTCGTTTCCGCGGAGTGCGGAAAGCCGCTGGATGGGCCATCGCCCCGGCACGCCGGACTCCGTGCCCGTTATCGGGCGCTCGCCCGCGGCGCGAAATGTGTTCTTCAACTTCGGCCACGGCACGCTCGGGCTCACCTTCGGCGCCATCAGCGGGCAAATCCTGGCCGACGTAGTAGCCGGGCGGCGCGGCGCGATCGATGCGACGCCTTACCGCGCCGAAAGATTCCTGCCCTCGTCCAGGCGGTAGTCCTGCACACCCAGCGGGCTTAGGAAGTACTCGAGGTACTTGGGCTTGTGCGGATCGCGGCTGGCGCGCAGCTCCGCCCGCAGATGGGCCGTCTTCTCCGCGTCGCCGATTACTACCCCATACACATTGCGCGCGTATTCGGCGCTGATGCGCTCCTCGCGCACGTCTTCCAGCACGCGCGCCGGGTCGCGCTCGAGTGGATCGCCGACGCCGGCGCCGCCGGCGCCGATATGGACGAAGGTCTCGCCTTGCACAAGCCGAAGCGGATACATCGGGTTCTGCGGCAGCACGCGCTGCGAGCCGTTCGACTTGACGAGGTGGTAGGACGGCGTGCCCGGCGAGCCGCCGTCTAGTGCCCAAGGCAGATGACGCTGGCGATCGGCGCGCATCACGATCGTGGTCTCCGCGCCCAGCATGCGATAGCGGCGTACGATTCCCGGTGCTCCGCGAAATTTCCCTGGGCCGCCGCTATTCTCGATCATGCCGTACGCCTCGATCTCGATCGGATAGAGAGCCTCGATCATTTCCACCGGCTGGTTGGTGAGGTTGCCGCCGGGATTCGGAATGCCGAACACGCCGTCGGCATGGCGCATCGCGCCCCAGCTGCCGGCGAGCGTCTCGGCGAGGACGTAGCGCTGGCCGTTGTGCCAGCCGCTGAAGGCCGGGAAGGTAACGCCGCCTTCGCCGGCTGCACCGATGCGCTCCGGCGCGATCTGCGCGAAGACGCCCATCAGCGTGTCGATCGCCCGCCAGCCGACGATGGCACGCGCCGCCACGGCGGCGGGCGGTGTCGGATTCACGATGCTGCCCTCGGGCAAAATGATGTTCAGCGGCCGCAGGTAGCCTTCGAAATTCGGGATTTCCTGGCGGGCGATGCACTTCACCATGAGATGCACGGCCGACTTGACGAAGGGCGACGGGCAATTGATCGCGCCCTTCACCTGCGGCGACGAGCCGGTCCAGTCGACCGTCAGCGAATCGCCGACGATGGTCACGGTTGCCTTGAGCGCAATCGGCTCGGGCTCGTCGCCGAGGCCGTCGATGTAATCGGTGAAGCTCCACGTGCCGTCGGGCAGAGCGGCGATCTCGGCGCGCGTCAGGCGCTCGGCATAGTCGTGCAGCTCCGTCAGCATCGTGCGGAAATCGGCGCTGCCGTGGCGTTCGACCAGCGCGCGGAAGCTGCGCTCGGCGCTGTTGCAGGCCGCGATCTGCGCGCGCATGTCGCCGGCGAGCTTGTCCGGAATGCGCGTGTTGAGTTGCATGATGCGGAAGAAGGTGTCGTTCGGCTTGCCGCGCTGGTACATCTTCACCGGCGGCAGCCGCAGTCCCTCCTGGTAGATCTCGGTGGCGTAGACGGCGGTTGAGCCGGGCGCGATGCCGCCCATGTCGATTTGGTGCACGAGCGTGCACGCGAAGCCTTCGAGCTCGTCGGCGACCACGATCGGCTTCACGATGTAGACGTCCGGCAGATGCATGCCGCCGGCTACGTACGGATCGTTGAAGACGAAGACGTCGCCCTCGTGGATGTCGTCGCCGAAATCGCGGATCAGCGCCTGCATGGCGTCCGGAAACGCGCCCAAATGCAGCGCCATGGTCAGGCCGTGCGCAATGACGCGCCCGTGCCGGTCGCACAGGCCGGTGGAGTAATCCATCGAGTCGCGCACGATCGAGCTGTACGCCGTGCGCAGGATCACGAGCGCCATCTCGTCCGCGATGGACGAGAGCGCGTTCTTGACGACTTCCAGGGTGACGGGATCAGCGCTTTTCATGCGACAGCACCACATTGCCTTGCGCGTCGAGCGCCGCGCTCCAGCCGGGCGGCACCACGCACGTCGAATCGTACTCCTCGACGATGAGCGGGCCATGCCTCGGCGCGGCGAGCTCGGCGCGGCTGACGACGCTCGTCGGCGTCGAGCCTTGCCGCGGCCCGAAGTACGCGTCGCGCTTTCCGCTCGGAGAGGCGCCGCGCGCCGTGATATTGCCCGGGCGCCGCTCGACAGGAAGCCGCGCCACGACTCTCAGCGCGACGCACTCGACCTCCTCGGCCTGCGCCTGGTGACCGTAAGTGCGCTCGTGCTCGTCGCCGAAGTCCCGTGCGAGGCGGCTGAAATCGGGCTCCCCGGCAGCGATCGGCGTGGTGATCTCGTGCGCCTGCCCGGCATAGCGCAGGTCGGCGAAGCGCGAGAGCTCGACGCGTTGCGCCGGATGGCCTTCGGCCGCCATGCGATCGAGAATCTCGCGCTCGAGGGCTTCCAGGCGTTCGCCCATCTTTCGCGGTGGGATGGTGCGCAGGCGCAGGAGGAATGCGCTGATGATCTCGTGCTCGACGCGCGCATGCAGCAGTCCATAGGCGCTGAACACACCCGGGTTCGGCGGAACCAGCACTCGCTTCATCTCCAGGAGGTCCGCGACGATGGCGGCAACCAGCGGGCCGTTGCCGCCGAACGCGTAAAGCGCAAAATCGCGCGGATCGCGGCCGCGGTAGGTGGTCACCGCTTTGACGGCTCGCACCATGGTGCTCGCCGCGACCTGCAGCACGCCATACGCTGCCTCCAGATCGCTTTTGCGCAGCGGCTTCGCTACCTGCTCAGCGATGGCGCTCCTCCCTTTCTCCGCCGCGAGGCGCAGCCCACCGCCAGCGATCGACTGCGCGTTGAGGTAGCCCAGGACGAGCGCGGCATCGGTAAACGTCGCCTGCGTGCCGCCCTGGTCGTAGCAGACCGGCCCCGGCATGGCACCCGCGCTCTGCGGCCCGACGCGAAGCAGGCCGCCGGCGTCGATCGACACCAAGCTGCCGCCGCCGGCGCCGACTTCGGAAATATCGATCACCGGAAGCTTCAGGGCGTAGCCGCCGCCCATCACGAGCTTGGAGCTCAGGTTGATGCCGGCACCGACCTCGTAGTCTCCGGTGTGCTGCACCTTGCCGCGCTCGACGACCGACACCTTGGCGGTCGTGCCGCCCATGTCGAAGGTGATCACGTCCTCGGTGGCGCCGGCCGCCGCGCCGATCACGCCGGCCGCCGGCCCCGATTCCACGAGGTACGCCGGGCGCTCCGCTGCGGCGCCGATCGTCATCACGCCGCCGTCGGACTTCATGACGTGGATCGGCGCATCGATGCCCATGGCAGCAAGGTGGCGCTTGAGCGAGTCGAAATAGCGCGCGAGCGTCGGCCCGAGGAACGCGTTGATCACCGTGGTGCTGGTGCGCTCGTATTCCCGGATCACGGGCAGGATGTCGGCGGAGCAACTGATGAACACGCCGGCACCGAGAGCCTCGCGCAGGATGGCGGCCACGCGCTGCTCGTGAGCCGGGTTCGCATAGGCGTGGAGCAGGCTCACCGCCACAGCGTCCACACGCTCGGCGGCAAACCGCTCTGCCGCCCGGCGCACGCTCGCCTCGTCCAGTGGCACCCGAACGCTGCCGTCGGCGGCGAGCCGCTCGATCACCTCGAGCCGCAAGCGGCGCGGAACAAGCGGATCGGGTCGTTGGTAGTTCAGTGCGTACATCTCGGGGATACGCAGCCGGCGCATTTCCAGGACGTCGCGGAATCCTTCCGTAGTGACGAGACCGGTATGGGCACCCTTGTGCTCGAGGATGGCGTTGGTGGCTACCGTCGTGGCATGGATCACGCGTCCCACGTCCGAGGCGCGCGCGCCCTGGCCTTCCAGCACGCTCTTCACGCCGGTGGCGATGCCGCGGCCGAAGTCGTTCGGGGTGGTCAGCGTCTTGAATGTCGCAATGGCGCCCGATGGCGCCATCAATACGATGTCGGTGAATGTGCCACCGATGTCGACGGCGATGCTGTAGCTCACGACGCCTGAATATCGAGGACGATGCGGCCGCGGCTTGCCTGACCGGCCTCGACCATGCGATGCGCCTGCGCCGCCTCCGCGAGCGGCATCACCCGGCTCACCTGGGGCTTGATGGCCCCCTCGGCCGCGAGCTCGACCACGATCGCATTGACGCGCGGACTGTCGACGATCCGGGCCTGCAGCGTCTGCACGCCGTATTGCGCCGAGCGGTCGGTGAACGGCCTGGAGATCAGCCAGACGAGCTTGCCGCCTTTGCGCAGCAGCGGATAGGAGCGCTCGTGGGCCTCGCCGCCCACCAGATCGAGCACCACGTCGAACGGCTGACTTGCGCTCGGCATGGCACCTTGGTCGTAGGCAAACGCTTCCTCGGCGCCGAGGCCGCGCACGTACTCGATATTGCGCGCGGCGCAGGTCGTCACCACGCGCGCGCCGAGGTGGCGCGCGATCTGCACCGCCATGCCGCCAATGGCGCCGGAGCCGCCCAGGACCAGCACGCGCTCGCCTGCCTGCACTCGCGCGGTGTCGAGGAGCGCGATCCACGCGCAGGTTGCGGCATGCATCAGCGCCGCGCCCTCGGCGAACGAAAGCCCCGGCGGCAACGGCACGACGCTTTCGGCGTCGCGAGCGATGTGTGTCGCGTAGCTGCCCTGCTTCGTGCGGTCGGCGACGAAGCAGACGGGGTCGCCGACGTCCGCGTAATCGGCTTGCGCGCCGACGGCGACGATTCGTCCGGCGCCGTCACGCCCCGGTACGCAGGGAAACGATACCGGGAAGAGCTTCTGCAGCTGCCCGGCACGCAGCTTCGTATCGCCCGGGGTGACGCTCGCAGCCTGCACCGCGACCAGGACTTCGCGCGGCCCGGGCACCGGTGTCGGCGCTTCCTCGAGCTTCAGTACCTCTGGGGACCCAAACTGCGCGAACCGTATTGCTTTCACCGCAACGCGTCAGAGGCCGCCTTCAGTTCCTTGATCGGCTCCGGAGCGCGCTTCGCGAGCGCGTCCCAATACGCGTCGTAGGCGAGCTTGCGATGGTTCGGTCCCAGGTCGACGATCTGGATGCCGGCTTCCTTGATCTTCTTGTCGTCGGCGGCTTTGCGCTCCGCTACCCAGCGCACGTTCTCCTCCTCGAGCCAGGCGGCCGCGCGGTTGAGCACGGCGCGCTGGTCGTCGCGCAACGACTTCCACTTGTTCTCGTTGACGAGCACGTTGACGATCACGTTATAGAAGCCCGGATCGATGCGGTACTTCGTATGCGCGCCCCAGCCCATGTCGAACATGCCGATCTGCGGCCACCCGTACCCGTCGACCACGCCGCGCTCCAGCGCCGTCAGCACTTCGCCGGGTGCCGTCTGCACCAGGGACACGCCGAGCGTCGTGAAGAGCGGCGTGTAGTTGGGCGTGGTGCGCAGGCGCATGCCTTTGAGCGAGTTGTTCTGCGGCGGCTTGCTGGTCCAGATATGGAAGCCGACACCGTCGCCATAGGCGGAAAGGATGTGAGCGTTCAATTTTTGCGTGGTGTATTTCTGCAGCACCGGCCAGAACGCCGTCTTCTTCAGCTCCGGCGTGTGCTTCGGCGCGAGGATCTGCGCATCGCACTCAGGACAGACGTTGGTGTAGAACGTCGGCGCGAGCGACACCATGTCCACGACGCCGGTGCGCACGGCGTTGCCCTGCTCGAAGGTCGGGATCGCGTCCGGACCGCCGCGCAGGTCGATCTTCACTACGCCCTTGCCTTCCTTGTTCACGTGGTCGACGAAGCGCACGAAGATTTCACCGAAGGTCGTGTTCTTCGGCACGAAGACCACCGCGCTGAGCGTCGTCTCCTGGGCCGTCCCCATGCTGGGAATGAGGGCGGCGGTGAGGAGCAGCGCGGCGGCCGCGCCTTGGAAGTGCTTCATCGGTTTTTCTCCTGATCGAGGTTGGCAAGCATACGGGCAAGATGGCGGTCGAGGGTCCCACGCTGGGACGCGGGCACGCCGTCGAGCAGGCGCTCGTTCAGCGCGACGACATGGGGCAGCGCGCGGTCGTAGAGCCGCTCGCCGTCCTTGGTGATCGAATAGGTGGCCCAGCGCAAGTCCTGCGCTTTGCCCGCCGCACGCCGGATCAAGTTGCTGCGTTCCATGCGCACGCACAGGCGCGACAGGGTCGAATGCGGAATCAGGGCATCGCGAGCGAGCGCGACAATGGGTACGGCGCCCGCGGACTTCAGGAAGGCGAGGACTCGCCAATGACGCAGCGTGAGCCGGAACGGCCTCAGGACTGCGCGCAACTCGGCATTCATGCGCTCGGCGAGGCGGTTGAGGAGGTAAGGGGCCGCGCGGCCGATGACATAGGCCTCTTCCGGTTCCGATTGACGCGGACGGACGGCGTGCGAAACAATATGCATATGCATACTGTAGCCGATCCGGTGGTGCGCGGGAATGCGATCCATCGGGCGGCCTACATCGATCCGGCGGTCTTCGCTCTTGAGCAGGAGCGCATTTTCCGCCGCGCCTGGCTCTATGTCGGTCATGAGAGCGAGGTGCCGCAGCCGGGCGACCATGTCCTGACGCGCATCGGCCCCGACGAAGTGATCCTCGTGCGACGAGAAGACGGCGGACTCTCGCTTCTGCACAACCGCTGCGCGCACCGCGGCGCGCGCGTGGTGTCCGAGCCGTCCGGCAATACGCGTCAGCTTCGTTGTCCGTACCACGCCTGGAGCTATCGCCTCGACGGTTCGCTGATCGGCGTGCCGCTCGCCGATGGTTACGCGTCCGATTGCAAGCTTCCCGGTCTCGCCGCCGTGCCACGCGTCGAGAGCTACAAGGGCTTCGTCTTTGCCTCGCACAGCGCGACCGGTCCATCGCTCGCGGATTTTCTGGGCGGCCTGCGCAGCGCCTTCGACAATCTCGTCGACCGTGCGCCGGCCGGCACCCTGACGCGCTTCGGCGGCTCCCTGCGCCTCGAGTACCGCGGCAACTGGAAGATGTTTCTCGAGAACGCGGTCGATCTCGTGCACCCCGGCTTCGTGCACAAGAGCTCGGTCGATGCAATCCGTGCCCATCCGGCCGCGCTGCAGGCCGACGCCATCACGCAGCAGGGCGCGCAGATGTTTCTCGCCAATGGCATGCGCGCCACGCAATGGGACGAGGTGCCGCTGCATGCGTTCCCCGGCGGCCATGTCTACATGGGCGGCTTCTACAAGCAAGGCGTGATCGCCGCCGAGCGCGAAGACCCGGTATTCGAGCGCTACCGCAAGGCGCTCGTCGAGCGTCACGGCGAGGAGAAAGCGGCCGCGGTGCTTTCCGTCGATCGCTTCAACAACATCATCTGGCCCAACGTCTCCGTCAACGCGCGCTTCGGCGCCATGCGCATCGTGCGTCCGCTCGCCGTGGACCACACGGTGGTGGATGTCGTGTGCTTCAAGCTCGACGGCGCGCCGCCCGAGATGCACGACCTCACGCTGCAGTTCGTGAACCTCGCCGCCTCGCCCGCCTCGCTCGTCGCCTCGGACGATCTCGAGATCTTCGAGCGCTGCCAGCGCGGCCTCGCCAATCCCGGTAACGAATGGATCGACATGCGCCGCGGCGTGCTGGGCGATCGCCGGCAGGTCGACGGCTCCGTCATTTCCAAAGGCACCAGCGAGCTGCCGATGCGCCATCAGTTCGAGACCTGGCAGAAGTGGATGTTTGCATGACCGAGGTGGAAGCTTTCCTCCTGCGCGAAGCGCGTCTCCTAGATGAGCAGCGCTATGAGGATTGGCTCGGCCTCTTCTCCGATGACGCCATCTACTGGATCCCGACCCGCGCGAACCAGGTGACGGTGCAGGAGGCGCTATCGATCATCTACGAGCCGAGGAACCTGCTCGCCGTGCGCGTCGAACGTCTTTCGCGCCGCGAGATGCACGTGCAATCGCCGCCCTCGCGTACAGTGCACCATGTGTCGGCGATCGAAGTCGATGGCGATGAAGCGCGCTCGGCGCTTATCGTCGCCGAATGGCGCGGCGGCGAATCACGCTTCTTTGCCGGCCGCGTGACGCACAAGCTCCGTAAGGAAGCGAATGGCTTGCGCATCGTGCTCAAGCGCGTGGACCTCATCGATGGCGAAGCGCCGCATCGCGCGATCGCCGTGCCTCTCTGATGGAGCAAAGAATCAAGCCGGGCGTAATCGGCCGCGGCATCCCGCGCTCGCACGCTCGCCGGCTGGCGGCTGGCCGCGGGGCTTACGCTGACGACCTGCGGTTCCCGCGCCTGTTGCACGCGGCATTCTTGCGCAGTCCGCACGCGCGAGCGCGCATCGCGCGCCTCGATCTTTCGGCTGCTCGAACCGCCCATGGCGTGGTCGCTGCGTACGATGGCGCCGCGCTGGGGGCAGTGTGCAAGCCCTGGCAGACCCAGCTCGCCACCTGGCCCACGCATCGCTCGCCGCCTCAGCCTGCGCTCGCGGGTGGTGAGGTGCGCTGGCAAGGCCAGCCGGTCGCCATTGTCCTCGCGACGAGCCGGGCCCTTGCCGAGGACGCGGTCGAGCGCATCGACGTCGAATGGGAGCCGCTCGACGTTATCGCGCACCGCGAGGCTGCACTGACCGAAAAGGAAAACGTCGCGTTCGAGCACGCGGTGGCGAGCGGCCAAGTACCCGGCGGCACGACCACCGTCGAGCGCACCATCACCTTCGCACGCCATACCGGCGTGCCGCTCGAGCCGCGCGGGATCGTCGCATCGTTCGATCCGAGCGAGCGCAAGCTGACCGTCCACCTGGCGACGCAAGTGCCGCACCAGATGCGAGCCGTCTACGCCGACCACCTTGGCCTCGCCGAGCAGGACGTGCGTGTCGTCACGCCGGACATCGGTGGTGGGTTCGGCGTGAAGATGCATGTCTACGCCGACGAAATGGCGGTGTGCGCCGCCGCCATGATCGTGGCGCGACCGGTCAAATACGTATGCGATCGTCTCGAGGCGTTCGTCGCCGACATTCATGCGCGCGCCCACACCGTCAACCTCTCTGCGTCCATTGCCGCAGACGGACGCATTCAGGCGCTGCGGCTCGACGACGTTGCCGAAGCAGGCGCGTATTCCGCTTTCCCGCGCTCGAGCATTCTCGAAGGGCTTCAGGTGCTCCTCATGTCGGGCACGGCCTACCAGTTCGATGCTTATGAGGGCCGATTGCGCGTCGCGTGGCAGAACAAGCCGGCCACCGGCTCCTATCGCGGCGTCGGCCAGCCGGTCGCGTGCGCAGCGATGGAGACGCTCATGGACGCGTGCGCGCGCACGCTGCGCATCGATCCGGCCGAGCTGCGCCGCATCAACTTTCGCAAGGAAGGCGCGACGCCGACCCATGTGCAGGCCGGCGGCCTCTCGCACGAGGCGTGCCTCGACCGGCTTTTGGAACTCATCGACTACCGTGGGCTGCGCGAGCTCCAGAACGCGGAGCGCGCGAAGGGTCGCCACCTCGGCATCGGCTTCGCCACGTTCGTCGAGCAGAACGCGCCCGGCCCGGCCTTCTACGGCTCCGCCGGGGTGAAGATCTCGGCGCAGGAAGGCTGCACGCTGCGCCTCGAGCCCTCGGGCACCGTGACGTGCATCACATCGAACCAGGATCAGGGCCAGGGCGTGGAGACCGCGCTCGCGCAGCTCGTCGCTCATACGCTTGGCATCGCGTTCGAGGACGTACGCGTCATTGGCGGCGATACGGCGATGACTGCGGTCGGCGGTGGCACCTTCGCTTCGCGCGGGCTAACCATCGCAGGCGAAGCCGTGCTCACCGCGGCACGCGCGATGGCGGAGCGCGTGCAGAAAGTACGCGAGGTGATGAACCTGGGTGATGCGGCGCTCGCGGAGGTTGCGGCGCTGATGAACTACAAGCAGCACCTGCTGCCATCGGGGCTCGAAGCCGGCCCGGCGGTAACGGTGCACGTCACGATGCGTGTTCCTTTTCTACTCGCGAATGGCATCCAGGCGAGCCTCGTCGAAGTCGACGTGCAGACCGGCTTCGTCAAGCTGCTCAAGCACTGGGTGGTCGAGGATTGCGGGCAGGTGATCAATCCGCTGCTGGCGGACGAGC
>Ga0136846_1216922_pt1 | contig 18615 bp, 14 predicted proteins | sample HopSoiMetagenom2_FD_96841 | JGI IMG/M metagenome (GOLD analysis project Ga0136846, IMG submission 96841) | Grasslands soil microbial communities from Hopland, California, USA - 2 Assembly 2016 (version 4) | ecosystem: Environmental > Terrestrial > Soil > Grasslands | place: USA: Hopland...
GCGAGGGCCGGCGGACCCTGAAACCCGAACGCGTGGACTTCGGTGAGTTGCTCGATCTTTTGGCCGCCAACATTCAGCATCAGGTGTCGGAAGCCGGGGGTGAAATCGCTCTTATGCGACCGCTTCCGACGTTGATCTCGGATCGGCTGGCGCTTGAACAGATATTCGGCAATCTCTTCGACAACGCGGTCAAGTACAGGGACCGGAATCGGCCGTTGCGAATCATGATTCGCGCAATCGAGTCAGGCCGCATTGTTCACTTCGAGATCATCGACAATGGGCGCGGCATCGCCAAAGAGGACCACGAGCGGATTTTCGAGCTGTTTCGCCGCTCCGGTGTTCAGGATCGCCCGGGAGAGGGGATCGGACTCGCGCATGTGCGCGCACTGGCTCGCCGGCTCGGGGGCGACATCAAGGTAGAATCCGAGCTTGGCGTCGGTACGACGTTTCGGGTATCTCTGCCCCGGGTTCTGCGTCAGCAAACTTCGGAGAAAGCAATGGAAGGTGTGAATTCATGAGTTCTGAAGCGCAGGCCGTCACCATCGTCATGGTCGAAGACGACGAAGGTCACGCGCGGCTGATCGAGAAAAACATCCGCCGCGCCGGAGTGAACAACGAGATCATCCCGTTCACTGATGGAACGAGCGCATTGGAATATATGCTGGGCGGCGACGGGTCCGGCGAGGCGAGCGCGCGACGGCACCTTCTGGTCCTGCTCGATCTAAATCTGCCGGATATGACCGGCGTCGACATTCTGGCGAAGGTCAAGGCCAACCGTCATACGCGGCGTTCCCCCGTAGTCATTCTGACGACGACCGATGATCAGCGCGAAATCCAACGCTGCTACGACCTCGGCGCTAACGTTTACATCACCAAGCCGGTGAATTACGAAAGCTTTGCGAACGCCATCCGGCAGCTCGGTCTATTCTTTTCCGTCATGCAGATTCCGGAAACGGATTGAGAAGTGACGGGTCAGGCCTCCATCCGGGTTCTCTATGTTGATGATGACCCTGCGCTCGCGCGGCTCATTCAGCGTACACTGGAGAGGAGGGGGTTCAGCATCAAGCATGCGACCTCCGGCGAAGAGGGGCTGAAGGCGCTTCAGGCCGGCGGCATCGACGTTGTGGCGCTCGATCATCACCTGCCGGATCAAACCGGGCTCAGTCTGCTCCCGCGAATACGCGAGCTGCCCAACGCGCCGCCGGTGATCTATGTCACCGGCTCGGACGATATTCATGTCGCGGTCAGCGCACTGAAGCAGGGTGCGGCGGACTACGTGTTCAAAGATACCGAGGGCCAGTTCCGCGAGCTCCTCGGCAGTTCGATCGAAGCGGCGCTCCGCCAAGCAGCCTTGCGAAAGGACAAAGAACGCGCCGAACAGGAGATGCGAGAGGCGCGCGATCGCGCCGAGCTCTCACTGCGTGAAGTCAATCATCGCGTTGCCAATTCTCTGCAGCTCGTCGGCTCCCTGGTGCGATTACAGGCCTCTTCCGTCATCGATCCCGCTGCGCGTTCGGCCTTGGAGGAGACGCAGGTGCGCATCACTGCGATCGCCGGCGTGCATCGCCATCTCTACACGTCCGCCGACGTGCGAGTGGTCAACGTGGCGACCTATCTGAAAAGCCTCGTCGAAGAATTGGAAGCAGCGATGCGAGCGGCGGGGCGGGAACATGCCATCCGCCTTTCGGCCGAGCCGCTGGATGTCGCTACGGACAAGGTGGTCTCTGTCGGTGTGATCGTCACCGAACTCGTCACGAATGCCTACAAATACGCGTATCCTGAAGGCCGGCGCGGCGACATCCGGGTTAAGTTCCGACGCGATAGCCCTGCTCGGGCGACATTGGTCGTCGAGGATGATGGCGTCGGTTGGCCGGGAGGAGATGCGGTGCGCGGCTCCGGCCTTGGCACGAAGATCATCAAAGCGATGGCAGCTAATTTGAAATCGAGCGTGCAAATCGACAGCAGCGGCAAGGGTACGCGGATCAGTCTGCCGTTTGCGCTCTAGGCGCTAGCCTCAGGCTCTCGGGCGTAATCGGCATCCGACACCTGTTCGAGCCAGGTCACGTGTACGCCATCGAGATTTTCCTGAAGCGCGAAGTGGCACATGGCGGTCTTCGGACCGGCGCCATGCCAATGCTTTTCATTCGGCGCGATCCACACCGTGTCGCCGGCCCGGATTTCCTGAACCGGACGGCCCGACAGCTGCACGCGGCCGACGCCGGTTACAACATGCAACGTCTGGCCGAGCGGGTGGGTGTGCCAAGCCGTGCGCGCGCCGGGCTCGAACGTCACCCGCGCCGCGCGCAGACGCGCCGGGGCCGGCGCCTCTATGATGGGATCCTGCCAAACTGTTCCGGTGAATGAATCCGCAGGACCGCGGCGCGCGAAGGTCGCCGCCGCCCTTTTTATCTCCATCGGAACAGTCCGCTTTCTATGAAATAGCCTTAGCCGCGGGACACCGAGCCGCCGCGGCCCCTGCCTTTCACGATGCGTTCGTCTTCGAGCAGACTCGCATGCACTTTCCAATATCTCGACTCGGCCCAGCCGAGCGCTTTGCGGAGGGCGCCGTTGCCATGAGTGCTCTTTCCGAGCGCTTGCAGGAACTTCTTGCGATCTTCTTTAATGTCTGGACGGGCCATCGTGTTTCCTCACGCCGTTCGAAATGGCTTGCGTAAGTGCAAGCTCATTCGATCAAGATGCCAAATGGCGATCTAAGCTTCATGGGCAATGTTATCGATGAAGTCAATGGCTTTACGTACTAAAGGGCCTAAAGCTTGGATGCTTTGTTGGATAAACTCACTTGGACTGGTTGCGGCTTTGTACCCGCGCACGCATTAATTTTAGCATACGCGCGTTTAGTAGCATGGCCTCGCAAATAAGAATTTGATGACGGACTAAAGTGAATATCGCCCTGATGTTTTGCTTTTGCCGCTGGAAAGCCCCGACTCGTCAGTAGAATAGTCCCCGCGGGTATACGCAAGGCTTATGCAACTAATCCGGGGAAGAAGCCTCGCTGTTAGATGCGGCTTGGTCGTTTCTCAGTGCCGGAACTGCTCCGCCGCCAGGGGAGGAGCCCTTTGGCACCGCTTGCGCATCGTTTAAGCCTCACCACATATCCTTCTGAGACATCTGTATCCGCGCCGGTCCCGGGCGAATACGTTTGGGCTTGAGGACAAAGACGAGAGATGCGTGATCCTTATGCGGTTTTAGGCGTCGCAAAATCGGCGAGCGCCGGCGAGGTCAAAAAGGCGTTCCGCCGCCTCGCCAAGAAACATCATCCCGATCAGAACAAAAACGATCCCAAAGCGCAGGCGAAGTTCGCGGAGGTGAACACCGCCTACGAGATTCTTGGCGACGAGAAGAAGCGCGCCGAGTTCGACCGCGGTGAAATCGACGCGGAGGGGAAGCCACGCCATCCCGGCTTCGACGGTTTCCCCGGCGGATTCCGGCGCTCAGGCGGCGGACCGGGTCAATCTGAGCATTTCGAATTCCATTTCGGCGGCGGCAATCCGTTCGCCCGCGGCGGACGAACCAACACGCAGAATATCGACCCATCGGATTTCCTGGCCGACCTGTTCGGCGGGTTTGGCGCGGGCGGCGCCGGCGGGCGTTCGAAGGGACGATCAAATGCCCCGCCGCGCGGCTCCGATCTGGCCGCAACGATTGAAGTTACGCTCGTCGATGCGATCAAGGGCGGCAAGGTGGTGGTGAGTTTGCCGAGCGGCAAGCGACTCGAGGTGGCGGTTCCCGCAGGCATAGAAGAGGGCCAGCAGATCCGGCTCAAAGGCCAGGGCGAACCGAGCATGTTGGGCGGACAGGCCGGCGATGCGATCATCACGGTGCATATCGGCAAGCATCCGCGGCTGCGGGTCGATGGCCGCGATCTGCGCCTGGACTTGCCGGTCACCCTCTACGAGGCCGTGCTTGGGGGTAAGGTTGAGGCGCCAACGCTCCAGGGTAATGTCGAGCTGACGATCCCGAAACACTCCAACGGCGGCCGTACGCTGCGCCTGCGCGGTAAAGGCCTGCCGGCGAGCGGCGGCAAACCGGCAGGCGATCTTCTTGTGACCTTGCGCATCGTCCTGCCGGACGGAGCCGATGCCGAACTCGAAAAATTGGCGCAGCGGTTACGCGACGAGAAGCAGTACGATCCGCGGAAAGCCGGCTGAACTTACGGAGTTGCGGCTCGAATCTGACTGATCAGATGCTGGGCGACTTGCTTCCACCGCTCGTCGCCGAGTGAGCCGATGATCGCCCAGTAAGTGCCCTTCTCACGCCCATAAAGGCTGGTGTTGCGATCACCCGGAGTGGCCCGCATCGCTTCTGCCGCACTGTCGTCAGGGGCACGTTCCAAAAAAACCCCGATGCGTTCGCCGGTTCCCATTTCGTAGAGAAGAAAGCCGGCGGCGCCAAACTCGCCCGGCGTCACACGCCCGCCGACCAGCTTCAGGCCTTCCGAAGCGAAGTCTGGGATGAGAGACAACCCCGTGCGTTCGGAGAACCATCGCCCGAGCTCCGGCTTCTGAGCAGCAGCGACTTCGACGGGCCGTGTCCGGTCATTGGCAAATGTCCGGTACATCGCGGCCGCCCGCGTGGCGATGCGCCGCCCGATTGTAGCCGAAATACCCGGTTCGGCCCGAAACAAACTGGGCAGGTGTTGCACCACAATCGCGCTTGTTGCCGCCGCGATCGACCCGGCAAGGAAGGCGATTGCTGACACGATTGCGACTCGCCGCTGACGCGCGGTCCGGGCGAGGTCGAGGCGCCGGGCGCTGATGGGGACCGTGGTTGCCCGCACGGTCAGCGGCTGGGAAAGCGAGAGCGACAGCGGCACCGGCTCTCGCGCAATCCGAGCGAAAGCGCCGCGGAGCGCCTCGTTCTGCGTTCGCCATGTGTCGACAAGCGCGGCATCGAGCGGCTTGTGCTCGAGATGTTCAGCGACTTTGGCGCGGCGCTCCGCGCCGATCTCCTCGTCGAGGAAGGCGTGAAGGTCAGCCTCCGTCACGGGGTCCTGACCCTTTCCCATGCCGAGCTATTTCACCAGGCGCAAATGACCGGCGGCCCGCTGCGGCGCCGTGGGGCTCGGGCGCGAACGCAGATCGAACCCTTGGGCCGCTGCAAGCGCCCCGCGGGCGCGCATCAGCCGCGCGACCAGGGTGGCTTTCGGTGCCCCGATAATTTCGGCTGCCTCTTGGTAGCTGAAACCCTCGACGACGACGAGCAGCAGCGCCTCGCGCTCTTCGGTCGCGAGGACGTCGAGGGCTTTAGAGATCGCGTCCCGCCGTGAACCGGGCTTTGCGAGCGCGCCGCCTCGTCCCGGCGGGGCTTCGCCTTGCCGCCGCACCGCCTGTGCGCGCTGGCGCTGCCGATTGAGCTGCGTCAGCGTGCCGTAGACGCGCATCTTGAGTTCGTCGTCGCGCCAACGCCGCTCTTCCTCAAGCGTGCGCATGAGGGTCGCCTGAACGATCTCGTCGGCGCCGTTGCCAAGGCCGGTGAGAGCGCGCGCGTAGCGGCGCAGGCCCGGCGTCAGAGTCTCGATCGCTTCCCGCGACGTCACATTTTGCCTGCAGCAACAATAATAACAGCGCGAAAAAGCGCGCTGTATCGATATTAGGCCTGGGAAGGTCGCTTGACCATGTCCTAGCCCGGCTAGCACCGAGATTTTTCCGGTGCTTGCTAGGTCGCCGCCTACCTTGCGCTTCCGGAAGGCACACTCTAAAGCCGGACATCACGGCCGCTACGGCCAAGCTCTGAAGGCACGTGACGAAAATGACCACGTCCAAGCCGACCACCGGCATCCTTGCCGGCAAGCGAGGACTCATTATGGGCGTGGCCAACACTCGGTCGATCGCCTGGGGTATCGCCAAAGCGACACGTGAGGCAGGTGCGGAGCTTGCGCTCACGTTCCAAGGGGAGTCTTTGGAAAAGCGCGTGCGCCCGCTGGCGCAGGAGCTCGACGCACACGTTCTCGGCCATTGCGACGTGACGGAGCCGCCCACCCTCGATGCGGCGTTCGCCGAAATCGATAGGGTCTGGGGCGGTCTTGATTTCGTCGTGCACTGCGTTGCCTTCTCCGACAAAGACGAACTGACCGGGCGCTACGTCGATACCTCGCCGGAGAATTTTGCGCAGTCGCTCTTCATCTCCTGCTACTCCTTCACCGCCGTCGCGCAGCGCGCCGAGAAGCTGATGACAAGCGGCGGTGCGATGCTGACGCTCACCTACTACGGCGCTGAGAAATGGATGCCCCACTACAATGTGATGGGCGTGGCCAAGGCCGCCCTCGAAGCCTCGGTCCGCTATCTCGCCGCCGATCTCGGCGTGAAGGACATTCGGGTCAACGCGATCTCCGCAGGGCCCATCAAGACCCTCGCAGCGTCGGGAATCGGCGACTTCCGCTACATTCTCAAGTGGAACGAATACAATGCGCCGCTGCGGCGCACAGTCACCATCGATGAGGTTGGCGAGAGCGCCGCCTATCTCGTCTCGCCCATGGCGCGCGGCGTTACAGGCGAGATCCTCCATGTTGATGCGGGCTATCATATTGTCGGGATGAAGCATCCCGCCGCACCCGACATTGCTGCAGCGCGGGATTGACCCCTGCCGTTCGGGAACCGTTCACCTCTAAACGAGTATGTTCCTACGCGAACTTATGTTAATCCGGCTCTGCCGGCTGCGGCACCGGTTGCGCTTCACGCGGGCGGATGAAGGTGAAAGCAAGCTCGCCAGAAAATCTCCTCCGCCGCCTGATTTTTTGGGGGTGCCGCGCTCTCTCGCCGGCTCGCGATTAAGACCGGCGGAACGACCCTCGCATGACCCAAACGGCTCTGGACATTGCTGCGCAGATGGCTCGCCCACGCACTCAGGTCCAAATTTCTCCGCGGCCGGCGGCAAATCGGAGCGTCTTGCACGGCGAGAGCCTGCCGGACCTGATCCGAGATGAACTCCTCTCCGAGATTTTCGCTGCCACGGTCGCCGCTCATCCCGAGAAAAAAGCGATAGCCGGGCCAGGGCGCCATCTCAGTTACGCCGAACTCGACCACGAGGCCGCCGCGATCGCGCGTGGACTTATCAAGCGCGGCGTCGGACCTGGAAATGTTGTCGGGCTTTGGATGGCGCGTGGCATCGATCTTCTCGTCGCGCAGATCGGGATTGCGAAAACCGGTGCGGCCTGGCTGCCGTTCGATGCCGACGCACCTGTCGAGCGCATCGCCGTTTGCTTGCGGGATGCCGAAGCTACGGGGCTTCTGATATCGCTCGCTTTTGCGGAAAAGACGCACGGGAGCATGCCGTGCCCGCTGCTCATCCCTGCTGACATTCTCGATGATGACGAGAGCCGGCCGGTAGATGCGCGCGCGCTCGGTGCGAGCCCGGATCATCCCTCTTACCTCATCTATACCTCTGGTTCGACCGGAACGCCGAAAGGCATCGTCATCACCAACCGCAACATCTGTCATTTCCTGCGCGCGGCAAACGAAATCTACAAGCTGCGTTCGGCGGATGTGGTGTTCCAGGGCGCTTCCGTCGCCTTCGATCTTTCGATGGAAGAAATCTGGTTGCCCTACCTCGTCGGCGCGACGCTCTTTGTCGCCACGCCTGAGATGATGGGCGAAGCCGAAAGGCTCCCCGATGTGATGGAGGCAAACGGCATCACGGTTTTGGATACCGTGCCGACACTGCTTGCCATGGTGCCGCGGGATATTCCTTCGCTACGCGTGATCATTCTGGGCGGCGAGGCCTGTCCGCCGATCGTCGCGAGCCGCTGGTGCAAACCGGGGCGCTGCATTTTCAATTCATACGGCCCGACGGAAGCGACGGTGGTCGCGACAGTCGCGGAGGTGCACCCGCACGAGCCGGTAACGATCGGGAAGCCCATTCCGAACTATACGTGCTACATCGTCGACGAGGCGCTGCAGCTCCTCGGACCGGCCACCGAAGGCGAATTATTGATCGGCGGACCGGGCGTCGCCAAGGGCTACCTGAAGCGCGATGAACTGACGCGCGACAAGTTCATCGACAATCCCTTCGACAGCGACGGCTCCGACCCCGTTCTTTATCGCTCCGGCGACGCGGTTATCCTCGATAGCAATGGCAATATCGGTTTTCGTGGCCGCATCGATGATCAGGTCAAGATCAGAGGCTTCCGCGTCGAACTCGGCGAAATCGAATCCGCGCTGACCCATCTGCCGGGCATCTCGCATGCAGCCGTCGTGCTGCGCACGGATGACGGCATCGACGAGCTCGTCGCATTCGTCATCGGCGAAAGCGGCGCCAATCTCGACGCCAAAGCGCTTCGCGCACAACTCAAAGATCGGCTCCCGGCTTACATGCTGCCGCAGCGCTACGAATTCACAGACGACCTGCCGAAGCTTGCCTCCGGCAAAGTGAACCGCAACCTTTTGAAGAAAATACCGCTCGCCGTTATTGCTGTAGCGGACGAGCAGGAGGAGCCTCGGACGGAAACCGAGGCAGCATTGTTAGCCGCAGCAAAGCGCGTGCTGCCGCCGCAATCCATTCCCTTCGACGCGGACTTTTTCACCGAGCTCGGCGGGCACTCGCTGCTCGCGGCACGATTTGTCTCCGCGGTGCGCGCAACGCACGGATTGGCTTCGATAACGTTGCAGGACGTGTATGCGGCGCGAACACTGCGCGCGATAGGCGGCATCCTCGACGGCAAACGCGCCGCCGCGGCCCCGGTGCGGGACTTGTCGTTCGACCCTCCGCCGTTGATGCGCCGTTTCCTCTGCGGCCTCGCGCAAGCAGCGGCGCTGCCCATCATCATGGCGATGCTGACGGCGCAATGGCTCGGCGTGTTCGTGAGCTACATGTTGCTCACCGATCCCGATACGAGCCTGTTCCAAGAAATCATTTCGCTGCTCAGCGTGTATTCCTGCATCAATGTTGCGACTGTGGCGATCGCGATTGCAGGCAAGTGGCTGATCATCGGCCGCATCAAGCCAGGCCGGTACCCGCTCTGGGGTGTGTATTATTATCGGCTGTGGCTCGTACAGCGTCTGATGACGCTCACCCATCTTAAGTGGTTTCAGGGCTCACCGCTGATGCGCTACTTCCTGGGCGCGCTCGGTGCGAAAATCGGCGATGATGCGCTGATCGGTGATATCGAGATCGGTGCTGTCGATCTCATCACCATTGGCGCCGGCGCAAGCATCGGCTCGAAGGTGCGGCTGGGTAATGCGCGCGTCGAAGGCAACGAACTCATCATCGGCTCGATCCAAATTGGCGAAGACGCGTATATCGGCTCGTCCTGCATGCTGGAGGGAGACGTCGTCGTCGGCGACAGCGCCGAATTGCGGGACCTCACCTCGGTATCGTCGGGCACGCGGATCGGAGATGCGGAAATTTATGACGGTTCACCCGGACGCCAGGTCGGCAGCGTAGACCTCGCCGCCCTCGATGAGCCGCCAACCGCCTCGGTCGCGCGGCGCAGCATCAACACTTTCGTCCATACCGTCCTTTTATTGGCCATTCCGCCGCTTGGGCTGCTGCCGATCTTTCCTGCATTTTGGGTATTCGACCAGGTCGACAGCGTCATGGGCCTCAGTTCGATCGAGCGCTTCCGCTACATGCTGTCGATACCGCTGATGGCCTGGCCGACCTCCTTCGCTCTGGTCCTCGTCACGGTCGGCCTCATGGCGGCGTGCCGGTGGATCATCCTGCCTCGCGTCACCGAGGGGAAATACTCCGTCCATTCCAGCTTCTACCTGCGCAAATGGACGGTGGCGCTGACGACCGAGGTCACGCTCGAGACTTTGTCTTCACTCTTCGCCACGATCTACATGCGCACCTGGTACCGCTTGATGGGCGCTAAGATCGGCAAGGATTCGGAAATCTCGACCAATCTCGCCGGCCGCTACGATCTGATCGAGATCGGCGATAAATGTTTTATCGCCGACGAAGTCGTTCTCGGGGACGAGGATATCCGGCGCGGCTGGATGCATCTTGAACGGGTGAAGACCGGCTCGCGAGTTTTCATCGGCAATGATGGCGTGGTGCCGCCGGGCGCAATTGTCCCGACGGGCGCGCTCATCGGCATCAAATCGAAACCGCCGGCAAATTCGGAACTGTCGGAGGGCGACACGTGGTTCGGGTCGCCGCCGATCAAACTTCCCGTGCGACAAAAATTCGAAGCAGCGGGCAATTGGACCTACGAGGCGCCGCGCTGGAAGAAGGTTATGCGCGCCTGCTTCGAGGCAGTTCACATCTCGCTGCCGAACATGCTGTTCATCACCTTCGGGACGTGGGCGGTGGAGTGGTTCGGCCAGAATTTGATTGACGGCCGGTATGCTCTGGTCGCGGGGCAGTTCCTCGCCACCTCGGTTGTGATCTCGACCGTGATGGTGCTCATCGTGATCGCGGTCAAATGGATAACGATGGGCCGCTACGAGCCGGTGGTGAAGCCGATGTGGTCCTTCTGGGCCATGCGCACCGAAGCCGTTGCCGTGCTGTACTGGGGCCTCGCCGGCCGCGTCCTGCTCGAGCATTTGCGCGGCACGCCCTTCCTGCCCTGGGTGCTACGTTTATTCGGGGCAAGGTTCGGCAAAGGCGTCTATTCCGACATGACGGACATCACCGAATTCGATTGCGTGACCGTCGGGAATTATTGCGCGCTTAACATCGCGTCGGCGCTGCAGACGCATCTCTATGAAGATCGCGTAATGAAAGTTGGCCGCGTTCATATCGGTCATGGCGTGACGGTGGGCGCCGGTTCGACCGTGCTTTATGACACGAATGTCGGCGATTACGCGCGGCTCGGACCACTCACCGTTGTCATGAAAGGTGAGGAGATTCCGGCGCATACCGAATGGGTGGGCGCTCCCGCCGTTCCCCGCGCCGCGGAAGTCCCGCCCGGTATCCGCGAGGCGGCTTGACAACGGGGCCGCGATGATCGTCGCGTGAACACAGTCCATCATCCTTTTCGCGTCGCGATCGACCCGCTGAGACCGCCTCCGGGGTTGGAGCGCCCGGTCGTTGCGATCGGCAATTTCGATGGGCTGCATCGCGGCCATGCCGGCGTGATCGTGCGCGCGTTAAGCCTCGCCAGGCGGCTCGGCGGGCCATGCGCGTTGCTGACTTTCGAACCGCATCCCGCAGACTTTTTCGCGGGAAAGAGCGTGATTTTCCGCCTAACTCCACCGGAGGCAAAGGAAGCCATCCTCGATCGGATGGGCCTCGATGGCATGATCGTCTTGACTTTCGACGCCGCGCTCGCCGGGCTTTCTGCCGAAGATTTCGTCTCCACGGTGCTCGTCCAGCGGCTCGCGATCGGCGGCGTCGTTGCCGGCTATGATTTTCATTTTGGAGCGAAGCGCGCCGGTACGCCGGAATTTTTGAAGGATGCCGGAGCGCGTCACGGCTTTGCGGTCGAAATCGTCGAGAAGATCACCTACGACGCTTCGGGCAGTCTGGATGCCGTTTCCTCCACCGCAATCCGCGAGGCGCTGCAGGCGGGCGAGGTCCGGCGTGCGCGCGAGCTTCTCGGTCATCCCTTCTTGATCGAGGGGGAAGTGGTCGGCGGCGCGAAACGGGGGCGTGAGCTCGGCTTTCCGACTGCGAACATCGTGCCGGACCCTTCGTGCCGGCTGAAGCACGGGATTTACGCCGTCACCATGAATGTCGATGGCGTGACGTATGGCGGCGTGGCGAGTTTTGGCCGTCGTCCCACCTTCGACCATGGTGCGCCTCTGCTCGAGGTTTATCTCTTCGATTTTGACGGCGATCTCTACGGCAAGATGGCCGAGGTCGCGTTTGTCGACTTTCTTCGCGGCGAGGACAAGTTCGGCACTGCAGAAGCGCTCGTCGAACAGATGCGCAAGGATGCCGCGCAGGCGCGGGAAATGCTGACGTCAGGCAAGCCGCGTCAATAGTGCCGCTCAGGCAGGATCAGCATTTTTGGATGTGACGGAAGGTTTTGGCGCGAGACTTCGATTGTAGAACCCGGGCTGAATTCGATCTCGTATTTTGGCCGCGCGACATCCAGAAACCGGTTGAGCGTTGTCTGGTCAAAATAGTGCATCGGCAGGATCAGCGGCGCGCGAATCGCATCGATCACCTCCATCATGCCGGGCGTGTCGAGCGTGTAGCTCCCGTCGACCGGCACGAGCAGCACATCGACATGCCCGACCTGCTTTAGGTGCTCCGGGGTCAGCGGATGATGCAAATGCCCGAGATGGGCTATGCAGAGCCCGGCGGTCTCGAAGATGAAAATGGAGTTCGCATCATCTTCGGTGCCGCCATCCCAGCTGCGAATGTTGGTCGGCACGTTGCGGATGTGCATGTCGCCGATATTGAGGTCGTGATGAATCGGGCCGCCGTCTGGATTCCAGCCGCGTAGGACGTGAGCGATGGCGGGACTCGGATGCAAGCTGTAGTGCGTGGAATGCGCCTTGTTCATCGTGGCGACGGTCGGCACGAGTTTCGGCCTGACATAGTCGTTGTAATCGGTCGCAATTGTCGTTCCGCCGGGGCTTTCGATCAGGAAGGTCGCATGCCCAACGAAGGTGACGCCGACCTGATCCCGCGCGAGCGCCGTGCGAAAGATCGGTTTCGCCGCGATCATATCAGGGCATTTGTCTATCTCGGCGGCGCGCGCGAACGAAAGCATCCAGCCACCCGCGACTATGATAAGCGCGTTCAAGAGGATGAGGCGAAGAGGACGCATTACACGGCTTTCACGTAGCAGCATCCGCTTCGAACAGGCTGTTCAACTCTGCACTGACTTGCGCCGCTGTCTGTATGACCTTCGTCTCGTCATCGTAGAATTCATGTTGGTCGATCAGCATCTGCTCGTCGCGTTCGCGGAACGCTTCGACGGTGCGCCGCGCGTCATCCTCATTGAAATCCAGGCCAAGCAGGACCAGTTCGCCCAAGCGCAAACTCGAGAGAAATGTTTCGCGCACGAAATCGTGTACGCCGACATCCATCAGCGAATGCGCGACGCGACGGTTTCTGGCGCGGGCGTAGATCTTGGCCTGCGGGAAGTGCTCGCGGGCGAGCTGCGATACTTTCACCACCGCTTCGGCATCGGGTAACGCGACCACAATCACCTTGGCCTGCTCGGCGCCGACCGCGCGCAACAGCTCAAGTCGGGTGGGGTCGCCAAAAAAGGCGAGATAGCCGAAGCGGCGCACGGTCTCGACATTGCCGGGCTCCGAATCGAGCGCGTTGAATTTGATGCCGCGCATGAGCAGAACGCGCCCGACGATCTGGCCGAAGCGGCCGAACCCGCAAATCACGACGGGCGCAGGACGCGCTTCTTCGAGCCGCGACGCGGGCCGGGGTGCCTTCGGCATCAAGCGTGGGATGAGCCAGCGCTCCGAAGCGGCGAACAGGATTGGGCTTATCAGCATCGACAGCGCGATGACGAGCGTCGCTCGCTCGACTGCAGCCTTTTCCAATGCGCCGGCGGCGACGGCTGCGCCGAACAGAACGAAGGCGAATTCACTCCCTTGAGCGATCGCCAATCCGAAGCGAATCGCGGTCACCGGATTTTGACCGCGCAGCCGGCCGAGGCCGAAGGCAAGCAGCGCCTTCACCACGACAAGCAGCGCCACGCCGATTGCAATTTGTGCGGGCTCGCGCGCGACCAGCGCGATGTCGGTCGACATGCCGACCGACATGAAGAAGAAGCCGAGGAGCAGCCCCTCGAAGGGTTCAATGTCTGCCTGCAGCTCGTGGCGGTACTCGGATTCCGCCAGAACGACGCCGGCGGCAAACGCGCCAAGGGAAAGCGGCAGGCCGGCCCCGCCGGCAATCGCCGCGGCGCCAACCACGATGAGCAGCGCGGTCGCGGTGAAGACTTCGCGGGTTCGCGCCCCGCCGATGGCAGCGAAGATGGGCCGCAGCAGGAAACGGCCGCCAAGAAGAATGACCGCGACGGCTCCCGCCGCTTTGAGGAGCGCGATCCAGATCGGCCCGTCGGGATGATGGCCGGCCAGCGCCGGCACGAGGGCGATCAGCGGAACCGACGCCAGATCCTGGAAGAGCAGAACGGCGAAACTATCCCGCCCGGAGGTCAGCGCCAGCAGGTTGCGCTCGGCGAGGAGCGGCAGCACGATTGCCGTTGAGGACAGTGCGAGGCCTAACCCGAGGATCGTCGCCCCGGCCCAGGCGGCGCCTGCCCAATAGGCAGCCGCGCCCAGTACCGCGCCGGTGACGATGACCTGCGCCGCGCCGAGGCCGAAGACCGAGCGCCGCATCGCCCAAACGCGCGGCAGCCGCAGCTCCAGGCCGATGATGAACAGGAGCATCAGCACGCCGAGCTCGCTGATCTCGCTGATGCTCTCCACGTCGGTGACGAGACGCAGTCCCGAAGGCCCGATCAGAAGCCCCGCGATCAGATAGCCGAGAATGCTGCCCAAACCGAGACGGCGCGAAAGCGACACCAGGAGTACTGCGGCGGCGAGCAGAGCGACGAGAGTGATAAGCATTTTCGCCAATGTCCTTTCGAGGCGCGCGGACGCTAGCATATGAGAGGCGAGCGTGAGCCATCCCACCCCCAATCGTGGAACCCGCCGATTCCACTTCGCAGAAAAATGCTCTAGAAGCCGGCAATCCCTTGAAATCCATGAGAGCGGCGACGAGCCCGAACGAATGAACAAGCCTGAAAAGGCGGCAAAAGCCGGCGTCCCGGATTATTCGGCGACGCTGTACTTGCCGCAGACCGATTTTCCGATGCGCGCCGGCCTGCCTCAGAAGGAGCCGGAGATTTTGGCGCGCTGGCAGCGGATCGGCCTCTACGAAAAATTGCGCGGGCTTGCCGCGGGACGCGCGCGCTTCGTCCTGCACGATGGGCCGCCTTACGCGAACGGCAACATCCATATCGGCCACGCGCTCAACAAGATCCTCAAGGACCTCGTCGCCCGCTCACAGCAGATGCTCGGCAAGGATTCCAATTACGTGCCCGGCTGGGACTGCCATGGCCTGCCGATCGAATGGAAGATCGAGGAAGAATATCGCGCCAAGGGCAAGAACAAGGACGAAGTGCCAATCAATGAGTTTCGTGCCCAATGCCGGACTTTCGCGGCGCATTGGATCGACGTGCAGCGCGAGGAGTTCAAGCGTCTCGGCGTGATCGTCGATTGGGATCATCCCTATTCGACGATGGAATTTTTTGCGGAAGCGCAGATCGCCCGCGAGATCATGAAATTTGCGGCGAACGGCCTGCTCTACCGCGGCTCGAAGCCGGTCATGTGGAGCGTTGTCGAGAAGACCGCGCTCGCCGAAGCCGAAGTCGAGTACGAGGATTACACCTCCGACACCGTTTGGGTGGCTTTCCCCGTGCGGACGATTCGCAGTGGCGCGCTCGCCGACGCGCGGCGCGCGGCGGAGATGAGCGGCGAAAATCCGCAGGATATCGACGCGACAGGCGAAGTCTTCGATGAATTGCATGCTGCTTCGATGGTTATCTGGACGACGACGCCGTGGACGTTGCCGGGAAATCGCGCGATCGCCTTCTCGCCGAAGGTCGATTACGGGCTTTATCGCGTGACGGAGGCGGCGCCTGACAATTGGGCGAAGCCCGGCGCGCTTTACATCCTCGCCGATCGGCTCGCCTCTGACGTGTTCAAGGCAGCGCGCGTTCAGAATTTCGAGCGCATCCGCAGCATCGATCCGCACGACATCGAGACCTGCTCGCATCCGCTCGCCGAGCGCGTTCCCGGCTACGAATTTCCGGTGCCACTACTCGAAGGCGAGCACGTCACCGACGATGCGGGAACCGGTTTCGTGCATACCGCGCCGGGTCACGGCCGTGAAGATTTCGATCTGTGGACGGGACAGAACCGCGCGCTCGCGGCGCTCGGCATCGACACGCGTATCCCGTACACGGTCGATGCTGACGGCTTCTACACGAAAGAGGTGCCGGGCTTTGCTGGCCGTCGTGTCATCGACGATAAAGGCAAGAAGGGTGACGCCAATGAAGCCGTCATCGCCGCGCTGATCGAGGCAAGCCATCTCCTCGCGCGGGGCAGGCTCAAACATTCATATCCGCATTCCTGGCGTTCGAAGAAGCCGGTCATTTTCCGCAATACGCCGCAATGGTTCATTGCCATGGATCGCGGCATCGGCGAGGCGCGCGGCAGCAACGCGCCGAGCCTGCGCTCGGTCGCACTCGATGAGATCGGGCGCACGCGGTGGGTGCCGGCCTCAGGCGAAAACCGCATTCGTGGCATGATCGAGAACCGACCCGATTGGGTCGTCTCGCGTCAGCGCGCCTGGGGCGTGCCGATCGCGGTATTCGTGAAGAAAGGCACAAACGACATTCTGATCGACGAGGCCGTGAACGCGCGCATCGCCGCCGCCTTCGAAAAGGAGGGCGCCGATGCCTGGTATGGCGACGGGGCGATTGCGCGCTTCCTCGCGCCGGACTACGACCCGAATGAATATGACAAGATCGACGATATTCTCGACGTGTGGTTCGACTCAGGTTCGACACATGCCTTCACCCTCGAAGATCCCAAGCACTTCCCAAGCCTCGCCGGACTGAAACGCGTGCGCGACGGCGGCAGGGATGAGGTCATGTATCTCGAAGGCTCGGACCAGCATCGCGGCTGGTTCCATTCTTCGCTGCTCGAATCGAGCGGCACGCGGTTGCGCGCGCCCTTCGACGTGGTGCTCACGCATGGTTTCACGCTCGATGAGCAGGGCCGCAAAATGTCGAAGTCGCTCGGCAACGTGACGGTGCCACAGAAGGTGATCAGCGAATCCGGCGCCGACATTCTGCGGCTGTGGGTGGCGAGCGTCGACTATTCCGACGATCAGCGCATCGGCACGGAAATCTTGAAAAGCATCACCGACAATTACCGCAAGCTGCGCAATACGCTGCGCTGGATGCTTGGTTCGCTCGCACATTTCAAGGAGGACGAGCGCGTCGCCTTTGAGGAGTATCCCGAGCTCGAACGCTATATGCTGCATTGCGTCTCCGAAATCTCTGCCGGCGTGAGCGAGGCTTATAGTGAATTCGACTACAAGAAGATCGTCGCGCTCATCACCTCCTTCATGGTAAGCGATCTCTCCGCCTTCTATTTCGACATCCGAAAGGACACGCTTTATTGCGATCCGCCGTCGAGCGTCGCGCGTAAAAGCACGCTCGCGACCATCGGCGAGATTTTCGAAAGCGTGGTCATCTGGCTCGCCCCGATCCTCGCCTTCACCTGCGAGGAAGCGTGGCTCTCGCGCTATCCCTCGGAGCACGGGTCGGTGCACATGCAGGTTTTCCCACCAATCGCCGCCGATTGGAGCAATGATGCGCTCGCGGCGAAATGGCGAACGGTCCGCAATATTCGCCGCGTCGTAACCGGCGCGCTGGAGATCGAGCGCGCCGCCAAACGCATCGGTTCTTCGCTCGAAGCCGCGCCTATCGTATACATCGAAGATGTTGCCGCTCGCGCCGCCCTTGGCGGCATCGATTTGGCGGAAATCTGCATCACGTCCGATATCGAAATCCGTGCGGGAGAGGGGCCGGCAGACGCCTTCCGGCTGGACGATGTCCAAGGCGTCGCCGTGGTCCCGCAGCGTGCCGAGGGCCGCAAATGTGCGCGCTCGTGGAAAATCTCGCCGCTCGTCGGCACCGATCCCGATTATCCGGACGTGACACCGCGCGATGCCCAAGCGCTGCGTGAACTCGGCGTGACCGAGCTCGTGCGCGCATGAGTCCCCGCGTGTTGGGTCTGATCGCGCTTGTTGCGACGGTGATCATCGATCAGAGCGACAAAGTCTGGATGCTCTTCGTGTACCGCATATCCGAGCACCAGCCGGTCCATGTGGGACCTTTTTTGGATCTGATCGTCGCTTGGAATCCGGGCGTTTCCTATTCGCTGCTGCGCGCCACAACCGACGTTGAGCGTTATCTGCTCCTGGCGCTGGCGTTCACCGCGATCGTGCTACTCTTCGTCTGGCTGTGGCGCGCGCGCTCGCGGACGACCGCGTTTGCGCTGGGGCTGATCATCGGCGGCGCGATCGGCAATGCCTATGATCGCTGGGCGTATGGGGCGGTCGCCGATTTCTTTCGATTCCATGTGGGCGACCTCTCCTGGTATGTGTTCAATCTCGCCGATGTCGCCATCGTCGCCGGCGTTGCGCTGCTCCTTCTGGAGTCGCTATTTCCGACGGCCTTTGCCCGACCGAAACGACACGAGGACCCAGTCCTTTCCGACTGAGCGGCCGTCCCGGGGTTGCCCGCCCACAAATTGCCGTGAAGGCAGAGCCTTTAGGCGCTGCAAAGGTCCACCTTCCCGCAGTCTGGCGGGATTTCGTGAGGACATAACGGACATGACTTCTCGGGTTCTTCGCGCCCCCGGCGCGATTGCAGGCGCCGCCGGCGTCTTCCTTCTGATCGGCGCCGCCTCCCACCCCAGCCCAGCGCGGGCGGAAGAGGGCAATCAGACACTGAGGCAGATTTTCGGCCTGGTGACGGGGGATACCGGCCAAAAGGAGACGGATGGAATCGACTATCGCGAGCGTCCGCCGCTCGTCCTGCCGCCGAAAATGGACCTGCCCCCACCGCAGGCCTCGCTCGAAAAGCCGCACCCGGCCTGGCCAAATGACCCTGACGTGGGCCGCATCAAAAAGCTCAAGGCGGAATCGAAGGCTCCCGCC
>Ga0136846_1241409_pt1 | contig 18609 bp, 22 predicted proteins | sample HopSoiMetagenom2_FD_96841 | JGI IMG/M metagenome (GOLD analysis project Ga0136846, IMG submission 96841) | Grasslands soil microbial communities from Hopland, California, USA - 2 Assembly 2016 (version 4) | ecosystem: Environmental > Terrestrial > Soil > Grasslands | place: USA: Hopland...
GGATCGCGTGGGCCATCACCGCCAGGTCGGTGGCGCACGCGTAGTTGCCCTGGTCGACGATCCCCGAGACCGTCGTGAAGTGGCTGCAGCTGAGGCCCATGTCGCGCGCCTTGGCGTTCATCATCGCGATGAAATGGCTCTCCGAGCCCGCCACGTGCTGGGCCAGGGCGATCGCGGCGTCATTCCCCGACGGCAGCAGCAGGCCGTTGAGCAGCGTCTCCACGCGCACGGCCTTGCCCTTCGGCAGGACGCCGACCTTCGAGCCGTCGGCGCGCACCGCGGCGCGCGTGACGAGCGCCTTCGTCCGGGACCGCGCCGCATCGACCACGAGCAGCGCGGTCATCATCTTCGTGAGGCTGGCGATCGGGAGGACGCGAGCGGGCAGGCGCTGCCAGAGCACCTCGCCGGTGTCGAGGTCGAACAAGAGCCCGCTGCGCGGCGCGTGCCGCAGACGCACGCGCACCCGTCGTCGCGCGGGCGCACGGCGCAGCGTCAGCGGTTGGGCGCCGGGCGTGGCGGCGATCGGGCCGTTGGCGGCCTGCAGCGGCGCCGGGCGCGCGACGAGCTCGCTGCGCTGCGGCGCGGGGGGGTCCGCGACGGGAACGGCCGCCCCGCCCCCGCACCCGACCAGCGCGCCCGCCAAGGCGGCGACCGCCGCCACCATCCCTGCCCACAGCGTCTTCACTGGCGAGCAGGATGCCCGACGTGGCCGACGATCCCTACACCGACTAATAGACGGGGTAGCGGGGGGCGGGGTCGTGCCATCCGTAGCCGGACTTCACGCGCTTGGCGAACAGCCGGATCGCCAGCGCGCCGAAGACGAAGCCGCCGATGTGGGCGAAGTACGCGACGCCGCCTCCGCCGCCCGCCGGGTTCGTCAGCCCGACCACCCCGAAGAGGACCTGCTGCCCGAACCAGATCACGAGGAAGAAGATCGCCGGCAGCTCCAGGAACGTGAAGAACACGATCAGGAACACGAGCGTCAGGACGCGTGCGCGCGGATAGAGGACGAGGTAGCCGCCCAGGACCGCGGCGATCGCCCCCGAGGCGCCGATGTTGGGCACCGTCGAGTCGGGGTTGACGGCGACCTGGAGCGCGCTCGCGGCCAACCCGCCCAGGAGGTAGAAGACCACGTAGCGCACGCGCCCCATGGAGTCCTCCACGTTGTTGCCGAAGATCCACAGGAACAGCATGTTGCCGCCCAGGTGCACGATTCCGCCGTGCGTGAACATCGCGGTGAAGAGCGTCAGCCAGGTCGCGGGCTGGGGCGCGGCCTGACCCGTGACCCGGGGTTGGCCCTCACACGCGACCTCGCCGGTGGCGCGCAGCAGCTCACAGTGGTCGCCGGGGTGCGTGAGCTCATAGGGGATGAACCCGTAGCGCACCCCCTCGGTCGCCGAAGGACCGCCCCCGATCGAGCCGCCCGCGCGGATCTCGAGCAGGAACACCACCACGTTGGCGACGATGAGCGCGACCGTCACCCACGCCGTCCGCAGCGTCGGGATGTTGTCCTTGATCGGGAACACGCCGCCGCTACGCGATGACGGCGAGCGGCCCGACGCCCGGGCGCTCCTGCGTCACGTGCTCGTCGGCGTGATAGCTCGACCGGACGAGCGGCCCCGCGGCGACGTGATCGAAGCCGAGCGCCTTGCCGGCCTGCTCGAGCGCGTCGAACTCGTCGGGGTGCCAGTAGCGCACCACCGGCAGGTGGCGCTCGGTCGGGCGCAGGTACTGGCCGATCGTGATGACCTGCACCCCGTGCTCGCGCAGTTGACCCAGCGCGTCGACGACCTCGTCGTGCGTCTCGCCCAGGCCGACCATCAACCCGGACTTCGTGGTCACCTCGTCGCCGCCCATCTGCTTGGCGTTGTCGAGCACGCGCAGCGAGCGCTCCCAGCGCGAGCCGCGCCGGGCCACCGGGTACAGACGCGGGACGACCTCGAGGTTGTGGTTGAAGACGTCCGGGCGTTCGGCGAGGACCTTGGCCAGCGGCATCTCCTGGCCGCGGAAGTCCGGCGTGAGCACCTCGATCTTCGTGGCGGGTGCCTGGCGCCGGCACATCCGGATCGTCGCCGCCCAGATGCCGGCGCCGTAATCGGGCAGGTCGTCGCGGTCGACGGAGGTGATGACCGCGTGCCGCAGTGCCATGCGTGCGATCGAGCGGGCGACGCGCGCCGGCTCGAGCGGGTCGTTCCAGGTCGGCTTGCCGGTCTTGACGTTGCAGAACCCGCAGCGGCGCGTGCAGGTGTCGCCGAGGATCATGAACGTCGCCGTCCCACGCTCCCAGCAGTCGCCCACGTTCGGGCACGCGGCCTCCTGGCAGACGGTGTGCAGGTTCTCGTCGCGGATGAGGCCGCGCAGCCGGCGGTAGCCGGCGCCACCCGGCGCGGGCACCTTGAACCAGTGGGGCTTGCGGTCGCGCAGCGCGTGGACGTCGGGTCCCAGCACCTTGAGCACGTCCATACCGCCCGGGTTCGCCCGGGACCGCGTCTTGTGCTCGCGCCGGCCGGCGCTCTGCTCGCTCACCGGCGAAAGGCTACAACTCGCCCGGATGCCCGCCATCACCCCGCCGCCGCCGCTCGCCGCGCTGCGCCCGCCGATCGTGCAACGCCGCATCCCCTTCGGGTCGGCCCGCCGGTCCGAGACCGCCGCCTACGCGCGCCGCCACTACGGGCTGGACACGTGGCGGCTGCGGCATCCGCGCGTGATCGTCGAGCACCTGACGCTCAATGACTCGCTGCAGGCGACGTTCGACGCCTTCGCGCCGGACGTCCCCGATCCCGAGCTGCGCGAGAAGCCCGGCGTGTGCAGCCACTTCGCCGTCGGGGCGGACGGGCGGATCTGGCAGTTCGTGCCGCTGGGGACGATGTGCCGGCACACGGTCGGCCTCAACTGGACGGCGATCGGCATCGAGCACGTCGGCCGCACGGAGCGGCAGGTGCTCGGCGATCGCCGCCAGTTGCGGGCGTCGCTGGCGCTGACGCGGTGGCTGCGCTGCACCTTCGGGATCCGCGTGCGCGACGTGATCGGCCACGCGGAGTCGCTGTCCTCGCCGTACCACCGCGAACGGGTCGCGAGGCTGGTGCGCCAGACGCACAGCGACTGGCGCACGCCCTACATGCGGACGTACCGCGCGCGGCTCGCCGCGCTCGGGGGGTGTCCGGTTCTCAGTCCTTCTTCAGGACGTCCTTGACGGCGTCGGAGGCGTCGCCCACCTTGTCCTTGACCGTCCCGCTGGCCCGGTCGACCTTGCCCTCGTTCTTGAGCGACTGGTCGTCGGTCAGGTCTCCGGCCGACTCCTTGACTCGACCCTTGGCGTCGTCGAACGCGCCGTCTCCCATGGCGATCCCTCCTGCGATCGGGGTTTGCCGACCCGAGCTACCCACCCGGCTCAGAGCGCAGCCGGGACTGCGGCCAGCGCGCGCTCGAGTGCCGGCAGGGTCACCAGGCGCTGGCGCAGGCCGTGCGCCAGCGCGAAGCGGTAGGCGACCTCGCGGCGAAAGCAGGGCAGGCGCCCGACGCGGCCGCTCTCCCGCGCGATCGAGGTCATCGTCACGTCGGGCAGGCCGCATGCCACGACCCATTCGAAGGGCGCGAGGTCGTTGTCGACGTTGACGGCGAAGCCGTGCGTCGAGACCCCGCGCGCGATGTGCACGCCGACCGAGGCGATCTTGCGCTCCTGCACCCACACGCCCGTGAAGCGCAGGCCGTCGTCGGGGCGGTGGCGGGCCTCGACGCCCTCGTCGGCGAGCGCGGCGACCAGGGCCTGCTCCATCGTGCGCACGAACTCGAGCGCGCCGGCGGTGCGCATGATCGGATAGCCGGTCAGCTGGCCGGGCCCGTGGTAGGTGACCCGACCGCCCCGGTCGACGTCGACGATCTCGATCCCGTGTGCCCGGTACCAGGCCTCGCCGCGCGTCAGCTCGCCCGGCTGCGATCGCCGCCCGCGCGTGTACGTCGGCGGGTGCTCGAGCAGCAGCAGGACATCGGGCACGGCGTCGGCCTGGCGCGCCGCCCGGACCCGATGCTGGAGGTCGAGGGCCTCGACGTAGGGGACCACGCCCAGGTGCACCGTCCAGAGCTCCGCCATCTCGCCTCCAGATCCTAAGAGGGTCGGATCGCCTGCAGCCGGTCGCGCAGGGCGGCCAGGAACTGCGCCGCCAGCGCCCCGTCGAGCGCGCGGTGGTCCCAGGAGAGGCCGAGGATGCACACCGGGCGGATCGCGAGAGCGTCGTCGCCGTCGGCGTCGGTCACGACGACCGGCCGCTTGACCACCGCCTCGAGGTCGAGGATGGCCACCTGCGGCTGGTTGATGACCGGCGTCGCCATGATCGAGCCGAACTGGCCCGGGTTGGTGATCGTGAACGTGCCGCCATGCACCTCGTCGACGCCGAGCTCACGCGCGCGGGCGCGGCGTGCGAGGTCCGTGATGCGCTTGGCCAGCCCCTGCGCGCTCAGGTCCTGGGCGTCGCGGATGACCGGCACGATCAGCCCGTCCTCGCCCAGCGACACCGCGATGCCCAGGTGGACGGCGTCGTCGTAGCGCGTGTAGGACTCGGCCTCCAGCGTCGCGTTCAAGGCGGGGAGCTCGAGCAGCGTCTCCACGGTCGCGCGCGCCACGAGCGGCAGCGCGGTCGTCCCGGCCGCCCGTCGCGCCGCCTCGACGCGCGAGAAGTCGACCGCGATCCAGGTCGTGCAGGTCGCGGCGGTCTGCAGCGAGCGCTTCATGTGCTCGCCGATCACGCGCCGCATGTGCGAGAGGCCGTCGCCGGAGGGCAGCGCGGGGGCCGCGGCCGGCTCGGGCCGGGGCTCGGGCTGCGCCTCGGTCTCGGGGCGGTAGGGCGACTCGATGTGCAGCGGCGGCTCGGGCGCGGCGCTCTCCGCGTCCGCCGGTCGTGCCGACTCCAGGTAGGCCAACACGTCCTGCTTGCGGACGCGCCCGCCGCGTCCGGTCCCCGGGACCTGGGCGAGGTCGATGCGGTGCTGCTCGGCGATCCGCTGTACGACGGGGCTGTAGCGCCGCGCGCCGTTGGCCGGGGCGCGCGCCTGCGGGGCGGGCGCGGGCTGCGCGGTCGACGGAGCCGGCGAGTCGCCGGTGGCGGCCGCGGCCTCGCTGGTGACCGGCGGTGGCTCGGGCTCGCTCTCCGACGCGTGGGGCTGGCCCGGAGTGGCGTCGGTGGCGATCCGCGCCAGCACCGTGCCGACCTGGACCGTGGCGCCGACGTCGACGAGCTGCTCGGTCAGCCGGCCGGCCGCCGGCGCCGGGACCTCCGTGTCGATCTTGTCGGTGGAGATGTCGCAGATCGGCTCTTCGTAGGCGACCCAGTCGCCGACCTGCTTGCGCCACCCGACCACTGTGCCCTCGGACACGGACACCCCCATCTGGGGCATGGTGACGTCGACGACGGCCTCAGTACTCGAGGAGCTCACGCGCGGCCTCCCGGACCTTGTCCACGCTGGGCAGGACGGCCTGCTCGAGCGGCGGCGAGAACGGGATCGGGACGTCCGGCGTCGCGACGCGCCGGATCGGGCCGTCGAGGTCCTCGAAGCCCTTGTCGGCGATAAGGGCGGCGACCTGCGCCCCCGCCGCGCACGTCTCGTTGGCCTCGTCGACGATCAGCACCTTGCTCGTCTTGCGGACGCTCTGGAGGATCGCATCCTCGTCCAGGGGCACGAGCGAGCGCAGGTCGAGGACCTCGACGCTCGCGCCCTCGAGCTCCTCGGCCGCCTGCAGCGCGGTGTGGACCATCGCGCCGTAGGCGACGATCGTCAACTCGTCGCCGGCCCGCGCGATGCGCGTCTTGAACGGGGTGGCGAAGGTGCCCTCGGGCACGTCGCCGCGGACGCGGCGGTAGAGGTGCTTGTGCTCCAGGAAGAGGACCGGGTTGCGATCGCGGATCGCGCCGATCAGCAGCCCCTTGGCGTCCTGCGCGGTCGACGGCGCGACGACCTTCAGCCCGGGGGCGTGCATGAACCACGCCTCGTGGTTCTGCGAGTGGAAGGGACCGCCCGAGAAGCCGCCGCCCGAGGGCAGGCGCACCGTGATGTTCACGGGCAGCCCTTGGCGGTAGTACATCTTCCCCGCGACGTTGACCAGCTGGTCGAAGCCGCAGGAGACGAAGTCGGCGAACTGCATCTCGCAGACGGGCCGCAACCCGACCACCGAGGCCCCGATCGCCGTGCCGATGATGCCCGACTCGGCCAGCGGCGTGTCCATGACCCGATCGGGGCCGAACTCGTCGATGAAGCCGTCGGTGACCTTGAAGGCCCCGCCGAAGACGCCGATGTCCTCACCCATGACGAACACGCGCTCGTCGGCCCGCATCTCCTGACGCAGGGCGTCGGAGATCGCCTGCAGGTAGGTCATCGTCGGCATGTCAGCGCCTGCGGTCCTCGCCGGCGGTCCCAAAGCCGCTCCACGGCGCGCGGCCGTCGCCGAGCAGGAGCTCCTCGCGGGGGTCGGTGGGCTCGTAGAACAGCCGGTCGGTGGCCGTGGCCGGGTCGGGCATCGGCATCGCCAGCCCCGCCCGGGTGGCGTCGTCGATGACCTGCTGCACCTCGGCGCGCAGGGCGCCGACATCGGCGCCCGCCTCGCGCACGCGCGACTCCTGGCGGTCGATCGGGTCCTTGCGCCGCCACTGCTCGACCTGCTCGGCAGGCACGTACTTCATGTCGTCGTGCGCGGCGTGGCCGTGCATGCGCATGGTCACGGCCTCGAGCAGGGTCGGCCCCTCGCCGGCCAGGGCGCGCTCGCGCGCCAGGCGCGTCGCCTCGAACATCGCCTCGACGTCGTTGCCGTCGACCTTCACGCCCGGGAACCCATAGGCCGCCGCGCGTTCGATCGGATCGACGGCGAACTGCTGGTCCAGGGGCGTCGAGTAGGCGTACTGGTTGTTCTCCAGGACGAAGATCACCGGCAGCCGCTGGAGGCCGGCCCAGTTCATGGCCTCGTGGAAGTCGCCGCGCGAGGTCGACCCGTCGCCGAACCAGGTGATCGCGCAGCGCGCCTCGCCCCGCAGCTTGAAGGCCATCGCCATCCCGGTGGCCACGAGCATCATGTCGGGCAGCATCGAGACCATCCCGACGCAGCCCACCCGGAAGTCGCCGAAGTGGACGTTGCCGTCGCGGCCCGCGGTCACACCGCCCGCGCGGCCCATGTACTGCCCGAAGATCCGCGCGGGCTCGACGCCGCGCACCAGGTGCGCCCCGAGGTCGCGGTGCAGCACGCAGAGGCGGTCCTGCGGGCTCATGGCGAAGGCCGACCCGACGGACACGGCCTCCTGTCCGAAGCCGTCGTAGAAGGAGCCCGGCACCTTGCCCTGCCGGTAGAGGTTCATCGCGCGCTCCTCGATGCCGCGCATCAGCAGCATGTAGCGCAGCAGCGCCACGCGGTCGTCGAGGGTCAGGTGCTCGCTGCGTACCCCGGAAGCGGCCTCCTGGGACGCGCTCGCGGTCTGCGTTGCCATCCGGCTGCTCACCCCTGTCGTCGGGGGCGGGTGCGGGATCTTCCGTCTCCGCCCTCTTTGCGGCGCCCGCGGCCGGGATCTCCGGCACCCGGCGCGCCTGTTGCAGCTCCGAGCGTAGCCGAAGGTGCGGCGGGCGCACACGCATCCCCGGTCTACCCTCACACCATGGCCGAGCCGGAGATCCGGGGCCTGTGGCGCGCGCGCCTGCGCTGGCGGCTGCGCGGCGCCACGCTCTGGCCGGCGTTCTTCGTCGCCATCGTCGTCGACGCCGTGCTCCTGCACGTGCTGCCGATCGCCGGCGACACCGCACCCGGCGCGGTCCCGGCGCTGCTGCTGGCGACCTTCTTCAACCTGCTCGTGGTGGCCGTCGGCGCCCCGCTCGGCGGGCTCGTGCTGCGCCGCCGTCGTCCGGGGCTCCCGCGCCTGATCCGCGACGATCGCGCGGGGACCTTCCTGCTCGGCGCCCTCGCCGTGATCCTCGTGGTGCTCGGCCTGCTGCACCGTCCCGCCTTCGACTCCGAGCGCGACGAGTTCCGCTTGCAGGCCGCCGCCGTCCGGCTGTGGGCGGCCGCCCACGCCCCGGCGCCGTACCGCGCGCGCGTGCAGGACGCGGACACCTGGCGACCCGGGCCGCACCTGTACCGCACCTGCATCCCGGGGCCGGACCCGCGGCGCGCGCTCTGCCTGCTCGTCTTCACCGACCAGCACCCGCCCGGCGTGCGGCGCGACCCCGACGCGCGCCCCAACTCGGTCGTCGCCGGGCCGGACAACCCCGGGCGCCGGGCAGGCTGACCACGGCCCGGTGGCGCGGACCGCGCGCCGTCGGCATCGGGAACCGGGCCCCGGTAGCGGACGGTCGGCGCCGTCGGCGCCGGCCTTTCCCTCGGCGCCCGCCCGCAGCGCACCGCTGGGACGCAGCGGCCGACGGGAACACCAGCGGGCGTCGCGCCCGCGCCGGGCCGCCAGCTGACCGTCGATCGCCAGGTGCGGGTCGCCGCGCCAACCGCGCGCCCGACCCTACGCCAGGTCGTCCTCGCCCTCGAAGCTGGCCCACCGCTCGAAGAAGTCGCGCGCGTCCATCTGCACGAGCTCGACGCGCATGAGCTTGAGCACGCGCCGGGCGTGCAGCGCGGTCAGGTCCCAGAAGAGCACGACCTCGCCGTCGTCGACAGAGACGATCTCGACCTGGTCCATGCGCTCCGGATCGAGCGCGGCGGGGGCCAGTCCACCGCGCCGGTGGACGATGCGGTAGGCGTGGCGGGCCCTCATGCGCTCGCGCGCAGCGCCTCGGCGGCCGCCTCGAGCGCGGCGTCGCCGTGGAAGACCCGCTCCGGCGTCCAGATCGCCGGCACGTCGCGCACGCCGCGGCGGCGAGCATGGGCGGTCGCGTCGGCGAGGGCCTGCGCGACGCCCTTGGTCGCGGCGCTCTTGACGATGGCCTGCGGATGCATCTCGCAGGCCGACGCGGCGATCAGCACGTTGTCGGCGTCGTCGAGCGCGCGCCCCGCGGCGAAGGCCTGCCGGAAGGCGGCCAGCGCGAAGGCGACCGTGCGGCCGATCTGCTTGGCGTAGGTCGCGACGCGCATCGCGTAGTCGCTGTCGAAGGGGAAGGGGTCCGGCCAGCGCAGCGGCTGCAGGCCCCGCTGCGCGGCGAGCCGCTCGATGCGCATGAGCGCGATCTCGCGGTCCTCCTGGCACCGGAAGGCCTGCCACGACTCCGCGCTCGGCCCGAGGTCGCGCGCGAGCACCGGGATCCACTCGATCGCGCCGCCGACGGCCGGTAACACCCGCTCGGCGCTGAGGTACGCCTCGGGGCTCGAGAGGTCGAAGTAGAAGGCGCTCGGCGCGTCCACCGTGGACTCGACCCCCCGCGCTCTTGGTCACCCGTGGATGAGCCAGCCGTCCGCGGCGCGCGCGGCCTCCATGACGGCCTCCGACAGCGTCGGGTGCCCGTGCACGATCCGGGCGACTTCGGGATAGCCGCCCTCGAGGTCGCGGATGTTGACGAGCTCCTGGATGAGCTCGGTCGCGCGCGCGCCGACGATCGAGGCGCCGAGCAGCTCGCCGTACTTGCGGTCGCCGACGATCTTCACCAGGCCCGTCCGGTCGCCGTACACGGTGCCCGCGCCGACCGCGCCGTACTGCAGCTTGCCGACGACCACGTCGTGCCCGGCGTCCTGCGCCTGCTCCTCGCTGAGCCCGAACGAGCCGACGTTGGGCGAGCAGAAGGTCGCGCGCGGGATGTCGTCGTAGTCGATCGGGTGGGTCCGCTCGCCGGCGATCGACTCCGCGGCGATGACGCCCTCGTCGCTGGCCTTGTGGGCCAGCGCCGGACCGGGCACGAGGTCGCCGATCGCCCAGATCTTCTGGTGCGAGGTGCGCATGGCGCCGTCGACCACGACGAACCCGCGCTCGTCGGTCTCCACCGCGGCCGCGTCGAGGCCGAGGCCCTCGACGTCAGGGCCGCGGCCGGCCGCGATCACCAGCCAGTCGACCTCGCCCTCCGCGTCGCCGAAGTTGAACGTGCAGGTCTGCTCGGTGGTCTGGACGTTCTCGACGAAGGTCGACGTGTGGATCTTGATGCCCTGCTTCTTGAAGCCGCGCTCGGCGACCCTGGAGACGTCGGCGTCCTCGGTCGGCAGCACGCGCTCCAGGCCCTCGAAGAGGACGACCTCGGTGCCCAGGCGCGCGTAGGCGCTGGCGATCTCGGTGCCCGACGCGCCCGCCCCGACCACGGCCATGCTGCGGGGCAGGTCGTCCAGCGCCCAGGCCTCCTCCGTGCCGATGACGCGTCCTCCGAACTCCGTGCCGGGGATCGGCTTCTTCACGGACCCGGTCGCCAGGATCACGCCCTTGCCGACCTCGATCTCGTCGTCGCCGACGCGGACGTGGCCGTCCGCCGTGACGGCGCCCCGGCCCCGGACGACGTCGACGCCGTTCTTCTTGAACAGCCCCGCGACGCCGCCGGTCAGCGTCTTGATGACCCGGGCGCGGCGCTCCATGATCGCGGCGAAGTCGACCTCGACGTCGCCGCCGACGCGGATGCCGAACTCGCCCGCGTCGCGCACCTCGCTCAGCACGTCGGCCGAGCGCAGCACGGCCTTCGCCGGAATACACGCGTAGTTCAGGCACCGTCCGCCGACCACGTCGTCCTTCTCCACGACAGCCGTCTTGAGGCCGAGCTGCGCGGCTCGGATGGCGGCCACGTACCCGCCCGGGCCCGAGCCGATGACGACGACGTCATAGGAGGAGGAAGCCATAGCTGGGCCAGACGCTAGCGAACCTCGTCGTGCGGCCCGGGGGTCGGCGCCTGCAGCCGGCCGAGCACGCGCACGAGCTTCCAGAACAGCCAGCCACCGAGGCCGATGATGACCAGGCAGAGCGCCACCGCGGCCAGGTTCGAGGCGACGAGCAGCGACAGGGCGGCGAAGGCGATCGTCACGCCCAGCAGCGCCTCGAAGGCCAAGACCGCCCATGCGCGCCGCAGCCACATGCCGGCGGCTGCGGCAAGGAGCAGGACCGAGAGCACGATGACGCCGCTCGCATCGGGCCGGCCGCCCTGGATGTCGGTGCCGGCGGCGAGCAGGACGAGGTTCAGCACGCCGAGGCCGGCGGCCACGAGGGTCGCCGACACGAGCGGCGCGGGACGCTCGCCAGGCGCGAGGGGGACGAGCCGGGCGCGGGCGGCCTCGTCGCGCTCGCGCGACCGCGCGTAGCCGCGCTGCAGCGCCGACGCCTCGCCCGCCGCCGGTTCCTGCGCCGGCCGCGCCTTCCGCGAGAGGTCCTCAGGCACGCGCCGGCACCGGCGCCTGCAGGGCGGCCCGCAGCGCGCGCGCCGCCCGCTCGGGGTCCTGCGCCTCGGCGATGGCGCGCACGACGACGACGCGGCGCGCGCCGGCGGCGACGACGGCGCCGGCGGTGCGCTCGTCGATGCCGCCGATCGCGAACCACGGCCGCATGACGGTCGCCGCCGCGTGGCGCACCGGGTCGACGCCGATCGCCGGCCGGCCGAGCTTGGTCGGCGTCGCGTGCACGGGGCCCACCGCGATGTAGTCGACGTCGAGCGCCGCCGACGCGTCGGCCTGGTCGACCCCGTGGGTCGACAGCCCGACGAGGCGGTCGGGGCCGGCGATCGCGCGCGCCTGCGTCACCGGCAGGTCCTCCTGGCCGACGTGCACGCCGTCGGCGTCGGCCGCGACGGCCAGGTCGGGGCGGTCGTTGACGATCAGCAGCGCGCCGTGGCGCGCGCACAGCTCGCGGGCCTCGCGTGCCGCCTGCAACGCGTCCGCATCGGTCGCGTCCTTGTCGCGCAGCTGGAAGACGTCGACGCCGCCGCGCAGCGCCGCCTCGAGCACGTCGGCGAGCGCGCGGCCGCCGGGCCGGCGGTCGCAGACGAAGTACAGGCGAGCGTCGCGCAGGCGCGCGCGGCGGTGCTTCATGGCACCCGCAGTGTGGCAGCGCGCGGTCGGGCGCTTGCGCGGCGCTAGCATCTGACGCCACGGGAGCCCATCGCGGGCTGAGAGGGCGGCGGACGCCGCCGACCGTCAACAGCTGATCCGGGTCATGCCGGCGAAGCGAGGAACAGCGTGTCGAGCATCCTTCCGCAAGCGCACGATCTCGTCGTCGTAGGGGCCGGCGTCCCGGGCCTCGCGGTGGCGTGGCGTGCGCGGGCCCGCGGCCTGCGCGTCCTCGTCCTGGAGCGCGACGTGCCCGGCGCGGGCGCTTCGAGCGTCGCCGCCGGCATGCTCGCCCCGGTCAGCGAGGCCGACGCCGGCGAGCGTGCGCTGCTGCTGCTCGGCCTGGACAGCGCCCGCCGCTGGCCGGGTTTCGCGGACGAGCTGCGCGAGGTGGCCGGGGTCGACGTCGGCTACCGCCGGACCGGGACACTCGTGCTGGCGCGCGACCGCGACGAGGCCGAGGCGCTGGAGCGCGAGCTGGACCTGCGCCGCCGGCTGGGACTGCGCGCCGAGCGCCTGCGCCCGTCGCAGGCGCGCGCGCTCGAGCCCGCGCTGGCCCCGACCGTCCGCCTCGGGCTCGACGTGCCCGACGACCACTCGGCCGACCCGCGCGCCCTCGTCCGCGCCCTCTGCGCCGCCTGCGACGCGGTCGGCGTGCAGCTGCGCACCGGGGCGTGCGTCGAGGAGCTGCTGCACGACGGCGCGCGCGTGGCCGGCGTCCGCCTGGGCGATGGCGAGCGCGTCGCCGCGGGCGCCGTGCTGATCGCCGCCGGGGCCTGGTCGGCCGCCCTGCCCGGGATCCCCGCCGACGCCCGCGTCCCGGTCCGCCCCGTCAAGGGGCAGACGGTGCGTCTGCGCGATCCCGGCTTCGACCCCGCGCGGCCGCTGTGCGCGCACATCCTGCGCTGGGAGGGCGGCTACCTCGTCCCGCGCGCCGACGGCCGCCACGTCCTCGGCGCGACGATGGAGGAGCGCGGCTTCGACACGGCGATGACCGCCCTCGGCGTGCACGAGCTGCTGCGCGACGCCGGCGAGCTCCTGCCCGGGCTGCTCGAGCTCGAGATCGAGGAGCTGATCGCCGGGCTGCGCCCCGCGACCCCCGACAATGCGCCGGCGCTGGGCGCGTCGGGTGCGCTGCGCGGTCTGCACTACGCGACCGGTCACCACCGCAACGGCATCCTGCTGGCGCCCGTGACGGCCGACCTCGTGGCCGCCGAGCTGGCCGGCGAGGAGGGCGCGCCACGTGCGTTCTCGCCCGACCGCTTCGCACGCACGCCGACCGGGGCAGCAGCGTGATCTCGCTCAACGGCGTCCCGACCGACGGGCGCGACGGCGCGACGATCGCCGAGCTGCTCACCGCGCTCGGCGTCGAGCCGCCGGGCCGCGGGCTGGCCGTGGCGCTCAACGGCGAGGTCGTGCCCCGCGGCGTTTGGGACCAGCGCCGCGTGGCCGACGGCGATCGCATCGAGGCGCTGACCGCGATCCAGGGAGGTTGACGCATGGCCGCGCAGGACCAGGAGCGGATCCCGCTCACCGACACCCCGTTCGTCGTCGCCGGGCGCGAGCTGCGCTCGCGGCTGATCCTGGGCACGGGCGGCTTCCCGCGCCTGGAGACGCTGGGCGACGCGATCCGGGCCACGCACACCCAGCTCGTGACCGTCGCGCTGCGCCGCATCGACCCCCAGGCGCAGGGCTCGATCATGGCCGTCCTCGAGGAGTGCGGGGTGGACGTGCTGCCGAACACGGCGGGCTGCTACACGGCGCGCGACGCCGTGCTGACGGCCAAGCTGGCCCGCGAGGCGCTGCAGACCGACTGGATCAAGCTCGAGGTCATCGGTGACGAGCGGACGCTGCTGCCCGACGCGCCCGAGCTGCTGCTGGCCGCCGAGGAGCTCGTCGACGAGGGGTTCACCGTGCTGCCCTACACGAACGACGACCCGATCCTCGCGCGCCGCCTGGAGGACGTCGGGTGCGCGGCGGTCATGCCGCTGGGCTCGCCGATCGGGTCGGGCATGGGCATCCGCAACCCCTACAACCTCGCGCTGATCGTCGAGCGCGCGGGCGTGCCCGTCATCCTCGACGCGGGCGTCGGCACGGCGAGCGACGCCGCGCTCGCGCTCGAGCTGGGCTGCGACGGCGTGCTCTGCGCCTCGGCCATCTCACGCGCGGAGGACCCCGTCGCGATGGCGCACGCGATCCGCGGCGCGGTCGAGGCCGGGCGGCTCGCCCGCTGTGCGGGCCGCATCCCGCGGCGCACGCACGCGCTGGCCTCCACGCCCGACGCGGGCACGCCCGACTTCTACGCGGCGCCGCCGCTGCAGTGAGCGCAAGCGTCGACGCCCTCATCGACGCTTGGGAGGCCGCGTGGTCCGGTCGCGACGCGTCCGCCTTCGCGTCCGTCTGCACGCCGGACGTCCACTACGAGGACCCGACCTGCGCGGAGCCGCTGGAGGGCCTCGACGCGCTCGTCGAGCACGCGTCCCGGCTCTGGCAGGCGTTCCCCGACGCGCGAGCGGAGACCAGCGGGGCGCGGCTGCACGACGGCCGCTTCGTCGCCGCGCCGGTCAAGCTGGCCGGGCACCACCGGGGCGAGCTCGAGGCGTTGCCGCCCACCGGCCGCTTCGTCGTCGTGCAGGCCGTCTGCTACTGCGAGCTCGACGCCCGCGGCGAGCGCCTCTTCCGCGTGCGGGCGTTCTTCGACGGCTGGGACGCGGCCATCCAGGTGCGCATCCTCCCGCAGCACGGCACGCTCTCCGAGCGCGCGCTGCTCATGCTGCGCGGGTTCGGGCTGCGCTCGCGCTCGTGACCGCTCGCCCGCCGGACGTCACTTCGTGACGGTGAGCGTGCCGTCCATCCCCGGGTGAATCGTGCACGTGTAGGAGATCGTGCCCGGCTTCTTCGGCGTGAACGTGTAGGTCCCGCCCTGGCCGAAGTTGCTCGACTTGAAGCTCGCGCCCTTCGTCGCGGTGACGTTGTGCTGGACGCTGTCGTCGTTGGTCCAGGTGATCTTCTCGCCGACCCTGACCTTCGCCGTCTTCGGCGAGAACTCGATGTTCTGCATCCTGATCGCGACGGCGCCGGCGCGGGTGCCGGTGGCCGACGCGGAGGCGGTCCCGGCCGGCGTGCTGGCCGTCGCCGCGGCCGAGCCGCTGCCGGAGCCGGTGGTGCTGCTGCTCGAGCCGCCGCAACCCGCCAGGGCGAGGACGGCGGCGGCCAGGGCGGCCGCGGAGACGAGGCCCAGGCGGGTCCTCAACTTGTCAGATGCCTTCATCGTGCGCCTCCTTACGCAACGCGACGAGCACCGGTTCGTGGTCGCTCAGATCGCCGCGCTGTGGGATCGTAGACGGGCCGCACGCGAGGAGACCCCGGTTGGCGATGTGGTCGACGCCGTGGCCGGCGACGACGTCGAAGCCGGGTACCTGCGGACGGGTGAGGTTCAGGTCGCCGCCCAGCACGGCGGGGGCGCCCGACGACCACGCTAGCGTCGTCTGCGCGGCGAGCGCGACGTCGGCGCGCGCGAGCCGGTCGGGACCCTGCGCGTGGAGGTTGGCCACCCAGGTTCCGTCTTCGAGCCGGACGGCGTGCAGGACGCGGCGCTCCGGGCAGCGGCTGAGGGTCAGGACGCGGTGCTCGGCGATCCGCGCGTCGCGCACGAGGATCGCGTTGCACCCGCCGCCGTTGCTCTTGATCACGTCGGGGCGCCGCTGCGCCACCGCGCGACGCAGCGGCAGGAGCAGGTTGCGGCTGGTGAGCGCCATCCGCGCCGACGCCCGGCACGCGCGACCCAGCGGCGCGGGCCACCAGGGCGGGACCTCCTGCAGCAGCGCCGCGTCCCACTCCCAGCCCGCGAGCGTCCCGGCGAACGCCTCGAGCAGCGAGTACGGCCGGTCGGGCACGGCGCGCCCGTGGAACAGGTTCCAGGTCAGGACACGCACGCCCGTATCCTCCCCACGTGGCCCGCCACCTCCTCACTGGCTCCGAGCTCACGCGCGCCGACCTGGACGCGCTGCTTCGGCGCGCCGAGCAGCTCAAGGTCGCTCCACACTCCTCGCGCGCGCTCGATGGGCGCACCGTCGCGCTCATCTTCGAGAAGCCCTCGACGCGCACGCGCCTGTCGTTCGAGGCGGGCGTCGTCGAGCTGGCCGGCCATCCGATGATCCTGCACCGCGGCGACCTGCAGCTCAGCCGCGGCGAGTCGGTCGCCGACACCGCGCGCGTGCTGTCGCGGCATGTCGCGGCGGTGGGAGTGCGCACCGGGCCCGACGAGCTGCTGAAGGAGCTCTCCGCCGTCGCCGTCGTCCCCGTCTTCAACATGCTCACGGCCGGCCATCACCCGTGCCAGGCGCTGGCCGACCTCATGACCCTGCGCGAGCGCTTCGGCGGCCTGCACGGGCTGCGGGTGGCCTATGTGGGCGACGGCAACAACGTGGCGCGGTCGCTGGCGCTGCTGGGCGCGACGGCGGGCGTCGAGGTGGTCGTGGCGTCGCCTCCCGGATACACGCTGAACGGCGGAGCCGACCGCGCCCGGCTCGTCGAGGATCCGGCCGAGGCGGTGCGCGGCGCGCACGCGGTGTACACCGACGTCTGGGTCTCGATGGGCGACGAGGCCACCGCGGAGCAGCGGCGGGGCGACCTCGCGGCCTATCGGATCGACGACGCGCTGCTCGATCGCGCCGCGCCCGGCGCCGTCGCGATGCACTGCCTGCCCGCGCACGTCGGCGAGGAGATCACCGCCGCCGTTCTCTACGGGCCGCGCGAGGCCATCTGGGACCAGGCGGAAAACCGACGCCACGCGCAGAAGGCGCTGCTCGAGTGGCTGGTGTCCGGGTAGGACGTCACCTCGCCGCCTCGTCACGCGCCGGCACCGCAGGGAGAACATCATGCCGCAGCCCGAGTCGTCCTCGTCGTCCGGCTCCGGCGACGCGCCGCGCCGGCGGTCGAAGAGCGGATCGAGCGGATCGAAGGCGGGCTCGTCCGGCGGGCGCTCGTCGTCCGCGCGCAACACGCGGTCGGCCTCGCGCGCCCGGACGCCCGCGGCGAGCACGCCGAGTCGGGCCGCGACGAGCGCCCAAGAACGCACGCAGGAGCGCGCGCAGGCCGGGCTGCACGCGCTGCGCGAGCGGCTGACGCGCGGTGTCGTGGTGACCTTCGAATCGATCCAGGAGACCCTTGACGAGGCCGTCAAGCGCGGGCGCCTGACGCGCAGCGACGCCCAGGACGTGGCGAACGACATGCTGGCCCGCGGACGCCGCCAGGCCGAGGACCTCCTGCGCGACGTCGAGGCGCTGGTCGGGCGCCGGCGCGCCCAAGCCGGACGCCAAGCGGCGAGCGCGGGCAAGCAGGACGGCGAGAGCGCAGGCAAGCAGGCCGGCCAGGGGAGCGAGCGCGCGCGTCGCTCCGGCCGCGGGGGCTCGCTGCCCATCCAGTCCTACGACGAGCTCGACGTGCGCCGGATCCGACCCCGCCTGCGCGAGCTGACGCCTGCCCAGCTGCGCAAGGTGCGCGACTACGAACAGCGCAACCGCGGCCGCAAGACGGTCCTGGACGCGATCGACCGGCAGTTGCGGTGACGATCCGCCGGCGGGCGTTGCCACACTGGCGCGCATGACCGCGCCGACGCAGCCCGCGCCGAAGCGACCGCCGACGGGCGACGTCCTCGACCTGCACGTCGAGAGCCTCGCCTTCGGCGGCAACGGCGTCGCCCGCCACGAGGGCTGGGTGGTGTTCGTCCGCGGGGCGATCCCGGGCGACCGGGTGCGCGCCGTCGTCACCAGGCGCAAGCGCGACTACGGCGAGGCGCACGTGCTCGAGGTGCTCGAGCCGGCCGCCGACCGCATCGCGCCCGCGGCCGACCACCCGGGCGTGCCCTGGCAGGTCATGCCCTACGCGCGTCAGCTCGAGGTCAAGCACGCGCAGGTCGGCGACGCGCTGGTGCGGATCGGGAGGCTGCAGGGCTACGACCTCGAGCCGATCGTCCCCGCGGCGCAGGAGTGGCGCTACCGCAACAAGCTCGAGTACTCCTTCGGCGACGCGGCGGGCGAGTTGGTCTGCGGCTTCCACGCCCCGGGCTCGTGGGAGCGCATCGTCCCGATGACCGACTGCCTGCTGGCCTCCGAGCGCGGCAACCGGGCGCGCGAGGGCGTGCTCGCCTGGTGCCGCCAGCGCGGCCTGCGCGCGTGGGACCGCCGGACGCAGCAGGGGCTGCTGCGCAACCTCGTCGTCCGCGAGGGCCGGCGCACCGCCCACCTGCAGGTCCGCCTGGTCACCTCGGACGGACCGCTGGACACCGCCGGGCTGGCGCAGGCCGCGGGCGCCGACAGCGTCGTGTGGACCCGCGTGCGCGGCGTGGCCGAGACGACGGCGGGCGGCGTCGACGAGGTCGTGCACGGCAGCGCGGCCATCGACGAGGAGCTCGCCGCCCTGCGTTTCCAGATCAGCCCGGACGCGTTCTTCCAGACGAACACGGAGATGGCCGAGCGCCTCTACGCGGTGGCGCGCGAGTACGCCGGCCTGCAGGGCTGGGAGCGCGTCTACGACCTCTTCTGCGGGATCGGCACGATCGGGCTGACGATGACGCCGCGCGCGGGCGAAGTGTGGGGCCTGGAGATCGTGGAGGAGGCGATCGCGGACGCGCGGCGCAACGCCCGCCTGAACCAGATCGGCAACGCCCGCTTCCTGGCCGGCGA
>Ga0136846_1220101_pt1 | contig 18593 bp, 15 predicted proteins | sample HopSoiMetagenom2_FD_96841 | JGI IMG/M metagenome (GOLD analysis project Ga0136846, IMG submission 96841) | Grasslands soil microbial communities from Hopland, California, USA - 2 Assembly 2016 (version 4) | ecosystem: Environmental > Terrestrial > Soil > Grasslands | place: USA: Hopland...
GCCCGCTCCACCGGGATTCCGGACGGCGACATCCGGCGCATGGTCGCTGGGCTGTCGGCGAATGCCGCGGCGCACAAGATCGCGCTGTTCGGCCTCGACGATCCGCGCCAGGGCATCGTCCATGTGGTCGGGCCGGAGCAGGGGCTGACCCTGCCGGGCCTCCTCATCGTCTGCGGCGACAGCCACACCTCGACGCACGGCGCGTTCGGCGCCTACGCGTTCGGGATCGGTGCGTCGGAGGTAGCCCACGTGCTGATGACGCAGACGCTCTGGCAGAAGAAGCCGAAGCGCATGCGCACCCGTGTCGATGGAACCACGGGACCGGGCATCGGCGCGAAGGACATCGCGCTTTCGATCATCGCGCGCATCGGGGCCGACGGGGCGGCGGGCCACGCCGTCGAATATGCGGGCGAGGCGGTTCGCGCGCTCTCGATGGAGGGCCGGCTGACCCTGTGCAACCTCTCGATCGAGGCGGGCGCGCGGTGCGGCATGGTCGCGCCGGACGAGAAGACCATCGCTTATTTGCGTGGCCGGCCGTTCGCCCCGGCGGGCGAGGCGTTCGAGCGCGCCGCCGCCGACTGGCTCGCCCTGGCGAGCGACGCCGACGCCGCCTTCGACCGCGAGGTCTCGCTTCCCGGCGCCGACATCGCGCCGGTCGTGACATGGGGCGTGAGCCCCGAGGACGCCCTGCCGATCGACGGCGTCGTGCCGGATCCGGCGCGCGCCGCCGATCCGGGGAGGGCCGAACAGATCCGGGATGCGCTCGCATACATGAACCTTGCGCCCGGCCAGCGTCTGACCGACATCCGCGTCGACCGCGTCTTCATTGGCTCCTGCACCAACAGCCGCATCGAGGATCTGCGCGCCGCCGCGGCGGTGCTCGCCGGGCGCAAGGCGCGGGTCCCCGGCATGGTCTCGCCTGGGTCTTCGCTCGTGAAGCGGCGGGCCGAGGAGGAGGGGCTCGACCGCATCTTCAAGGAAGCCGGGCTCGAATGGGTCGAGAGCGGGTGCTCGATGTGCGTCGGCATCAACGGCGACCAGGTGCCGAGCGGCGAGCGCTGCGCCTCGACCACGAACCGCAACTTCAAGGGCCGCCAGGGGCCGGGTGCCCGCACCCACCTCATGTCGCCCGCGATGGTGGCGGCCGCGGCGGTCGCCGGCCATCTCGTCGATGTGCGGCCGCTGATCGCGGGGAGGATCTGATGGAGCCGCTGCGCCACATCGCCGGCGTCGCCTGTCCGATCGCGCTTGCGAACGTCGACACGGACCAGATCCTGCCGGCGCGCTTCCTACAGCGGCCCCGCTCCGAGGGGCACGGGCCGGTGCTGTTCCACGACATGCGTTTCGACGCCGCAGGAAAGCCGCGGCCGGAGTTTCCGCTCAACCGGCCGGCGTGGACCGGCGCCCGCATCCTTGTCGCCCGACGGAATTTCGGCGCCGGCTCCTCGCGCGAATCGGCCGTGTACGCGCTCGTCGATTACGGCGTGCGCTGCGTCATCGCGCCGAGCTTCGGCGACATCTTCGCGGCGAACGCGGTCAACAACGGCCTCCTGCCGGCCCGGGTCTCGGAAGCCGCGGCCGAGGAGCTGATCGCCGCCCTCGAGCACGGCGCCGAGGAGGTCGCGATCGACCTCGAGGCTCAGAGCATCCGCACCGGCAACCACGTCGTCGCATTCGAGATCGACCCGGTCTGGCGGATGAAGCTCCTGAACGGCTGGAACGATCTCGATCTCACGCTCAGCTACAGCCGCGACATCGCCGCATTCGTCGCCGCCGACGCGAGGCTGCGACCATGGGCGCCGCCGCCGCCGGATTTGCCTTCGCGGTAACTGAGCTCCTGAGTAACCGCGGATTATTTCCGGGCGAGGTCAGCGCAAGCCGATACGAAACAACGGCCGGTCATTGGTATCGCAGACGTCGATGCCGTAATTGTTGGAGTCACGGTCAACGGAGAACGCTGCCATGAGGAGCTCGCGCTCCGTTTCGGCACGCTGGAGCGCGGTGCCATCGTCCGCGAGCTCGACCCCATCGTCATCGCGTATACGGTGGATCCCGAGATCCCAGTGGAAATAATAGCGCGGCACGGGCAGGCTTTCAGGTGCAAAAAAAATGGCCGCAGGGAGCGACCAAGTTAGTGGACCTCCGAGAAGTGGACTGCTCGGAGCGGCGGTGTCCTAACGTGACCCCGGCTGGCGGGTCTTGCCCGATCTGGCCATTGTTTTGCGATCGCGTGCCTCGATCGGCTCGCGGCCAGCCGCAACGGAGACGGGGAGCATGCCATGCCAGCACATCGGGCTGCGGCGTCACCGCTGCCGCCGAGCGCCGAGGGTCGAATTACGCGGCTTGCTGCCGCACACGTTCAGGCGTCTTGCGATCTGAAATATCTTTTGGCTCGAGCGGGGCTAAGGCTCAAGGACCTTGAAGACGCCCGAGCGCGGATCGGAGTTCAGAACCAGATCACATTTCTCGAGCTCGCTTCGACGGCCGTGGATGATCCGCTCCTCGGCTTTCATCTCGCCCAGACGTTCGAGGCGCGTGAGCTGGGACTTCTTTATTATGTCCAGGCCTCCTGCGCCACGCTCGCAGAAGCGCTGGGATGCATGGCTCGGTACATCTCCGTTGCGCACGAAGGCTTGGATGCAAGATGTGTGACTCGTGACGGTCTGAAGCTCAGGATCAGCTACGTCGGCGTCCCGCGGCACGCGGATCGCCAGCAGATGGAGGCCCTGGTCACGATCCTCATCCGGATTGCCCGGCAATTGACCGATTATCACATCCACCCGACCCGCGTTGATCTTGCGCATCCGCGCGACGCGACATCGGCGGAGTTCGAGAGTTTCGTTGGATCGACGGTCGACTTCAGCGCTGGACGGGACGAGATCGCTTTTTCGGCAGCGGCTATCAATTTACGTATTGCGAGCGCCGATCCTTACCTCAACGAGTCTTTGGTAAGCTACTGGGAAGCGGCTCTGGCTGGGCGGTCCCGCCGCCGGAGCTCAATCAAGGCTGCGGTGGAGAACGCGATCCTGCCGCTCCTGCCCCATGGCAAGGCGCGCATCGGCAGGGTCGCTGCGGACCTCGGCGTCAGCTCCCGCACATTGTCGCGCCGGCTTGCGGCAGAGGGTCTCGCCTTTGCGCAGGTGCTCGATGGGATGAGGACCGAGCTCGCTGAAGGTTATCTCAAAGACCGCAGCCTTTCGATCGCTCACATCGCCTGGCTCCTGGGTTTCCAGGAAGCGAGCGCCTTCACGCATGCGTACAAGCGCTGGACGGGCAAACCGCCGACGGAACGCCGCCGCATGGGCTTGCGTCATCGATCGTCTCCATCCGCTTGCTGATGAGCGGGCCGGCCCGCAGCGGCGCGCTTCCCCTGCTCAATGCAGCTTCACGCGCGGGTCCGTCCTGCGGGTGAGCGTGCGGGCAATGGTATCCAGCGCGACCTTCGCCGTCCCGTGCAGGGCCCGCTGGTGCATCTTGTAGAGCGACTGGTACATCAGCCGCGCGAAGGTGCCCTCGATCAGGAAGCTCTTGCCGCGCAGGAAGCCCATCAGGCTGCCGACCGTGCTATAGGCGCCGAGCGAAACGAGAGAGCCGAAATCGCGGTAGCGGAAAGGCTCCAGCGGCTTTTGCTCGAGATGCCGCTTGAGCTGCCGCGCAAGGTGGCTCGCCTGCTGGTGAGCGGCCTGGGCGCGAGGCGGTACCGCGGTCGGCTCGTCATGCCGCATCAGGAAGGCGCAATCGCCGATCGCGAACACGTTTGGGTCGAGGGTCGTTTGAAGCGTCGGGAGGACGGCGAGCTGCTGGCTGCGGTTGGATTCCAAGCCGTCGAGGTCGCGCAGCACATCCGGGCCTTTCACCCCCGCCGCCCAGACGACGAGCTCGGAGGGCACGAACTGCCCGTCGGCGAGCTTGACCCCATCGGCCTGAACTTCCGTAACCCTCGCCGAGGTTCGGACGTCGATGCCGAGCTGGTCCAGAAGCCGCATGACCCCGTCCGAAAGCCGCGCCGGAAGCGCCGGAAGAATCCGCTCGCCGGCTTCGATCAGCGTGATCTTGAGATCCTTCTCCGGATCGATCCGATCGAGGCCGTGGGCGACGATCTGGCGCGCCGTGCGGTGAAGCTCCGCCGCGAGCTCGGTACCGGTTGCGCCGGCGCCGATGACGGCAAGACCGAGTTGCCCGGGGCGCACCGGCCCAGGCTGCGCGTGAGCGCGGATCAAGCCGTTGACGAGCCGCTGGTGAAAGCGGACCGCCTCCTCCGCCGTGTCGAGCGAGATCGCGTGCTCCTTGACTCCGGGAGTTCCGAAATCATTGCTCCTGCCGCCGATCGCGATGACGAGGCTGTCGTACTCGAGAGAGCGCGGCGGCGTGACCTCCTTGCCTTCGGAATCGAAGCTGGCGCCGAGATGGACTCGGCGGTTCGCCCGATCGAGGCCGATCATCTCGCCGATGCGATACTGGAAATGGTGCTGGTGGGCCTGCGCCAGGTAGTCGACGGCATGGGCCCCGATATCCATGCTGCCGGCAGCGACTTCGTGGAGCAGGGGCTTCCAGATGTGAGTACGGGAGCAATCGACGAGCGCGACCCGGGCTCGTCCGCGCCTCGCGAGCGTGTCGCCGAGCCTGGTGACGAGCTCAAGGCCGGCGGCACCGCCGCCCACGACGACGATCCGGTGCAGTACCGCGGGCGCAACCGAGCCTTCGGGCGCACTCGAACGCACGTCGAGCGGCTTTCTCACGTGCTTCCTCCCGAGTTTGTCCGTGCAGCCTGCATTTCAGCTTGTTTCCGGCCAGCCTGACAAGCCAAAAGCGCCGGACAATGCACGGAGCATCCATGCCGACCGCCGCAGAACTGATCGTCGCGAGCCTCGTCGCGCACGGCATCGACCGCCTCTTCTGCGTCCCGGGCGAGAGCTATCTCGCGTTGCTCGACGCGCTCCATGGCCGGCCCGACATCGACACGGTGGTGTGCCGCCACGAAGCCGGGGCGGGCTTCATGGCGCTCGCCGATGCGCGCCTCACCGGCCGTCCCGGCGTCGCCTGCGTGAGCCGCGGCCCGGGCGCGAGCAACGCCGCGATTGCGGTCCACACCGCGCAGCAGGATGCGGTGCCGCTGATCCTGCTGATCGGGCAGGTGGCCGCGGCCGACCTGCGTCGCGACTCGTTCCAGGAGATCGATTACGCCTGCATGTTCGGCGGCATCGCCAAATGGGTGGCGGAGGTCGCCGATCCGTCGCGCATTCCCGAGACGATCCTGCGGGGCCTGCAGGTTGCCATGACCGGGCTCCCGGGGCCGGTCGTCATCGCGCTGCCGGAGGATGTGCTCGCGGCGCGGATCGATGCCGAGCCGGTGCATCCGCAGGCGTTGGTGAGGGCGGCGCCCCATCCGGAGGACGTCGCAACCTTGCGGGCGTGGCTCGCGGCGGCCGAGCGCCCGCTCGTGCTCGCCGGCAGCAGCCTCGACCGGCGCGGCGGGCGAGAAGCTTTGCTTTCTTTCGCCGAGAGCTGGGAGGTGCCGACCGTCGTGTCCTTCCGCCGGCAGGACCTCTTCTCGAACGCCCACCGGCTCTACGCCGGCGACATGGGGCTGTCGAACCCTGCCTCTCAGATGGCGATCCTGCGCGACGCCGACCTCTTGCTCGTGCTCGGCGCCCGCCTGAGCGATATCACGACCCAGGGCTGGACCTTTCCGCAACTGGTGCGGCCGGAGATGCGGCTCGCCCACGTGCATCCCGACTCGGCGGTGATCGGCACCCACTTCGCGACCGATCTTGCAATCGCATCAGACCCACGGACCTTGATCGAGATGCTCGGCCCGCCCGCCTCAGCGCGCAGCGGCGATCGTGCGGCCTGGATCGATCGGCTCAAGGCCGAGCAGCGCCGCATCGCCGCGCCGCGGCGTTTCGAGGTCGTCGACGGCGTGCCCTTCGAGTCCGTGGTCGAAATCGTCGGACGCCACTTGCCGGAAGATGCCATCGTTACGGTCGATGCCGGCACTTTCGGCGCGCCGGTCTATCGAATCATGCCCTTCAGGCCGCCGCAGCGGCTTCTCGCGCCGATCTCGGGCGCCATGGGTTTCGGTGTCCCGGCGGCAATCGCGGCGGCGCTACGCCATCCGGAACGGCCGGTCATCTGTTTCGTCGGCGACGGCGGTTTCCTCATGACCGGCAACGAGCTCGCGCTCTGCGGCGAACGGAAGCTCTCCCTCAAGGTGATCCTGTCCGAGAATCGAAGCTACGCCTCGATCCGCGTCCAGCAGGAGAAGCACTATCCGGGCCGCGTCGTCGGCACCGATTTCGCAGTCCCGGATTTCGACCTCGTCGCCTCGGCCTTCGGCTTCGAGGCGAGGCGCATTCGCGCCCAGGATGAGCTTGGCTTGCTGACCGAGATCCTCCCCAGGCCGGGATTGCACTTCGTCACGGTCGAGACGAGCCTCAAGGCGGTGCTGCCGCAGGGCCCGGATGCCTTGCGCGAGGGCGATCGCCGGCAAGAATAGCCGGACCGCGAGGCTGCTCCCGGGACTTTGACCTCCGTCCAAAGCAAGCTAGAGGCTCGGATCGTGCGCCGGCGTCTGCGGGCGCTCGCGGCCGACACAAACGGGAGGCGTTCGGAATGCCCCTGGCAGGCAAGGGGATGCTCATCACGTCGATGGACGTGGACCCCGCCGACGAGCAGGATTTCAATCTCTGGTACGACCGCGAGCATCTCGCCGAGCGCGTCGGCATCGAGGGCTTTCTCGAGGCAAGGCGCTGGATCGCCGAGGAAGCCCCGACCAAGTATTTCTGCACCTACTCGACGGACCGCTTCGAGGCACTGAGCAGCCCGGCCTACAAGACGGTGCTGGCGAACCAGACGGATTGGTCGAAGAAGCACATATCGCGCTTCCGGAATTTCGGCCGGGTGGTCGGCTGCGTCTCCGTGAGCCGGGGCCAGGGCCGCGGCGCCGTTCTTGGGGTCGTCCGCCTCCGCCCGGGCGCGGCGAGCAAGGACGCGTTGCGGACGCGTCTCTCCCTGCTGCTCGATCCGGGTATGCTCCAAGGCATCATCTCGCTGCACCTTGTCGAGAGCGACCCGGAGCTGTCACGGAACCTCAACCAGCCCGACGAGCCGAACCCCGGCGCCGGCGACTGGTACGTGCTGATCGATGGCAGCGAACTCGAAGCGGTTCGGCAGGTCATGAAGGCCCGCTTCACGGCGCCGAGCGCCGCGGTCGTCTCGACCGGCCTCTACCGGCTGATGTGGGATCTCGCCAAGAGCGACCTCTGATGTGCCCCTCAACTCGTTCCCCGCTCGCCATCGCGGCGAGGAACAACGACGTAACCTGACCAGGAGGCTTCGCAGGCCTTCGCCGATGCCGTGTCGAGGTCGACCGCTGTGGATGGCCTTGCGACCGCCGCCACGCGCCGCGGAACTCGCGGCGATGAGCCGAGTTGGGTTGCCATCACGGGAGAGGACGATGCGTCGCTCCGGGCTTCTCACGGCGAGCGCGCTCGCCACGCTTCTTTCCGTCCCGGCTCTTGCGTCTCCGTGCGAGGATCACATTCGCGCTCTCGAAGCCCGCATCGACGACGCTTCGAGCAAGGCTGCCGCGCTCTCCGGCGGCGGCGAGGGCGTCGCGGCGTCGCGGCAGGCGCAAGCCATGCAGGCCGACGCGCAGCGCCAGGCATCGGGCGGGGCGGTGCAGAAGCTGCCCGAGCACGACGTCAAGGCCACGTCGGCGGTGACCCCGCTCGCCGGCGGCGACAGGCCGATGAAGGCGAAGGCGGCGCTCGACCGGGCCCGAGCCCTCGACCGGGAAGGCAACGCGGCCGGCTGTTCCGAAGCCGTCGCCGAGGCGAGGCGCGAGCTCGGTCCGGCGCAGTAACCCGAACGTTATTTCCTTTTGGGCCCAACCGGGCGCAGGCTCCATCGCACCTGGTTGCCTGAGCCGCAAATTGCGCGGCGCCTTACGTCCTCTGGAGAGACCGCCATGCCAACTCTCGTCGTGAACGGGACGGAGCGCTCCTACGACGGCGATCCGGACATGCCGCTGCTGTGGTATCTCCGCGACGAGCTCGGCCTCACGGGGACGAAGTTCGGCTGCGGCATCGCCCGATGCGGCGCCTGCACGGTCCATCTCGACGGGTCCCCGGCGTTCGCCTGTCAGACGCCGATGTCGACCGCCCTCGGCACGAAGATCACCACCATCGAAGGGCTTTCGCCGGACGGCGACCACCCGGTCCAGGTCGCCTGGCGCGATCTCAACGTCGCGCAGTGCGGCTACTGCCAGGCCGGGCAGATCATGCAAGCCGCCTCGTTTCTCAAGGACACGCCGAATCCGAGCGACGAGGACATCGACACCATCATGAGCGGCAACATCTGCCGCTGCGGCACCTATCCCCGCATCCGCGCCGCCATCAAGCAGGCCGCGAAGGGAGCCCGGCCATGACGAACCACGGCTTCGTGCTCGCGAACGTCAGCAGGCGCTCGTTCCTCGGCGGCGTCGCCGCCGGCTCACTCGTGCTCGCGGTCGGGCTGCCCGGCGGGGCCGGCGCGCAGGAGAAGAAGTTCGGCGCCGACGGCATGCCGCAAGGCTGGCGCGATGACCCGCGCATCTTCGTCGCCATCGCCCCCGACGGTACGGTCACCGTGACCTGCCACCGGCAGGAGATGGGACAGGGCGTGCGCACCTCGGTCGCGATGGTGGTCGCCGACGAGCTCGAGGCCGACTGGTCGAAGGTCCGCATCGCGCAGGCGCCGGGCGACGAAGCGCGCTATGGCAACCAGGATACCGACGGCTCGCGCTCGCTGCGCCACTTCTTCATGCCCTTGCGCCGCGCCGGCGCCGCAGCCCGGACCATGCTCGAGCAAGCTGCCGCCCAGCAATGGGGCGTGCCGATCTCGGAAGTGAAGGCTACGGACCACGCCGTCGTGCACGCGGCGACGAAGCGCACGCTCGGCTACGGCGCGCTCGCCGCCGCCGCGGCGGCGCTGCCGGTCCCGGCGCGCGAGACGCTGAAGCTGAAGGACCCGGCGTCGTTCCGCTACATCGGAATCGACAAGGTGGTCGGGCTCATCGACAACCGCGACATCACGACCGGCAAGGCGATCTACGGGATCGACGCGCGCGCCGAGGGGATGCTGCACGCCGTCGTCGCGCGCCCGCCGGTCTTCGGCGGCAAGGTGAAGAGCGTCGATGACGCCGACGCCCTGAAGGTGCCGGGCGTCGTCAGGGTGGTGCGGATCGACGCGCCGCCGATCCCGTCGGAGTTCCAGCCGCTCGGCGGCGTCGCCGTCGTCGCCCGCAACACCTGGGCCGCGATGCAGGGCCGCGACAAGCTCAAGATCGTGTGGGACGACGGCCCGCACGCCGCCTATTCGTCCGACACCTACCGCGCCGAACTCGAGAGCGCGGCGCGCCGGCCCGGGAAGGTCGTGCGCGAGCAAGGCGACGTGAATGCCGCGATGGCAAAGGCGGCAAAGCGCGTCGAGGCCGAGTACTACATCCCGCACCTGGCGCAGTCGCCGATGGAGCCGCCGGCGGCGCTCGTGCGCATCAGGGACGGCAAGTGCGAGGCCTGGGCCTGCGTGCAGGCGCCGCAGACGACGCGCACGCGGCTCGCCGAGCGCCTGGGGCTGAAGGAGGAGAACGTCACCGTCAACGTGACGCTCCTCGGCGGCGGCTTCGGCCGCAAGTCGAAACCCGACTTCGTGATCGAGGCCGGGCTCCTCAGCCAGGCGATGGACGGCGCTCCCGTGAAGGTCACCTGGACGCGCGAGGACGACCTTCATCACGGCTTCTATCATACCGTGTCCGTGGAGCGGATCGAGGCCGGCCTCGACGACAAGGGGCTGCCGGTCGCCTGGCTGCACCGCAGCGCCGCGCCGACCATCGGCTCGATCTTCGCTCCCGACCCGAAGCACGAGCTGCCGTTCGAGCTCGGCATGGGCCTCGTCAACACGCCGTTCGCGATCCCGAACATCCGGGCCGAGAACCCGGAGGCCGTGGCGCATGCCCGGATCGGCTGGTTCCGGTCGGTCTCGAACGTTCCGCACGCCTTCGCGATCCAGTCCTTCGTCGCCGAGCTCGCGCATGCGGCCGGACGCGATCCGAAGGACTACCTGCTCGATCTGATCGGCCCGGCGCGCCTCATCGATCCGACGGCGATCGGCGACGTCTGGAACCATGGCGAGGATCCGAAGCGCTACCCGATCGACACCGGCCGCCTCAGGCGCGTCGTCGAAACCGTGGCGGACGGCATCCAGTGGGGCCGCAGCATGCCGAAGGGCAGCGGGCTCGGCATCGCCGGCCATTACAGCTTCGTCAGCTACGTGGCGGTGGCGGCGGAGGTACAGGTCGAGGCCGGCGGCAAGCTTGTCATTCCGCGGGTCGATATCGCCATCGACTGCGGACCGCGGGTGAACCTCGACCGCGTGCGCTCGCAAATGGAGGGCGCCGTCATCTTCGGGATCGGGCTCGCGACGACGGCCGAGATCTCCTTCAAGAACGGCCGGGTCCAGGAGAACAACTTCGACGGCTATGAGGTCACGCGGATGGATTCAGCGCCGCGCGAGATCCGCGTGCATGTGCTCCCGGCCGAGGACTACGGCCAGCCCCTCGGCGGGGTCGGCGAGCCCGGCGTTCCGCCCGTCGCGCCGGCGCTCGCAAACGCGGTGTTCGCGGCCACCGGGAAGCGCATCAGGAGCCTGCCGATTCGCAATCAGCTTGCCTCATGACGGGGTTGGGGCGGGGAGCCGCATCGCGACCCGGAACGTGCCCTCGACGAAAACGAGGCATGGATCGTCGATCGGCTTTATGACATGAAGCGCTGAGCCCGCTCGCTCGAGAGCGGCCGTCGCGGAAACGGTGCCGCGGCAAGATCTGGCCTGACCAACGAACCGGAGAAAACGCATGCTCGGACCTCGCGCTGCCGTGGGGCTGTCGCTGTTCGCGATCCTCTGTGTTTCGCCGCAACTCGCGACCGCCCAGACGGCAGGTGCGAGTTATTTTCCAAGCGCGGATTGGGAACGGAGAACCCCGGCCGAGGCGCGCATCAGCGAAGCCCTGCTGAAGCAGGCCGTCGAGGCCGCGATCGCTGGCGAGACGAAGGCTCCGCGCGACCTCGTCATGAACCACTACCAGACGTTCGGCCGCGAGCCTTTCGGGTATGCCATCGGGCCGATCCGCGAACGCGGCGATCCGACCGGGATCGTCGTCCACGGCGGCTATATCGTCGCCCAATGGGGCGACGTGAACCGCGTGGACATGACGCACAGCGTGACCAAGAGCATGCTGTCGAGCGTCGTCGGCGTCGCCTACGACCGTGGCATGATCAAGAGCCTCGACGACCCGGTGAAGGACTACGTCGGCCCGGTGCAGGTCTACAATCCGCTCCCGGCCGCGAACAAATCGGATCGCATCGGGTCGAGCGACCTGATCTTCCCGTTCGAGGGCCCGCACAACTCCCAAATCACCTGGGACCACATGCTGCGTCAAACCAGCGACTGGGAAGGGACGCTTTGGGGCAAGCCCGACTGGGCCGACCGGCCCGGCGAAAACCCGGCCCAGTGGACCACCCGGCCGCGCAACAAGCCGGGGACGGCCTACAAGTACAACGACACGCGTGTGAATGCCTTGGCCCTGGCGACGCTGAACCTCTGGCGACGGCCGCTGCCGCAGGTGCTGAAGGAGAACATCCTCGATCCGATCGGTGCGTCGAACACGTGGCGCTGGTTCGGCTACGAGAACTCGTGGGTGATCCTGGACGGCAGCGTCGTCCAGTCGATGACCGGGGGAGGGCACTGGGGCGGCGGCATGTACATCAACGCCCTGGATATGGCGCGTTTCGGGTACCTGACGCTGCGGCGCGGCAAGTGGAAGGATCGCCAGCTTCTGTCGGAGCAGTGGATCGCGCGGGCGCTCACGCCCACCGGCCCGGAGCCGACCTACGGGTTCATGAACTTCTTTCTCAACACGAACCAGAAGCTATGGCCGAGCGCGCCGGCGAGCGCTTTCGCGCATATCGGCAACGGCACCAACCTCGTCTACGTCGATCCCGAGCATGACCTCGTGGCGGTCGCGCGCTGGATCGACAACAAGGCCATCGACGGGTTCCTGCAGAAGCTCATCGCCGCCGTCGAGAACAAGTGATGTTGAGAACGCCGAGGTCCAGCGGTCGGAGCGTCTGTTGCCGGCCCGTTCTTGAGCGGGGTTCCGCATCTGGCGCGTGAAGGCCGGCCGCCCTTCCCGGTGAGCGGCCGCGCCACTTCGCTCAGGGGCCAACTTCGTTGTTGGCACTCAGCCCCTTAGAGTGCTAGAGCAGGCTTCCGCAGCGAAGCTGCACTGGCATTGGAGGCATTGCCGATGAAATTCCGTCCGCTGCATGACCGCGTCGTCGTCCGCCGCATCGACGCCGAGGAGAAGACCAAGGGCGGCATCATCATCCCGGACACGGCGAAGGAAAAGCCCCAGGAAGGCGAGATCATCGCCGCCGGTCCCGGCGCCCGCGACGAGAGCGGCAAGATCGTCCCGCTCGACGTGAAGGCCGGCGACCGGATTCTCTTCGGCAAGTGGTCGGGCACCGAGGTGCGCATCGATGGCGAGGATCTCCTGATCATGAAGGAGAGCGACATCATGGGCATCGTCGAGCAGACGATCGCGAAGAAGATCAAGAATCTCGTCGGCGCGGCCTAGCATCACTTTCCCCCTGACAGGAGGCACAGCCCCATGGCTGCCAAAGACGTGAAATTCTCAACCAATGCGCGCGACAAGATGCTCCGCGGCGTTGAAGTCCTCTCGAATGCGGTGAAGGTCACGCTCGGCCCCAAGGGCCGCAACGTCGTGATCGAGAAGTCCTACGGGTCGCCGCGCATCACCAAGGACGGCGTCACCGTCGCGAAGGAAATCGAGCTCTCCGACAAGTTCGAGAACATGGGCGCCCAGATGGTGCGCGAAGTGGCCTCGAAGACGAGCGACGTCGCCGGCGACGGCACCACGACGGCGACGGTGCTCGCCGCCTCGATCGTGCGCGAGGGCGCGAAGTCGGTCGCGGCCGGCATGAACCCGATGGACCTGAAGCGCGGCGTCGACATGGCCGTCGCCGAGGTCGTGAAGGACATCGAGGCCCGGGCCAAGAAGGTGAAGTCCTCCGAGGAGATCGCGCAGGTTGCGACGATCTCGTCGAACGGCGACACCTCGATCGGCCAGATGATCGCGCAGGCGATGAAGAAAGTCGGCAACGAGGGCGTGATCACGGTCGAGGAGGCAAAGACCGCCGAGACCGAGCTCGACGTCGTCGAGGGCATGCAGTTCGACCGCGGCTATCTCTCGCCGTACTTCATCACCAACGCCGAGAAGATGATCGCCGAGCTCGAGGACGTCTACGTCCTGATCCATGAGAAGAAGCTGTCGTCGCTGCAGGCGATGCTGCCGATCCTCGAGGCGGTGGTGCAGACCGGCAAGCCGCTCCTCATCATCGCCGAGGATATCGAGGGCGAGGCGCTGGCGACCCTCGTCGTCAACAAGCTGCGCGGCGGCCTGAAAGTGGCTGCCGTGAAGGCGCCGGGCTTCGGCGATCGCCGCAAGGCGATGCTCGAGGACATCGCGGTCCTCACCGCCGGTCAGACGATCTCGGAAGATCTCGGCATCAAGCTCGAGAACGTCACCCTCCAGATGCTCGGGCGCGCCAAGCGCGTGCGCATCGAGAAGGAGAACACGACGATCATCGACGGCGCCGGCAAGAAGCCCGACATCCAGGCCCGCATCGCCCAGATCAAGGCGCAGGTCGAGGAGACGACCTCGGACTACGACCGCGAGAAGCTCCAGGAGCGCCTGGCGAAGCTCGCGGGCGGGGTCGCGGTCATCCGCGTCGGCGGCTCGACCGAGGTCGAGGTCAAGGAGAAGAAGGACCGCGTCGACGACGCCATGCACGCGACCCGCGCCGCGGTCGAGGAGGGCATCGTCGCCGGCGGCGGCGTCGCGCTCCTGCGTGCGACGGCCGCCGTCAAGAAGCTGTCGAGCGACAACTCGGACGTCCAGGCCGGCATCAACATCGTGCTCAAGGCGCTCGAGGCTCCGATCCGTCAGATCGCCGAGAACTCGGGCGTCGAGGGCTCGATCGTGGTCGGCCGGATCAGGGACAACAAGTCGCAGACCTTCGGCTTCAACGCCCAGACGGAGGAGTATGGCGACATGCTCCAGGCCGGGATCGTCGATCCGGCGAAGGTCGTCCGCGCGGCGCTCCAGGGTGCGGCGTCGGTTGCCGGCCTCCTCATCACGACCGAGGCGATGATCGCCGAGGCTCCGAAGAAGGAAGCTGCGCCGGCGATGCCGGGCGGCGGCGGCATGGGCGGAATGGGCGGCATGGACTACTGACCGCCCCCTCGTCGGAATCGAAGAGGCCCCGGAGCGATCCGGGGCCTTTTCCTTGGCGCTTCGCTTTCGGGCTATCCGCCGCCGCTTCCCGCCCGATAGGCCTCGTATTCCTGTCACGTCATGCCGGCAGGCGGCGTCGGCCGCCCCGGCCGCGAATATCCGTCCCAACCCGGATGGCCCCGATCCCAACCGCGTTGGCCGCGCCCGCGAAGGGAGCCGGTTTCGTCGAGGTCACGCCGATAGGCCCGCTCCTGCCAGCCGGGCTGAGGCCGAGCGGCACCCCAATCCCGGCGATGCCCGTAGCGCTCTGCGTATTCGCCCGCCGTCATGCCGGGCGGGGGCGGCCAGGGCATATAACCTTGCGCCGCCGCCGGCGCGGTGGACAAGAGCGGCGCGCCGCCGATCGCGAGCGCCAGCACGAATGCACGCTGCCACATTGGATCACCTCCACCCCGGCAACGGGTGAAATCGGCGCGCGTTCCGTCCCGGCGCCCTCACGCATCGTTAACCGCGCGCGCGCATTCTGAGCTCATCGCTCCTCACAGTACCCGAGGCGTCCATGCTTCATCTGCTCCGCCGGACCGAACGGTCTTTCCTCATCGGTTGCGGCCTTGGTCTTGCGGCTGTCGTCGGCTGGAGCAGCTTTGCCTATTCGGCCTGGTCGTCGCGCCGCTTGGCCGAGCAGGTCGGCAGCTTGACCACGGAGCGCAACGTGGTCCTCGCCAACCATCAAAAGCTGCAGCAAGCGACCGGCGAGCTGAAGCAGGTCGAGGCAAAGCTCGGTTCCGCGCGCGTCGAATACGGCCGATCGGTCGAGGCTTGGGCCGAAACACGCGCCAAACTCGCTGCCGCGCAGCAGGAGCTCGCCGCCCTGACGAAGCGCGTCGACCAAGCCCGGGACCGCGTGTCCCAGACCGGCAGCACGCGTCCCGCGGATGCGCCGAAGGCCGCGGCCCGCAAGCCCTGATCGGCCCATCGAGCGGCGCGCGCGCCGCTGACTGGTTCTCTCAGGCGACCGCGACGTCGTCCGGAACGCGCCAGCTCATGTCGGGGTCGAGCGGCCAGATCGGCCGCGTGATGCCGGTCCACCGCACGCGCGTCAGCACCGGCGTCGCGAGCCCCGGACCGTCAACCTCCCGGATCTGCTCGTCGGTGAAGATATCGTCGAAGCCGGCCCGGAAGTGGCCGCGCGACTTCAGGACGAGCCCGCGCAGCGCCGGCACCCGGAGGCCGAGATGCTCCAGCATCTCGGTGTCGAAGCACTGGTGCCGGATGGAGATGAAGACGGCGTCGAGCCGGCCGTCGAGCCGCAGCCAGGCCGACGGGCCGAGGCTGAAGCGCCGTCCGCCGATGGTGCCGCGCCGGCCGACGATCTCGCCGTCGCTCACTTGCATCACCTCCGCCTCCGCAGTGAGCCGCGCCGAGCCTGGGTCCGTCTCGTCGCGGTTGAGGAGGGCCGTGAAGCGCGCCCCGACGCCGCGCCGGTGCGCCTCCGCCACGAGCGGCGGATCGGTGTGGACCGCGAAGGCAGCGCCGGCGACGCCGGCGTCGAGGAAGCTCTTGAGGATGGCGGTCGTGTTGCCGCGTCCGCCGCCGCCCGGATTGTCGGCGACGTCGGCAAAGAGCAGGGCCGGCTTTGCCGGACCGGCGCTCGCGTCGAGCATGCGCCGCGTCGCCTCCTTGATCGAGAGCAGGCGAGGGGTGAAGCGGTGGCGCGCGCTCCACAGGTCCTGGGCGAGCTCGCGCGCGAGCCCGTCCGCCGCGGCCTGGTCGCCGCGGGCTGTGACGACGACGGACATGCCGGTCTTCGGCGAGTCGCCGAAGCTGAAATTGCCGAGCACCGAGACGTTGAGGATCGGCCCGCCGACCCGGCTTTGGCCCTTGGCGATCGCCTCGCCGTAGGGGCCGCGGTCGGAGAGCAGCGCCACCTGCGGCGGCAGGATCGGCAGCTTGACGAAGGCCTTGGCGGTCCGCGTGCCGGCAAGGAGCTCGCGCATGGCGCGGCCGGCCTCGTGACCGCGGTCAGTGAGGTCGATATGGGGGTTGGTCAGGTAGGCGATGAGGAGATCGGTCGCCTCGACCATCCGGCGCGAGACGTTGGCGTGGAGGTCGAGCGTTGCCACGACCGGGACCCGCGGCCCGACGATTGCGCGCACGGCCGCAAACAGCGTGCCCTCGGGATCGAGGTCGACGGTGCCGCGGCAGGCGCCATGCGCCTGGATGTAGACGCCGTCGACCGGGAGCGCGGCCCGCAGCCGTTCCTCGACGAGCCGCACGAAGCGGTCGAAGAAGCCCTGCTCGACGGGGCCGCTCGCGCCGGCGCTCGTCATCGCGAGCGGAACCGGCAGCCACGGCCCGGTCTCGTCCATGGCGCGGCAGAAGCCGACGAACCCGCCGGGATCGCGCGGCACCGGCGAGCGCGCGTCGACGACGATGTCCTCGCCTTCGATCCAGTGCTTCTGGCGGAACTCGGCCTCGTCCGCGACCGGGGCGAAGGCGTTCGATTCGAGCATGAACCCGATGAGCGCGATGCGTGGCGCCATCCTGTCTCCTCCCCCGGCACGGCCGATCCGGCGCGAACTATGGCGCGTCCCGCTGCCGCGCGGCTAGCCCGCCCGCCAGCATTGCGCGCCCGTGCCGGATGGACATAGGCTGCCGGCAACGGCGCGGTGCGCCTCTCGGGAGACTGCGTCATGACCGGCAAGCCCGCTTTCCTTCCCGCCCGCTGGACCGCCGCGGCGGCGATCGCCGCCGGAGCCTTCGTCGCGACCCCGGCGGTGCAGGCGCAGGAGAAGGTGCTGCGGGCCGTGATGCACGCCGACGTGCGCACGCTCGACCCGTTCTGGACGACGCAGACCATCGCCGGCATCCACGGCATGATCGTCTACGACACCCTGTTCGGCAACGACGAGGACGGGCGCGCCCACCCGCAGATGGTCGGCAAATACACGGTCAGCGAGGATCGCAAGACCTACGACTTCACGCTGCGTGACGGTCTCAAGTTCCACGACGGCAGCCCGGTCGCGACGAAGGACGTGGTCGCCTCGCTGCGGCGCTGGGCGGCGCGCGACCCCGTCGGGCAGCGCCTGTTCTCCTTCACCGACAAGCTCGAGGCGATCGACGACAAGAGCTTCCGCCTAGTGCTGAAGGAGCCGTACTCGATGGTGCTCGAGTCGCTCGGCAAGTCCGGCACCTCGGTGCCGATCATCATGCGCGAGAAGGAGGCGCTGACCGACCCGAACACGCAGATCACAGAGGTCGTGGGCTCGGGCCCGTTCAAGTTCGCCAAGGAGCAATGGGTGCCGGGCAGCAAGACGGTGTATCTGAAGAACGCCGATTACGTGCCGCGCCCGGGCAACGAGCCGCCGTCCTCCTTTGCCGGCTCGAAGGTGCCGAAGGTCGACCGCCTCGAGCTCGTCTGGATTGCCGATCCGCAGACGGCGATGTCGGCGCTCGTCAACGGCGAGATCGACTTCTACGAGGCGCCGAGCATCGACTTCCTGCCGATCCTGGCGAAGGCCCGCGGCGTCAAGCTGATGAAGACCGGCAAGATCGACTCGACCTTCGGGCTCATCCGCCTGAACCATCTCCACCCACCGTTCGACAACGTGAAGGCGCGCCAGGCGATGTACTACCTGGTGAACCAGGAGGACTTCCTGCGCGCCATCGTCGGCGATTCCGAGTACTACACGGTCTGCCACGCGCTCATCGTCTGCGGCTCGGCGCTCGGTAACGATGCCGGCAGCGAGATGATGAAGGAATACAACCCGAAGAAGGCGCTGCAGCTGTTCAAGGAGGCCGGCTACAAGGGCGAGCCGATCACCGTTCTGCAGGCGACCGACCACGTCACCATCACGCCGGCGACGCAGGTGCTGGTGCAGGCGATGCGCGAGGCCGGGCTCAACGTCGACGCGCAGGCGATGGACTGGGGCTCGGTCGTCTCGCGCCGGGCGAAGAAAGAGCCGCCGGCGCAGGGCGGCTGGAACATCTTCGTCACCACCTCGGGCACGGTCGGGGGCTCGAATCCGATCCTGCACACCTGGATCGGCGCGGCCTGCGACAAGGGTCTGTTCGGCTGGCCCTGCGACGCCGAGGTCGAGAAGCTGCGCAGCGCCTACGGCTTCGCCCATACGGACGAAGAGAAGATGAAGGTCGCCCGCGACCTGCAGAAGCGCGCGATCGAGCAGGTGGTCTACGTCCCCTTCGGGCAGTGGACGCAGCCGATCGCCTATCGGGCCGA
>Ga0136846_1221482_pt1 | contig 18593 bp, 23 predicted proteins | sample HopSoiMetagenom2_FD_96841 | JGI IMG/M metagenome (GOLD analysis project Ga0136846, IMG submission 96841) | Grasslands soil microbial communities from Hopland, California, USA - 2 Assembly 2016 (version 4) | ecosystem: Environmental > Terrestrial > Soil > Grasslands | place: USA: Hopland...
GACAGATAACGCACGTTGACCAGGTCGGATACCAGCATCGCGTCCAGTTCGGCATCGACCAGCCGTTGGCGCAACCGGTCCCGGCGCGCAGATATAGTCACAGTCGATGACGCTACTCGCTAAGGTGTGGCCCCATGAGTAAGTGGTTACTGCGCGGACTGGTGTTCGCGGCCCTGATGGTGGTCGTTCGGTTACTGCAGGGGGCGATGATCAACGCGTGGGAGACCAAGGCGGGATTGATCAGCATCGTGCTGGTCGTTCTCTTCGCGATCGCAGTGTTCATCTGGGGGCTCAGCGACGGCCGGGCGGACGCGCGGGCCAACCCGGACCCAGACCGCCGCGGCGATCTGGCGATGACGTGGCTGTTGGCCGGCCTGTTCGCAGGCGTGGTGAGTGGCGCGGTGGCGTGGTTCATCTCGCTGTTCTACAAGAGCCTGTACGTCGAGGCGTTGATCAACGAGCTCACCACGTTCGCGGCGTTCACCGCGCTGCTGGTGTTCCTGATGGCGATCGCGGGCGTTTCGCTCGGCCGCTGGCTGGTCGACCGCAAGGCCTCCGACGCGGCGCCTCATCACGGGACGGCGGTCACCGACGATGACCGGGCCGACACCGATGTGTTCGCCGCGGTGCGCCACCCCGGCGCTGAGCAGACCGCCGAGACCGCGCCCACCGAGGCGCGTCGCGAGGAAGAGTCCTAGCCGAGACTGGCCAGATATCGCAGCGCCAGCACGTAGCCCTGTACTCCGAGGCCGACGATAACGCCGGTGGCCACGGCGCTGATGTAGGAGTGGTGCCGGAACTCTTCGCGGGTATGCACATTCGAGATGTGCACCTCGATCAGCGGCGCACTCAGTTCCGCGCAGGCGTCGCGCAGCGCGACCGACGTGTGGGTGAGTGCACCGGCGTTGAGCACCACCGGCTCGCCGGCGTCGGCGGCGGCGTGGATCCAACCCAGCAATTCGGCTTCACTATCGGTTTGCCGCACAACGGCTTTCAAGCCCAACTCGGCGGCTTCGCGGTCGATGAGCGCGACGAGGTCGTCGTGGGTGGTACTTCCGTAAACCTCGGGCTCGCGGCGACCGAGCCTACCGAGGTTCGGACCGTTGATCACCTGAACTGTGGCTGAGCTCATTGCGTCACCGCTCCGATCTCTGAGTAGGCCGCCGCAAGCAGCGACGGATCCGGACCCTCGAGCCGTCCCGGCTTGGCCAGCCCGTCGAGCACCACGAACCGAAGTACGCCAGCGCGTGTCTTCTTGTCGCCCGCCATGTATTCGAGCAGCTGCGGAAGCGCGTCGGCGTCGTAGGTGACGGGCAGCCCCAGCGAGGTGAGGACCGACCGGTGCCTCTCGGCGGTGTCGTCGTCGAGGCGCCCGGCCAGCCGGCCCAGTTCGGCGGCGAACACCAGACCCACCGAAACCGCGGCGCCGTGGCGCCACTGGTAGCGCTCCCGACGCTCGATCGCGTGCGCGAGAGTGTGCCCGTAGTTGAGGATCTCGCGCAGCTGCGATTCCTTCTCGTCGGCGGCGACCACCTCGGCCTTCACGGTGACCGCGCGCCGAATCAGCTCGGGCAACGCCGTGCCCGCCGGGTCGAGGGCGGCCTCAGGGTCGGCCTCGATCAGGTCGAGGATCACCGGGTCGGCGATGAAGCCAGCCTTCACAATTTCGGCCATGCCGGCCACGATCTCGTTGCGCGGCAAGGTTTCCAGCGTGGCCAGATCGATCAGCACAGCGGCGGGCTGATGGAACGCGCCGACCAGGTTCTTGCCGGCGTCGGTGTTGATGCCGGTCTTGCCGCCGACCGCGGCGTCGACCATGCCCAACAGCGTGGTTGGCACGTGCACGATGTCCACCCCGCGCAGCCAGGTGGCGGCGGCGAACCCGGCGACATCGGTGGCGGCTCCCCCGCCCAAGCTGACGATCGCGTCTTTGCGGCCAACGCCGATGCGGCCCAACACTTCCCAGATGAACCCGACGACCGGCAGCTCCTTGCCGCCTTCGGCGTCCGGGATCTCGATGCGGTGCGCGTCGATTCCCTTGTCCGACAGGCTCTTGCGGATCACCTCGGCCGTCTGGGCGAGCGCCGGCTGGTGCAGGATCGCTACCCTGTGGCGTCCGTCGAGGGCGCGTTCCAACTCGCCGAGCAGACCGGTGCCGATGATCACCGGATAGGGCGGGTCGACGAGGACGTCGACGGTCACCGGCTCAGTCACGGTGTCCTTTCGTGTTTCGGGCGGCCACGGCCGCCGGCGACGGTGGAGGTTCGGTGCTCGGCTTCGGCGTCAGCGACGAGGGCCCGCGGCGCCACGGTGGCCTGCGTCGGCGGCGCTGCGGACGTGCCGCGCCGGGATTCTCGAGACGCTCCACGATGTAGCGCACCACCGCGCCGGGATTACGGCGGTTGGTGTTGACGCGCATCGTGGCGACCCGCCGATACAGCGGAACACGTTCGGACATCAGGGCTTTGAACTTCTCGCTGCGGTCGGGGCCAGCGAGCAGCGGACGCACCGTGGTCCCGCCCGTGCGACGCACTCCCTCGGCCGCACTGATCTCCAGATAGATGACGGTGTGTCCGGCCAGCGCGTCGCGCACCCCCGGCGTGGTGACCGCGCCTCCGCCCAGCGACAGCACCCCGTCATGCGACTGCAGCGCGGAGCGAATGACGTCCTCCTCGATGCGGCGGAATTCCTTCTCGCCGTCGGTGACGAAGATGTCGGCGATGGTGCGGCCGGTGGTCTCCTCGATCGCGGCGTCGGTGTCCAGAAGCGAGACATCCAGCGCCTTGGCGAGCCGCCGGCCGATCGTTGACTTGCCCGACCCGGGCAGCCCGATCAATACGGCTTTGGGGGCCATCAGCCCGACGCCTGTGCCGGCGCGGTCGTAGGCTCTCGCTCGCGCACCGCACGCAGGTAGGTGTCGATGTTGGCTCGCGTCTCGGCGATCGAGTCGCCGCCGAATTTCTCCAATGCCGCCCGAGCGAGCACCAGCGCGACCATGGTCTCGACGACCACACCCGCGGCCGGCACCGCGCACACATCGGAGCGCTGGTGGATCGCGACGGCCTCGTCGCCGGTGGCCATGTCGACGGTGGCCAGCGCCCGAGGCACGGTGGAGATCGGCTTCATCCCGGCTCGCACCCGCAACGGCTGACCGTTGGTCATGCCGCCTTCCAAGCCGCCGGCCCGGTTTGTCGAGCGCATTACACCGTCGGCGCCGGGATACATCTCGTCGTGGGCGACACTGCCGCGGCGGCGCGCGGTCTCGAAGCCGTCGCCGATCTCGACGCCCTTGATCGCCTGGATGCCCATCACGGCGCCGGCCAGCTGGCTGTCGAGCCGATTGTCGCCACTGGTGAACGAGCCGAGCCCGACCGGCAACCCATGGGCGACGACCTCGACGACGCCGCCGAGCGTGTCGCCGTCCTTCTTGGCGGCCTCGATCTCGGCGATCATCAGCTTCTCGGTCTCTTCGTCGAATGCCCGAACCGGACTGGCGTCGATGGCCGCGAGATCCGAGGCCTGCGGCGGCGGGCCGTCATAGGGCTTGGACGCGCCGATGGAGATGACGTGCGACACCACCTCGACGCCGAGCGCCTCTTTGAGGAAGGCCCGTGCGATCGTCCCGGCGGCGACGCGGGCGGCGGTCTCGCGGGCGCTGGCGCGTTCGAGAACCGGGCGCGCGTCATCGAAGCCGTACTTGAGCATGCCTGCGTAGTCGGCATGGCCCGGGCGTGGCCTGGTCAGTGGCTCGTTGCGGGCGGTGTCCTCGAGTTCGGCCTGGCCGACGGGGTCGGCGGCCATCACGGTTTCCCATTTGGGCCATTCGGTGTTCCCGATCTCGATCGCGATCGGGCCACCCAGCGTGACGCCGTGCCGGACGCCCGCGAGCATGGTGACCTGGTCTTGCTCGAATTTCATCCGGGCGCCGCGGCCGTAGCCGAGGCGGCGGCGGGCCAGCTGAGCCGCTATCTCGGCGGAGGTGAGGTGGACGCCGGCGACCATACCCTCGACCACGGCCACCAACGCGCGGCCGTGGGATTCACCAGCTGTCGTCCATCGCAACACGCGTCCCATCTTCCCATGACGCGCTCACCAGGCCGAAATCGCTTATTGGGTGGCCAGGCCGTCCAGCACGCGCCCGATCTCGCCGACCGCCTGGCGATGGGCGGCCTTCTGGTCCTCCGCGCGGGCGACGACCATCGCCGTCTCGCAGAGAGCGCCGTACAGGAAACGGGCGAGCGGGCCCGGCGGTCGCGGTGCGATCCGGCCCGCTTGGACCGCTGTCGATATGCCGAGTTCCATCATCTCGAGCAAGGGCGACTCCAAGCGACGCACTTCTTCCCAGCCGATCGCGGCGGCCGCGTCCAACAGAACGATCCGTTGCAGCTCGGGATCGAGGCACTCGTCGAGAAACGCGCGGCAGCCGGCCGCGAACGCATCCCACGGATCCTTCTTGCGGGCATAGGCGGCGACCAGCGGTATGGCCATCCGCTCGACCTCGCGCGCGAACACCGCCTCGAAGAGCTGCCGCTTGCCTTCGAAGTGGTGGTACACGGCGCCCTTCGTCACCCCCGCCCGCGCCGCCACCGCGTCGAGCGAGGCCGCCTCGTAGCCGTCGCGGGCGAACAGTTCGCGGGCGGCGTCGACGAGCGCGGTGGTGGTCGCCTCGGTCCGCTCTGCCTGAGTTCGTCTCGCCACCTTTGTCGCCACGGCCTGACCATAGCCCGTGATCATGTACCCGCCGGCTCCAACGCGATCAGCGGCAGCTCGCGATCGGTGAACCGGGTGTAGTGCTCGGCCTGCGGGTACATGTCGACGAAAGCCCGCCAGACGCGATCACGTTCGGCGCCGGCAAGCAACCTGGGCCGCACCCGCATTCGGCGGCGGCCCGCAGGCACTGGTGGCCGTTGGCGCGCTTCTGGTGGCGCCCAAAGCCGCCTCCGCGCAGGACGACGCCGCCGGTTACGAGGCCTACGTCGACGATTACAACCAGGCCCTTCGGAGCTATTACGGCCAGCAAGCGCAGTCGGCGGCACCGGAGGAGTCCCAATGCGCAGGGTATGGCCGGGCGTATGCCGACGCACGCGGCGCGGCACGGATGCAGCGCACCCAACGGCCTTCTCAGCAGGGTGATTACGCCGATCTGGACTACTCGGGTACGCGCACCACCGCGCCGCAGCACGACGCGGTCGACTCGGCGACCGGTCCGACCGGGCTGCCCAGCTTCGGCCGGGCGCCCACGCACGCAGATCAACCGCTCGGCGAGGCCGACGAATCGGCGCGGCCTTCTTCATCGGCGTAGGGCTCAAAATACGGCCAGCGCGGCGGATATGACCGCCGCCAGGCACATCGATGGTCCATGCGCCACAGTCCGCCCCGACCGGCGCACCATCGCGACAACCGCCCACCCCGCGGTCAGCAGTGGCGCCCCGAGCGCGGCCAGCAGCCAAACGTCACCGCCGAATGTGCCTGTGAGCGCGCCAATACCGATCGCGAGCTTCACGTCGCCGGCACCCATCGCGGCCGGCGATACCAGGTGCACAACGGCATAGACGACAAACAAGGCGACCGCACCAAGCACCGCAGGGCCGCCGCGTCCGTACACCGCTGCCGTCGTGAGAACGACCGCCGCACCCGGCATCGTCAGCAAGTTCGGCAGCCGTCGCTCCCGGATGTCGTAGATGCTCAGCACACCCAGCCACACGAGCACACCGACACCGGCCACCCCCGCCCCCATGTATCGAGGCTAACGTCGGTTGTGTGCGCCGACGATCACCAATTGGTCCAGCGTTGTTGGTGGTGATGGCGGCGATCAGCCAGGAGTTCGGCGCTGCGTTCGCGGTCGGGCTGTTTGGCGCCCTTGGCGCGGTCGGGGCCGTGTTCGTGCGGCTCCTTGTCGCAGGGGTGATCCTGTGCTTGGTCGTCCGCCCCCGGCTGCGCGGACTGTCCAGCCGGGCACGGGTGTCCGCATGCGCTCTTGCCGCTGCGTTGGTGGTGATGAACCTGTGCTTCTACATCTCGCTGACCCGTGTCCCACTCGGCGTTGCCGTGACCGTTGAAGCCCTTGGCCCGCTTGCGCTTTCCGTTGTGGTCAGCCAGCGCAGGATGGCGTGGTTGTGGGCGGCGCTGGCTCTGCTGGGTGTCGCGCTGCTCAGTCTTACCGGGGTTCGGGTCGGTCAACTCGATCCGGTGGGCCTCGGCTTCGCGGCAGGCGCGGGCGCAAGCTGGGCGGGATACATCCTGGCCACTGCGCGAGCTGGGTCTGATTTTCCCAAACTCGATGGGCTGGCGCTGGCAACCGCGATCGGCGCAGTGGTTACGGCGCCGTTCGCGGTGGCCGCGGTCGATCCGGCGAGCGCGCTGCGGTGGCACGTCCTTGGGCTGGGAGCCCTCGTCGGCGTGATGTCCTCGGTGATCCCGTACTCGCTGGAGCTGATTTCGCTGCGCCGCCTCCCGCCGGACACGTTCGCGATCCTGACGTGCTTGTCGCCGGTCGTGGCCGCCGTCGCCGGCTGGCTGATCCTCGGGCAGCAGTTGGCTGTGACGGGGTATGTGGCGATTGTCCTGGTGACAGTGGCAAGCATCGGGGCGGTGCGCTCGGCGCGGGAACGCTTGACGCAGAGCGATACTCGCTTGATCACTGCCTAGGCTGCCACATCGCCTGCGGCCGTGATCAAGTGGGGCATGACGGACTGCGGCCCGGTGGGCTGGAACACAAGCGTGTCGACCCCTGCGTCAAGGTAGGGCCGAGCTGATCCGGCGACCTGATCTGCGTCGCACGCCAGGAACAGCACTGTGCTGAACGGTGTCTCATCACCGCCTGCCCGACCAGACGCGACGTGGCCCAAGGCATCCCGAAGTGTGGCCGCCGTGTACTGGGCGTCGAGGATCACGCCATCGGAGATCTCGCCGGCCAGCGCCAACGTCTTTGGACCGGTTCCACCGATTAGTACCGGAACTCGTTGTTGCGGAGGCCAATCCAACTGCACATCGGTGAGTCGAACGTATCGGCCGCCGACGCTGACGGACCGTCCCGCCAGCAGATCCCTCAGGGCCGTAACATACTCGCGCATCAGCGTCAGGGGTGAGGCGACGGCGGCGCCGGCCTGCCGCATCCAGTCCTGCACCCCGTGGCCGATCCCGACACGTATCCGGCCGGGGAACATCGCGTCGAGGGTGGCGATCTCCATCGCGGTGGTCACCACGTTGCGCAGCGGTGCGGGCAGCACGCCGAGTCCGACCGTGAGCGTTTCGGTTGATGCAAGCGCCACCGCAGCCGCGGCGATGCCGCCCTGCAGGAAGCAGTCCTCCCACAGCCACAGCTCGGCAACGGCGGCACGCTCGGCAGCCATGGCCGTTTCTCGTAGAGCGTCGGGCCGGAAGTCTGGGCGAAACACCACACCGATGCGAGCATTCACGCCTCGAACACTACTGTTCGGCCAGCGCGGCCCTCATCGCGTCGACGGGCGCGGGTAGCCCGGTGAACTGCTCGACCTGAGCGAAGGCCTGATGAAGCAGCATCTGTAGACCGCTGATGACCTTTCCGCCCGCTGTCTCGACGGCCACCGCCAGCGGGGTCGGCCACGGATCGTAGATCGCGTCCAGCAGCAGCGGCGTCGCCGCGACGGTGTCCGCATGCCGGGCCGCCACCTCGGCGGGGATGGTGCTGACGACCACGTCGACCTCTGCCAATGTCACCCCGAGCTCGATCCAGCGGATGTCGACACCCAGCCTGTGTCCGAGGGTCAGCAGCGGTGCGGCATTGTCGCGATTTCGTGCGACGATCGAAATGTCGTGCACGCCAAGCTCTGTAAGCCCGACGACGACGGCCGGCGCCGTGCCGCCGGTCCCCAGCACGGCAGCCCGTCCTGCGACTGGGCCGAGGGCACCCTTCACACCGTCGATGTCGGTGTTGTCGGCCCGCCAGCCCCCCTCCGAGCGCACGAGGGTGTTGGCCGAGCCGGCGAGTTCCGCACGTGCGGTGCATTCGTCGGCGAACCGCAGCGCCGCGAACTTGCCCGGCATCGTCACCGACACGCCGACCCATTCCGGGCCGAAACCCGCTACCATGCCGGGCAATTCGTCGGCACTGCATTCGATCCGGTCATACGTCCAGCCGTCCAGCCCCAGCGCACGGTAGGCGGCAAGGTGTAACTGCGGTGACCGGGAGTGCGCGATCGGTGACCCGAGCACCGCCGCCTTGCGGGGAGTACCTGGTACGGCGGCGGGCTGCCTATCTTGCCGAGTCGAGGACACCGTTGTGCTTGGCCAGTTCGATGTTGGCGAGATGCTGTTCATAGTCGCGGGTGAACAATGTGGTGCCCTGCATGTCGATCGTCACGAAGTACAGCCAATCCCCCGCGGCGGGCTGTTCGGCCGCCGAAAGCGCCGGCTGCCCCGGCGAGCAGATGGGGGTGGCCGGAAGACCCGGCCGCACATAGGTGTTCCACGGCGTGCTCAGCCCGCGGTCGGCGTCGGTCGTAGCCACCTCGATCCGGTCCAGCGGGTAGTTCACCGTGGAGTCGAACTCCAGCGTCCGATTCTCGTGCAGCCGGTTGTAGATCACCCGCGCAACCTTCGCGAAGTCATCCGGCTTGGACTCGCGCTGCACCAGCGAGCCTACGGTGAGGATTTGGTACGGCGACATGTTCATCGACTTCGCCGTGTCGAGCAGCCCGCCCTGTGCATACTGCGTCGCGCTGGTCCCGATCAACGTGGACAGGATGTCCTGCGGAGCGGCCGACGGATCGATGTTCCAGGTGCCTGGCGCGATCAGCCCCTCCAGTCGGCAGTGGTCGTTGCCCTGCGCGCTGACGGGGCTCATCGCCCAGTCCGGGACCGAGAGTGCCGACGGCTCAGCGGTTCCGGCGACCTTGCGCAGGTCGTCCACCGACACGCAATGCCGGTCGCCGTCGAGGTTCACACATGTCGCGCGAGAGATCAGGCCGAAGATGCCGTCGGTGACGGCGTTGGTCTTGACGTCCTGGATGTCGTCGAGCTGTCGCCCTTCGGGTATCACCAGCTTCCCGACGCGGTTCTGCGGATCCGCAAGTCGTGCAACGGCATTGGATGCAGGAATCTCCGTGCGCACCTTGTAGAAGCCGGGCTGGATGGCGGAGATGGCCGAGTTGCCCTCGGCGGCATCCACGAACGCTGAGACGGTCGCCACCACCTTGTGGTCTTCCAGCGTCTTGCCGATCGCGGTGGTGGAGTCGCCGTCGTGGATCTGGATCACCACGTCGTTGACACCGCCGCCGGAATAGTCGTTGCCGCCCGCGAACAGCGAGTGCCACATCTTCGAACCAAGGAACACCGTGCCGACGACGACCACGATCAACATCGCCAGCGCGAAGCCACTGGCGAAGCGCCGCTTGCGCCTGCCGCGGGCCTCACGTATCCGGTCCGACCGAGTCATTCGGCGCCGCGGCGGTCCGACCGCCACGGGCTCCGCGCGATTCCGGCCCCAGTTGTCAGTCATCCCCGACCTCTCCGTGCGCGGCATCGGTGAGCCCTGCTCCTCGCGTGCGCGAAGCCGCGCGCCGCTGGTCCAGCCAGTTCTGCAAAATCCCTACCGCCGCAGCCTGATCGATCATCGCCCGCTGTCCCTTGGCTCTGATGCCCGCGTCCCGCAGTGACCGCTGCGCCGCGACCGTGGTGAGCCGTTCGTCGGCCAAGCGCACCGGTGTTGGCGCGATGCGCCGGGCCAGCTGGTCGGCCAGCGCGGTCGCGTCCCTGGCGGATGGACCGGACCGGTCGGCAAGGGTGCGGGGCAGTCCCACCACCACTTCAACCGCCTCCAGTTCGTTGACCAGTTGCGCCAGCCGGCGCACATGCTTGTCCGTCCGATCACGCCGTACCGTCTCCACGGGTGTTGCCATGATCCCGTCCGGATCGCTGGCGGCCACCCCGATGCGCACCGTGCCCACGTCGATACCGAGCCGTCGACCGCGGCCGGGATCGTCGCCCCCCGGCCGATCCGGTAGACGGTCATCGGTATGGGCCACGGTCTAGCTCCGGCCTATTTCTGCGCGCAGCGCGGCCAATGCCGCGTCAATACCCGCTGCCCCCTTACCGGAACCCTGTGCCAGATCGGCCTTGCCGCCCCCACGACCGTTGACCGCCGCACCCACCTGCTTCACCAACTCATTGGCCCGTAGGCCAAGATCCTGCGCGGCAGGGTTGACCGCCACCACGAAGGGCACGATGTCGTTCTCGCCCTCGGCGATCAGCGCTACGACGGCAGGGTCGCTGCCCAGCTTGCCCCGGATGTCGCCGACGAGCGTGCGCAGATCCGCCGCCGACATTCCGCCGGCCATCCGCTGCGCCACGACACGCACCTTACCGATGTGCTCGGCGCCCGCGGCGGCATTCGCTGCGGCTGCTCGCGCGTTCGCCAGCCGCATCTTGTCGAGCTCCTTCTCGGCGGCCCGCAGGCGCTCGACGAGGTTGGCGACTCGGGCCGGAACCTCCTCCGACGGGACCTTCAGCGTCGACGCCAGCCCCGCCATCAGGGCGCGCTCCTTGGCCAGGTGGCGGAACGAGTCAAGGCCGACATAGGCCTCGACCCTGCGCACGCCGGAGCCGACGGACGACTCGCCGAGGATGGTGACCGGCCCGATCTGCGCCGAACTCTCCACATGCGTGCCGCCGCACAGTTCCAGCGAGAACGGCCCGCCGATCTCGACCACGCGGACCTCGTCCGGATAGTTCTCACCGAACAGAGCCATCGCGCCCATCGCCTTGGCCTTGTCGAGTTCGGTGGTGAAGCTGTTCACCTCGTAGTCGGCCTCGACGGCCTCGTTGGTGACTTCCTCGATCTGCGTCCGCTGGTCGTCGCTCAACGCGCCCTGCCAGTTGAAGTCGAACCGCAGATAGCCGGGCCGGTTCAGGGAGCCGGCCTGAACGGCATTGGGACCCAGCACTTGTCGCAGCGCCGCGTGCACCATGTGGGTGCCAGAATGGCCTTGCGTCGCGCCGTGCCGCCAGCGGGGGTCAACGGCGGCGACGACGGTGTCACCCTCGACGAATTCACCGGACTCGACGTTGACGCGGTGTGCCCACAGCGTTTTCGCGATCTTCTGCACGTCGCTGACAGCCGCCTTAGCCGCGGAAGCGCCGGCGCCGGTGATGCTGCCCTCGTCGGCGATCTGGCCGCCGGACTCGGCGTAGAACGGGGTGCGGTCGAGGATCAGCTCGACACGGTCGGCGCCATTGGTGCCATGGGTCACCACCGGCACCCGCTTGCCGTCGACGAAGATGCCGAGAATCTTTGCCTCGGAGCTCAATTCGTTGAAACCGGTGAACTCGGTCGGGCCGGCGTCGACGAGGTCACGGTATTCAGACAGATCAGCGTGCGCCTGTTTGCGCGCGGCCGCGTCGGCCTTGGCACGCTGTCGTTGCTCGGCCATCAAGCCGCGGAAGCCTTCTTCATCGACACTCAGGCCAGACTCGGCAGCCATCTCGAGCGTCAATTCCAAAGGGAAGCCGTAAGTGTCGTGCAACGTGAACGCGTCGGTGCCCGACAGCACCGTGGCGCCGGAGGCCTTGGTCGCCCTGGCGGCGTCGTCGAAGAGCCGCGACCCCGAAGCCAGGGTGCGGTTGAACGCGGTCTCCTCCGCGACTGCGATGCGGTGAATCCGGTCGAAGTCGGTGACGAGTTCGGGGTACGACGGCCCCATCGCGTCGCGCACCGTTGTCATCAGGTCGCCGACGATCGGGTCGTCGATGCCGAGCAGCTTGGCCGAGCGGATCACGCGGCGCAACAGCCGCCGCAACACGTAGCCGCGGCCGTCGTTGGCCGGGCTCACCCCGTCGCCGATAAGGATCGCGGCAGTGCGGCTGTGGTCGGTGATGACCCGGTAGCGCACGTCGTCCTCGTGGCTGCCGACGTCATAGCCACGTGGTGCGCGGGCGGTTACCGCGTCGATGACCGGGCGCAGCAGATCGGTCTCGTAGACGTTGTGCACACCCTGCAGCAGGAAGGCGACGCGTTCCACGCCCATGCCGGTGTCGATGTTCTTGCGCGGCAGCGGGCCGAGGATCTCGAAATCCTCCTTGCTGGTGCCTTCGCCGCGCTCGTTCTGCATGAAGACGAGATTCCAGATCTCGATGTAGCGGTCCTCGTTGGCGACGGGACCGCCCTCGATACCGAATTCCGGGCCGCGGTCGTAGTAGATCTCCGACGACGGGCCGCACGGCCCGGGGATACCCATCGACCAGTAGTTGTCGGCCATGCCGCGCCGCTGAATGCGCTCGGCCGGCAGCCCGGCCACCTCCTGCCACAGCCCGACGGCCTCGTCGTCGTCCAAATAGACGGTGGCCCAGAGTTTTTCGGGGTCCAGCCCGTAGCCGCCCTCGGATACCGGGTTGGTCAGCAGCGTCCAGGCCAGCTCGATGGCGCGCTGCTTGAAGTAGTCGCCGAACGAGAAATTGCCGGCCATCTGGAAGAAGGTGTTGTGCCGGGTGGTGATGCCGACCTCGTCGATGTCAGGTGTGCGGATGCACTTCTGGATGCTGGTCGCCGTCGCATACGGCGGCCTGCGCTGGCCCAGGAAGTAGGGCACGAACTGCACCATGCCTGCATTGACGAACAGCAGGTTGGGGTCGTCGAGGATCACCGAGGCACTGGGCACCTCGGTGTGGCCCGCCTTCACGAAATGATCGAGGAAGCGCTTCCTGATCTCGTGTGTCTGCACGTCGTCTTCGCTCCATCTTTTACGTGCTTTTGCAAATTACCTGCGTCTATTCGACCGCACCACAGTACCGGTCTGCGTAGCCGCACTAAAAAGTCAACGAACCGGCGCGGCGTCGAGTGCCGATTACCCGTTTATGAAGCTCAGCCGCACCGAGCGGCGCGCGTTGTCCCGGTTCAGGTCGACCAGCACGACGCTTTGCCACGTGCCGAGTAGCGGTTGCCCACCCTGCACCGGCACCGTCACCGACGGCGCGACCAGCGCGGGCAGCAGGTGGTCGGCCCCGTGCCCTGGCGACCCGTGCCCATGGCGGTAACGGTCGTCACGCGGCAGCAGGCGCTCGAGCGTGTCGATGAGGTCGTCATCCGAGCCTGCGCCGGTTTCGATGATTGCCACGCCTGCGGTGGCGTGCGGCACGAAGACGTTGCACAAGCCGTCCCCGTGGCCGCCGCAGAAGGACCGCACCGCGTCCGTGAGGTCGACGATCCGTCGGCGCGACGTATCGATATCGAGCGCGTCGGAGTCCACGAATCCCAGGGTACGGACGATCCGTTTGCGAACGGAAATATGCCCATTTGCGTAGCGAAATACCCATTGAAACGCCTGTTCGGCGGGAGGAAGCTGACGAATGGTCCGGTGGCGCCGCCGGGGCGCTACCCCAACACCAACCGGGGGTGGATCGTGCACGCACGCACAACCAGTATTCAGGCGCAAACCTCGTCGATCGACAGCGGAATCGCATACATGCGCGATGAGTTGATGTCCGAACTCGAGAAGATTGACGGATACGTCGGCATATCACTATTGGTAGACCGGGACTCCGGCCGCTGCATCATTACTGCCGCCTACGAGACGGAGGACGCGATGCGTTCGTCCGCAGACAAGGCGAAGCAGCTTCGCAGCCAAGCGGCGGACAGGTTCGGCGGCAATGTCGAGAAGATCGAAGAGTGGGAGATCGGGGTCTTGCACCGCGACCACCAGTCGGCCGACGGTGCCTGCGTGCGAGCGACATGGATCAAGGTCCCGCCGGACCAGGCGGACCGGGCAATCGACTTCTACAAGACTTCGGTGTTGCCGTCGCTAGAGGACCTCGAGGGGTTCTGCAGCTCCAGCCTGCTGATCGACCGCTCGTCGGGACGTGCGGTCTCGTCAACCACATTCGACAGTCGTGATGCGATGGAGCGCAACCAGGACCAAGCGAAGGAACTCAGGAACACCCGGACCCGCGAACTGGGCGCAGACGTGCTCGATGTCGGCGAGTTCGAACTCGCGATCGCCCATCTGCGGGTGCCCGAGATGGCGTGACCTGCTAATAACCGGTCGAGTCTCCGACGGGCCGAGCCATCCGCCCGCATTGACGCGAGCGTTTATTCCAGGTTCGGCGGGGGTATGTCTGTGCCAGCCGTACACCCCTGGAGGAAAAATGACCATCACCGGCGTTATCAGTGCAATTCTCGTCGGCATCGTCGTCGGCGTCCTCGGCCGGCTGCTCGTGCCCGGCAAGCAGGCCATCGGGATGCTTGTGACGATCGTCGTCGGCATCGTGTCGGCGTTCATCGGCACCGCGATCGCTCGCGCCTTGGGGATCCCCACTGCGACAGAAGGCATCGACTGGCTCGAACTCCTGGTCCAGGTCATCGTCGCCGCCATTGGCGTGGCATTGGTCTCGGCGATCTTGGGTCGCCGGACCGGCGTAATGGGTCGGAGGCGTTCGGGCCTCATGCGCTGACCTTTTGTACCCCCGGCGATCCCGGCTGGCTATGTCCAGCCGGGATCCGCCGTTAGCTCGGCTTCGACGCCTCGGCCAGCCGCGCACAGTGCGCGGTCGTCGCCGTGTACGTCGCTTTGAGGCGGTTCCCGAGCAGAAACGCCGCGACGCCTGCGAACGGTCCGCTCATGGTTGCGCGCTCGGTAATGACCGTGCTGGTTTCGGTTGGTTCGATGATGTGGTCGATCGTCATCGTCAGGCCCGGGTTCTTGGCGACGCCGGTCCACACCTTGAGCGGATCGATGCGAGTGACCGTCGACGACACGGGCGGATAGCCCTTCACCCGTGTGGTGATCTTTACCCCGAGCGTGAATTCGCCGTTGATCGTCGCTGACGCGATAACGTCACCGGGCCAGGTGTCGGGGCGGGTCCAAACCGCCCAGACGGCCTCGGGTGACGCCGAGCTGGTGGTCTGGCCTTCGAAGGAGCGGCCTTTGCTCACTTCGTAAGCATGACATCAGGCTCAGCGCGGGATGAGCGGATTGTCCGCTCGCGCCTTGATCTGTTGCACTATCCACGAGTTGCCGTCGGGATCGGTAAATCCGAACAGCGTGCCCCCGTCGCGTTCGTCGATCACGTCGACCTCGCCGGCGTCGACGCCGCGCTCGATCAGCTCTGCGCGGGCGCGGTAGGCGTCTGCGACGACGAGTTGCACGCCCTTGAGCGAGCCGGGGGCCATCGGAGGCGGCTCGGCGAGCACGATCGAGCAGCCCGAGGCAGGAGGGGTGAGCTGTGCGAAGCGCTGATCGCCGGCACGCGTGTCGTGATCCAGGTTGAATCCGAGTTGGTCGCGGTAGAACGCGATGGCCCGGTCGACGTCGCTGACCGGGACCACCACCACCTCGAGCGTCCAATCCATCAGAGCCGCTTCAGGAGCTCGTCGAGCTTCTCGTAGCCCTCGGTCATGCCGCCCTCCATGCCCGAGGACAGAAGGCCGTCGCGGGCCTCGACGTTGGGGCAGATCGACCGGCCGCGCAGCCGGCTGCGGCCGTCGCCGAGGTCCTCGAACCACATGAACTCGATGTTGACCATGTCCGGCGCGCCCTCGAATTCGAAGGTCTGGATGATGAATTCGTTCTCTCGCACCGTGTGGTACACCCCGTTGAACGCGAATTCACCGCGATCCGCCTTGTGCACATAGCGGTAGCCGCCACCAGTCTTGAAGTCCCAGTGCTCGATCGTCATCTCGAGGTCGCGCGGTCCTAGCCACTGCCTGACCAGATCCGGGTCTGCGTGCGCTCGGAACAACGCCTCCACCGGAGCGTCGAAGTCGCGGGTGAACTCCATGGCCAGGGTGTCGACCGGAGCGTTGAGGTTCAGTGCGTTTGTCATTGTTCGGTTCCCTTCTTATGTGTGTCGGTCATCGCCCCTAAGAGCGCGTCCAGCTGGCGGTAGCTGCGTTCGGCATCAAGCCGGTACCGGTCGATCCATGCGGTCAGCCGCTCCAGCGCCGCCGCGTCCAGATGGACGGGCCGTCGCTGCGCGTCGCGGGTCCTGGTGACCAGGGCCGCCTGCTCGAGCACTTGAATGTGCTTGGACACCGCCTGTTTCGTGATGTCGAACGGCGCGGCCAGCTCGTTAACCGTGGCCGGTCCGCGGGACAGCCGCGCCACGATCGCACGCCGAACCGGGTCGGCCAGCGCGAGGAAAGCGCGGTCCAGCCGGGCGTCTGCATCTCCATCACTCCCCAATTGTCAACCTTGCGCTTGATCAACTATCTCATTGACTACAAAGGTAGGAGGACGTGCGGCAGGTGTCAAGGGGTGATCTCAGCGCTTCTTGCGGATGATGGCGCGCAGCTTGTCGAGTCTGGTGACGATCTCACGCTCCGCGCCGTGGTTGGTCGGCTGGTAATAGTCGACACCGATGAGTTCGTCGGGCGGATACTGTTGCGGCACAACACCATCCGGGTCGTCGTGGCTGTATTTGTAGCCGATGGCATTGCCCAGCTTGGCCGCACCGGAGTAGTGGCCGTCGCGCAGATGGGCGGGCACCAGCCCCGCCTTGCCGTCTCGAATGTCGCTCATCGCATTACCGAGCGCGGTGGTCACCGCGTTCGATTTGGGGGCGGTCGCCAAGTGAACTGTGGCGTGCGCCAGCGTCAGCTGCGCTTCCGGCATGCCGATCAGCTGCACCGTCTGCGCCGCGGCGACGGCGGTCTGCAGCGCGGTGGGATCGGCCATCCCGATGTCCTCGCTGGCCAGGATCATCAGCCGGCGGGCCACGAACCGCGGGTCCTCCCCCGCCACCAGCATCCGCGCCAGATAGTGCAGGGCGGCGTCGACGTCGGAGCCGCGGACCGACTTGATGAACGCGCTGACGACGTCGTAGTGCTGATCGCCGTCGCGGTCATAACGCACGGCGGCCTTGTCCAGCGACTGTTCGATGGTCGCGACGGTCACCTGTTCGCCCGCCTCGGCTGCCACCTCCAGCGCGGTCAGCGCACGCCGCGCGTCACCGGCGGACAACTGCACCATCAGCTCGATGGCCTCGTCGGTGACGTCGACCTGGCCGCCGAGGCCGCGCGGGTCGTCGATGGCGCGGCGCACCACGGTCCGCACGGCGTCGGCGTCGAGCGGTTGCAGCTGCAGGATCAGCGACCGCGACAGCAGAGGCGCGACCACAGAGAACGACGGATTCTCGGTGGTGGCCGCGACCAGCAGCACAACCCGGTTCTCGACGGCAGAGAGCAGCGCGTCCTGCTGAGTCTTGGAAAACCGGTGCACCTCGTCGATGAACAAGACGGTCTGCTGACCGTGCGCTGCGGCGCGACGCGCGACGTCGATCACGGCGCGCACCTCCTTGACGCCGGCCGACAGCGCCGACAGCGCCTCGAACCGGCGGCCGGTGGCCTGCGAGATCAGCGCCGCGAGCGTGGTCTTGCCGGTGCCCGGCGGCCCGTAGAGGATGACTGACGCCGCGCCCGAGCCCTCGACCAGCCGGCGCAGGGGCGAGTTCGGCTGCAGCAGGTGATCCTGCCCGACCACCTCCTCGAGCGTCGCCGGACGCATCTTCACCGCCAGCGGAGCCGACGCGCCGACGGGCCCGCCCGCGGACGCGCTAGCTTCTCCGGGGACGTCAAACAGACCGTCGGACACGTTCTCTGCTTACCACGTGGCTATGACGGCGGTTGGGTCACGAAGTCGATCAGTTCCTCGACGCGGCCGATGAGCGCGGGCTCCAGATCGTTCCAGTCCCGCACGCGACCCCTGATCCGCTGCCACGCCCTTGCGATGTCGGCCTGCTGGCTGTGCGGCCAGCCCATGGCCCCGCACACACCGTGCTTCCAGTCCACGCCTTTCGGCACCACCGGCCAGGCCGGGATCCCGAGCCGCGCCGGCTTGACGGCCTGCCAGATGTCGATAAACGGATGCCCGACGACCAGTGTGTGCACACCGCCAGGCCCACGACGGACCGCGTCGGCGATGCGGGCCTCCTTCGAGCCGGCCACGAGGTGATCGACGAGGACCCCGAGCCGACGCCCAGGGCCGGGCCGGAACTCCTCGACGATGCCGACGAGATCGTCGACCCCGCCGAGGTATTCGACCACCACGCCCTCGACGCGCAGGTCGTCGCCCCACACCTGCTCGACCAGTTCGGCGTCGTGCCGGCCTTCGACGTAAATCCGGCTTGCCAGTGCGACTTTGGCCTTGGTCTGTACTGCCACCGAGCCGGATGCTGTGCGCGCCGGCGCCGTTGGTGCTGCGTGTCGCGGGGCGGTCAGAATGACCGGCTTGCCGTCGATCAGATAGCCGGGCCCGACCGGGAACGGTTTCCTGCGGCCGTGCCGGTCCTCGAGTTCCATTCGGCCGTACTCGATACGGACCACCGCACCAACGAACCCGGTCTGGGCGTCCTCGACGACCATGCCGAGTTCCACCGGTTGCTCGGATGACCGGGGCTTTCGGTGCGGATTGTTGGCGAGGACATCGGAGCCATAGCGATCAGCCACCGGATGATCGTAGGGTCGCACCCGTGCTGCTGAACCGCGACACGGCCGAAGGCATTGCGAATGGCCAAATCACGCTCGTCTTGCGCCGATGGGACGCGCCACGGGCCAAGGCGGGCGGCACCCAGCGAACCGTTGCGGGCACCATACGCATCGACGACGTCGCCGAGCATCCGGGCAGCTA
>Ga0136846_1224757_pt1 | contig 18585 bp, 14 predicted proteins | sample HopSoiMetagenom2_FD_96841 | JGI IMG/M metagenome (GOLD analysis project Ga0136846, IMG submission 96841) | Grasslands soil microbial communities from Hopland, California, USA - 2 Assembly 2016 (version 4) | ecosystem: Environmental > Terrestrial > Soil > Grasslands | place: USA: Hopland...
CTCCGGCGTCGCCGGCCCGCCGCGAAGCGGCGCCCCGGCTCCCACGACCAGCACGCCGGCGGCGACCGCCGGGCACCCGTTCACGCCCGCTCGCATCCAGGCCCGCCAGAGACGCCGACCGTCCGTCGCCCGGAGGGCGTCGACGTTGCCGGCCAGCGTCGGTGCGAAGACGACGTCGCCGGAGACCGTCGTGCAGCCGGTCGCCGCCGCGCCGAGCCGCCGCGTCCAGAGCTTCCGTCCGGTCCGCGCGGCGATCGCCGTCACGACGCCGTCACCCCGCCGCAGGTCCGCCGGGTACGCCGGGTGGACGGCGCTCTCGCGCATGCACCGCTCGACGACCGGGACGAACAGCCGGCCGTGCGCGTACGACATCGGGGAGAGGACGCCGCCCCAAAGGCCCGGGCAGACGAGTGTGGGACGCCGCGGCAGCGGGCCGAGATCGTGGAGGTGCGTGCCGACTGGCGTCGACCAGAGCCGCCGGCCACGGACGCGGTCCCACGCGACCACCCGGCCCGCCTTCCCGGCGCCGAAGACGCGGTCGCCGACGACGATCGGCGAGGCTTCGAAGTCGTAGTCGCGGATGTCGTGCTTCGTCACCTGGTCGAACCACGCGAGCGCTCCATTGCGTGCGCGCAAGGCGAGGAGCGCGTCCGTGTACGGCACCGGCCCCGGGTACATGCCGCCGTTCGGCCGCAACGGCGACCCGCCCCACGGGCCGGGATTCGAGTTCCCCACGTAGAGCCGGCCGTCGTCGGCGAGCGACGGCGGGTACCACGCGCCACCCCCGCCCGCCGACGGGAAGCGCCACGAATCGCGGATCGTGTCGAAGCGCCAGCGGACACGCCCGCTGCGGGCGTCGAGCGCATAGAGCGTTCCCCGCCCGCCCGGAGCGAATCCGACGGTCGAGGTGAACACGAGGCCGCGCGCGGCGAGTGGCGCGACGTCGATGAACTGCTCGCTCCGGCTCACGAGCTTACGCGTCCAGAGGACGTGCCCGCTCCGGCGGTCGAGCGCGAACGCGGTCGAGTCGGTCGCTCCGAACAGGCGCCGCCCGGCCAGCGCGAGCCCGTTCGGGCCGTCGTTCGGCGCCCGGAACCGGCGCGTCCAACGGAGCGCGCCGGTTCGCAGGTCGAGCGCGTAGACGGTCGAGCTCAGATCCTGGGCGTACACCGTGCCGGCGGCAACGAGCGGCGAAGAGGCGAAGGCGCCGAACGTCGATCCGTGCGTCAGCCGGAACCGCCAGCGGACGTGCAGGTGCGCCACGGTCCGCGAGGTGATCGGAGACGGATCGACCGAGCGGGTCCCGCGCAGGGTCCCGTTCGGCTGCGTCCACGCGGCGGCGCCGGGCGCAGCCGTGATCAGCGTGACCGCGACCGCGACGGCGGCCAGGCCTCGGCCGCCTATTGGACGGTGAAGAGGGCGCGGACCTTCCCGTCGACCTTGACGTCGAACTGGCCCCGGTCCTCGAGATACGAGGCGATCCGGCCCTTGGCGCCTGGCTTGAGGCGCTTCTTGAGTCCGCCGATGTCGATGAGATGCAGCTTCTTGCCCTTGTTCGTGATCAGGAAGCGGGCGATCCAGCCGCGCTTCGCAACGGAAGCGCTCATCACGACCTGCTTGTCCGTGACCGTCACGGTGATCTTGTAGTTGTAGCCCGGCGATGTCGTTGCACCGGAAAACGGAGCCACGAGCAGCACGCCGGCAACGATGAGCAGCAGCGCGAATGTTCGCTTCATGTTCCTGTACGACCCCTCTTTCGCATTCGCGGTACGCCGTAGGGTAGCGGAGCTCCGGACGCGCGGGCTTGTCGTGGATCCATTCCTTGACGTAAAGTCGCGCGCGGCGACGGCGCTGTTGTGTGGGGCCGTCGGCGTTACAAGGGAACCTGCGTCAAGAGGAACCAGGAGGTGGAAGTACATGAAGGGGTCTCGTGCCCTCGCGGTATTGGTCTTTCTCGTCGGCGCCGCCGTCGTGCTCGGCGTAGCGCTGTCGGCATCGGCGTCGCGGAAGGACATCACACCGATCCCCGCGTTCACGAGCAGCCAGCTGACGGCGGAGCCATCGGCCGACTGGCTCACCGCGCGTGGAGATATCTGGAACCGGCAGTACTCGTCGCTGGACCAGATCAACGCGTCGAACGCGAAGAACCTGAAGGTCGCGTGGCACACGCGCGTCGCGATCCCCTCGAAGGGCAAGCCGAACTTCACCGGCGCGCTCGCCGAGGCGGGTCCCGTGATCTATCAGGGCACCGTCTACATGCCGGACTCGAAGGGCAACGTCTTCGCCTTCGACGCAGTGACCGGCGAGCGACAGTGGTACTACAAGCCGAAGTACCCGAAGGGCTTCGCGGCCGGCCTGCCGACCAGCCGCGGCGTCGTCATCGGCGACGGCAAGGTCTACATGGCGCAGACCGACGGGAGCGTCGTCGGCCTCGACCAGTCGACCGGACGCGTCGTCTGGAAGACCGTCGTCGGCGACTTCAAGCAGGGCTACTTCTTCACCAGCCCGCCGACCTACTACAACGGCCGGCTCATCATCGGCACGTCCGGCGGTGACTTCGGCGCACGGGCCAAGGCCGTCTCGCTCGACGCCAAGACCGGCAAGATCCAGTGGACGTTCTACGTCATCCCGACGGGGAGCCAGATCGGATCGAAGTCCTGGCCGAAGCATCGCGCCTACACGGGCGGCGGCGCGATCTGGGCGCAGCTCCCCGTCGACCCGGCCCTGAACACGGTGTACGTGGGCGTCGGCAACCCGGTCCCGTACAACGGCAACGTCCGTGGCGCGGGCCAGGAGCTCTTCACGGAGTCGGTCGTGGCGCTGAACGCGACGACCGGGGCGTACAAGTGGCACTACCAGGAGGTCCACCACGACATCTGGGACTACGACACCGCTGCGAACCCGATCATCCTCTTCGACATCAACTACAAGGGTCAGCTGCGGCACGCCCTCGCTCAGGCCGGCAAGACCGGCTGGGTGTACATCCTCGACCGCACGAACGGCAAGCCGCTGATCGGCATCAACGAGAAGAAGGTGCCGCAGTACGCGCCGCAGCACACGTATCCGACGCAGCCGACGCCGGTGGGGCAGCCGTTCTCGGCGCAGTGCCCGCGCTACTCGTCGGAGTGGAAGAAGTGGAAGGCACCGGACGGCAAGCCGGTCAAGACCGGCTGCATCTGGACGCCGTACAACGAGAAGCAGTACACGGTCTTCGCTCCGACGCCGCTCGGCGGAACGGACTGGCCGCCGTCGAGCGTCTCGCCGAAGACCGGCTACATGTACATCTGCTCGAAGGACTCCGAGGGCGCCTGGAAGGCACTCCCGAAGTCGAAGTCCTCGAAGCTGAAGCCGCTCGGCAACTTCTTCCAGATCGACGGGCTCTTCGCCCAGAAGGGCACGCCGGCGCAGAAGACACAGGGCAAGGTCGTCGCGATGGACATGCGCACGAACCGGCGGGTGTGGACGCACTCGTTCCCCGTCGGCGACCTGTGCTACAGCGGCGTCATGTCGACGGCGGGCAACCTCGTCTTCGTCGGCCGCACCAACCGGCACCTCGAGGCGTACAACGCGACGAACGGCCAGCTCGTCTGGCGCTCGCCGCTGCTCGCTGCGAGCGTCTCGGGCCCGCCCGCGACCTACTCGTCCGACGGGAAGCAGTACGTGACCGTCTACTCGGGTGGCAACTCGCTGGCGTCCGGCTCCGGCACGCAGAAGGTCAAGTACGGATCCGACCTCTACACGTTCGCGCTTCCGTAACACGCGGCCGAACGTTCGGGTGCGAGAGAGGGCCGGTTCGCCGGCCCTCTCTCTGTGCCTGCCCGCCAGAAATTGCCGCGCACTGGTAGTTTCGGGACCGAAGGCAACGGAAAGGGACCGGATCCGTCGGTCCGATGTTCGAAGGAGGGTCATCTCTATGAAGCAGCGCATCGCCCTCGTCGTCGCCGTGGTGGCCGTCGGCGTTGGGGTCATAGCGGCGGGGGCGTTCGCCCGTTCGCAGCAGCCAGCCGCGAACACGATCACGGTCACGATGAAGGACTTCAAGTTCGTCATCAAGAAGCCGGCCGTGATCAAGCACGGGGTCAAGTACACCGTCAAGGAGATCAACGCGAGCTCCGCGGCGGCGCACAACATCGATTTCACGGGCGTCAAGGCCGGGTCGGTCATCGGCCCGGGCAAGACCATGACGTTCAAGGTCACCTTCAAGAAGGCGGGCAAGCAGAACTACGTCTGCGACGTCCCGCGGCATGCCGAGCTCGGGATGCACGGCACGCTGACGATCAAGTAACGAGCCGGGTCACGCGGCCGCCGAAGGCGCTGCCTTCGGCCGGCCGCGTTCCTTCAGGATCGACGACGTGACCGACGCACCCAGAGTCGAGGGCTTCGAGCGGGCGACCACCGTCGCCGACCGCCTGCGCCGGAACGTCGAGACCGTCGTCCTCGGCAAGGACGACGCCGTCACGCTGATGATCGCCGCGCTTGCGTGCGGCGGCCATGTGCTGCTCGAGGACGTTCCCGGCACGGCGAAGACGGTCCTCGCACGCGCACTCGCCGGGTCGATCGAGGGCGCCGTCGCGAGCCGCATCCAGTGCACGCCCGATCTGCAGCCGACCGACATCACCGGCCTTTCGATCTGGAACCCGCAGTCGCGCGCGTTCGAGTTTCGCGCCGGCCCCGTGTTCGCGAACGTCGTCCTCGTGGACGAGATCAACCGCGCGCTGCCGAAGGCGCAGTCCGCGCTTCTCGAGGCGATGGCCGAGCGTCAGGTCACGGTCGACGGCGTCACCCGCGAGCTGCCCGCGCCGTTCCTCGTCGTCGCGACCGAGAACCCGATCGAACAGGAAGGGACGTTCGCGCTTCCCGAGGCGCAGCTCGACCGCTTCTTCCTCCGCACTGCGCTCGGCTACCCGGACGCCGACGACGAGGTGCAGATCCTCGAAGATCAGCTCCACGGGCACCCGCTCACGCGGCTCACCCCGGCGGTGACGCTCGAGGACCTCGACGTGCTCTTCGCCGCCGTGGAGGACGTCTACGTCGATCCGTTGCTCAAGCGCTGGATCGTCGACCTCGTCCGCGCGACCCGCACGCTCGACATCGTCGACGTCGGTGCGTCGGTTCGCGGCAGCCTGGCGCTCGAGCGCGCCGCCCGCGCGTGGGCGCTTCTCCACGGCCGCTCGTACGCGTCGCCTGATGACGTCGAGACGCTGTTCGCGCCGGTCGTCGGCCACCGGCTCCTGCTGGCACCGGAGCTCGTGGTCGAGGGAGACGTCTCGCATGACGAGGCGGTCGCACGTGTCTTCGCCGCATCGCTCGAGCGGGCGCCTCGCCCGCAGCCCGAGTGGGACGCGGAGGCGCGGGCCGTCCAGGTATGACCACGGCCTTTCCGCTCGTCCCGCGGAGGCAGTTCGCGGGCGTCCACTTCGGGCGGCGCCGGAGCTCCCGGCGAGGCGACGGCGACGAGATCGCGGGCACGCGGCCGTACCAGCCGGGAGACATGACTGCGCGCATCCACTGGCCGGCGTCCGCGCGGCTCTCGGCGGCGCGCGGGACCGACGAGTTCGTCGTTCGCGAGTTCTTTGCCGAACAGGCGCCCCGCGTCGCTGTCGTGCTCGACCGCCGGCCCGGAATGGCCATCAACGGCCCTCCGTCGCCGTGGCTCGACAAGCGAGCCGCCGCGGAGACGGCCGTGCGGCTCATCAGGAACAGCGCCGCTGCCGAGCGCGGTGACCTTCTCTACGCCGACGCGTCGCTCCGGCGGCCGATTCCCTGGCGACAGCTCGGCGACCGCGAGGAGCGCTACGACGCCCCGTCGGGCTCCCTACGGCTGCCGCTCGAGCGGCTTTGCCGGTACGCGTCGCTCCTGCCGCCGGGCAGCTTCCTTTTCGTGGTGTCGGACTTCATCGATCCGGTGCCTCCGCGCGACTGGCTCCGCTTTCGTGCGCAGCGCTGGGATGTGACACCGGTTGTCGTGCAGGATCCGGTCTGGGAGCAGAGCTTTCCGGCCGTCGGACGGGTCGTCCTGCCGCTCGCCGACCCGGTGACGCGACGGGTCGACGACGTCTGGCTGACGGCGCGCGAGGCGCGGGAGCGCGCGCGCACGAACGAGCGGCGGCTCGGCGACCTGTTGGCGCTCTTCCGGAAGCTCGCGTTTGATCCGGTTCTCGTCGATTCCAGCGACGAGAACGAGATCTCGTCCCGCTTCCACTCGTGGGCGCTGCGCAGGCGCCGGCTCTTGCGCGTCAGCGCGTGATGCCGCACGTCCACGTTTCGGTGGGGAGCGGTGCGGTCGGCGTAGGCGATCCGTTCGACTACGTCGTCGAGGCGCGGGGGACCGCGCCCGTCCGGGTCACGGCCGACACAGGCCCATTCGTGGCGGTCGCGGCGCCGCAGGTCGTACGCTCGGGCGGCGGCCACGCCCAGGTGGTGCGCGTGACCCAGCATCTGATCTGCGTCGATCGCGGGTGCGTCCCGGGAACGGGGTCGCGTCGCGTCGTTCTTCCGATCGTGCACGTAGCGAGCGGCGACGGCGCGGTGACCGGCCGCGCGGCCGTCACGCTGGTGCCTCGCGTGCCGGCGAAGGCCGTGGCCGCGTCCAGGGCGCATTACCGGACTCAACTCGAGATTCCGCCCGTCTCCTCGCCCGTGCCGGCCGCGGCGCTGGCTGCGCTCCTCGTCGCGGCGGCTGTGGCGCTCGTCCTGCTCGCGGCGTGGATCGTCCTACGGGGTCGAGGTCACGTCCAGCTTCGCGCGCGCCGCGCGCTGGGCCTCGTCGACGCGCTCCGGCTGCTGCGCGAGTCGGCGGGGCGGCCGCCCGCCGACCGGCGCCGTGCTGCCGACCTCGCAGGACGGCTTGCGCCGACCGCCCACGCCGAGGCGATGCGCGTCGCGTGGGCGCGGCCGGATCCGGACGCCACCGCCGTGGCGTCGCTCGCGAGCCGGATCGAGACGGAGGCCGGTTGAGCGCGATCGGCGTCGCCGACTTCCCTGCCTTCGGCCGCGTCGCGGCGCGCACCAGGTGGCTGCGCCGCGGCGGCGCGCTGCTCGTGCTGCTGTTCGCTCTCGTCGCGGCGCTCGCGATCCCGCGCGACCGGGCGCCGGCGGCGGCGCTCGTGCCGGCCGGCTCGAACGCGATCGCCGTCGTAGACGTCTCGGCGAGCATCTCGTGGGAGACGTACGCGCGTATTGCCTCGACGCTCCAGCGCCTGCGGCGCGACGGCGGCCGCGCGGGGCTCGTCCTCTTCTCCGACACGGCGTACCAGGCGCTGCCGCCCGGCACGCCCGTCGAGGAGCTGCGCGGGTTCGAGCGCTTCTTCGTCGTCGCGCAGCCCCACGGCGCGGGGCTCCAGCCGCAGCCGCCGCGGAGTCCGTGGACGGAGTCGTTCAGCGCCGGCACGCGCATCTCGACCGGCCTCGCACTCGCGTTGCAGACGATTCGCGACCAGCATCTGAAACGGCCTCTCGTCCTGCTCGTCAGCGACCTCGATGACGACGCGGGCGATCTGGAAAGCCTGACGAGCGTCGCGCTCGCGTACCGCAAGCTCGGCGTCCCGATTCGTGTGGTCGGCCTGAACCCGTCACCCGAAGACGTGCGGCTCGTCGAGCGGCTCCTCCCGCGGGGCGGGAGCGTGCTGCAGGCGTCGCTGCCGGGTCAGCGGCAAGCCGGAGCGCATTCGCGGGTTCCGCGGCGCGTGGTCGGCGCCGCGATCGCAACGGCGCTCGCTCTTGCCTGTCTTCTCGCGCTCACGGAACGGTTGCGATGGTTGCGCGCCTGATCGTCTGCGGCGCGCTCGTCGTCGCGGCCGCGGTGCTGGCCATCGCCGCACACGATGTTCTCGCCTGGCGCACGGCCATCTCGGGCGGCGACGCGCGGTTCCGGAGCCACCCCGAGGCTGCGATGTGGCATGGCGACGCCTGGCTCCCCGACGATCCTGCGGCCGGGCTGCTGGCGCTCGACGACGACCTCGCTCTGCGCCGCGGCGTGCAGGCGTTCGTCGGGGCCGTGCGGACGCCCCGCGGGTTCGACAACGGCGAGACGCGGGCCCGCGTCCGCTCGGGCGCGGAGGTCCGGCTCGAGGACCTGGCCGCGCACGCCGCCCCGCGCGCCGCCTCGCAGGCGGGCAACCTCCTCGGTGTGCTTGTCGCCGGCACCGGGCAGGTGACCGGAGGGGTCACCGCCGACGACCGCGCGCGCGCCGCCTTCGAGGCCGCCGTCCGTCGCGACCCGGCGAATGCGGCGGCGAAGTACAACCTCGAGCTGTTGCTACGGCGCACCGCTGCGAAGGCGACGCGCCAGGGCCCCGGGAGCGGATCGGGCTCGCTCGGCCACGGCCGGCGAGGGGCGGGCTCCGGCACGCCGGGGCGGGGCTACTGAGGTGACGTTCGAGTCGCCACTCGGCGGGCTCATCGTGCTCGCCGCGCTCATCCCACTCGGCGCCCTCGCGCTCTCCGTCCGCCGCGACGAGCGCGTCGAGCGCATGCTGGGGCTGCGGCCCGGCTCGCGGCGCCCGGTCGCGATCGCAGGCGCGCTGGCCGCGGCCGTGTTCGTGCTGCTCGGCGCCGCCGCGGCGCAGCCTGCGGTTCGCACGACCGACCGGGTCGAAGTTCGAACGCAGTCGCAGGTCTTCTACGTGGTCGACATGTCTCGGTCCATGGCGGCGTCGGCGAGCCCCGGCGGCCGTACGCGGCTCGTACGCGCCCGGGGGGTCGTCGCCCGGCTTCACGCCGCCGTCCCCGACGTCCCGAGCGGCCTCGCCGGGCTCACGGACCGCGTGCTGCCGTACCTCTTCCCGACCGTCAGCGCCGCGGCATTCGACGAGACGCTCGCGCGCTCCGTCCTCGTCGAGTCGCCGCCGCCGCAACGGGTCTCCGTGACCGCGACGAGCTTCGGTGCGCTCGCCGCGCTCGCGCACGACGGCTTCTTCGATCGCGCGGCCACCCACCGGACGTGCGTGCTCGTCACCGACGGGGAGACATCGGGGTACGCGACGGCGGACGTCGCGCGCGCCCTCGGCGGCGATCATGGTTGCCGGCTCGTCGTCGTCCGGGTCGGAAGCCCGGCCGACCGCGTCTACGACGAGAACGGTCACGCGGAGGCGGGCTACGCGCCCGATCCTGCGGCCGGGGCGAAGGTCGAGCAGCTCGCGGAGTCGACCGGCGGCCGCTCGTACGGCGAGGACGAACCGGGTGCGGCGGCGGCGGTCCGTCGTGCGGCGGAGGCAGGCCCGGTACGCGACGCTCCGCGTCGTGAGACGACGCGGCTCCTGGGGCCGTACCTCGCCTTTATCGCGCTCGCGCTCGCGGCTGTGCTCGTCGGCCTTCGTTTTCGCGGTCCGCACTTGCGCCGAAATCCGCGGTACGCGTAGGCTTGCCAAAGTGGTACGAGGGGTCAGGGTGATCCGGGGTCTAGTGGCTGTCGCTGTCATCGCCGTGGTGGCGTCGCTCGCCGCCGCGTCGGGCGCGCAGACCAGGGCGACGGTCGCGGCCGGCGACTGGATCGCCTTCGGGCGGACGCCGGACAACAGCCGTCTCTCGCCGCTGAAGGACATCACTCCGGCGAACGTCGACCAGCTGCAGCGCGTCTACATGCTGGACTTCCAGAAGCTCGATCCGAACGTCCGTCGCGGGCAGCAGTCGTACCCGCTCGCGATCGGCGGCAAGCTCTACGTCACGACGAACGACGACAACGTCTTCGCCCTCGACGGCGCCACGGGCAAGGTGCTCTGGCAGTACAAACCCTCGAACAGCGGGTTCTTCAAGAACTTCGGCATCGCTGCCAACCGTGGCCTCGCCTACTGCGACGGCCGCCTCTTCATCGCGCAGCTCGACATGAAGCTCGTCGCGCTCGACCCGTCGGACGGAAAGGTCGTCGCAGTCACGTCGATCGCCCAGGACGTCCCGAACGCGTCGACCAATTACGGCTACTCCGAGACGAGCGCGCCGATCTGCGCGAACCACCGCGTCCTCATGGGCGCTGCGGGCTCCGAGTACGGCATTCGCGGCTTCGTGATGGCGTGGACGACGGACCTCAAGCCGGCGTGGCCGACCCCGTTCTGGACGGTTCCGCCGGAACTGCAGTCGTGGCGCCGGGCGTCGCGCGTCGTCGGCGGCGGCGCCGTCTGGACGCCCGTCACGGTGGACACGACGACGAACACGGTCTACTTCGGCACCGGGTCGGCGACGCCGCTCTATTACCCGCAACTGCGGCGGGGGCCGGCGCCGCGCACCGACGGGCTGATCGCCGTCGACCTCTTCAGCGGGAAGATGAAGTGGTGGCAGCAGCTGATCGCGAACAACCAGTGGGCGTACGACGTTGCGCAGCCGCCGCTCGTCTACACGGGCAAGGTGGGCGGCAAGACGCACCGTGTCGTCTCGGTCGCGACGATGGAGGGCGTCTGGTTCGCGTTCGACGCGAACACGGGCAAGCCGTTCCACGAGCGCGTCAAGGTGATCGATCGCGTGGAGCATCCGCCGCTGCGTCCGGGGCAGCCCGTGACCGTCTTCCCGTCCTCACTCGGCGGCCTCAACTTCTCGCCGGCCGCGTACGACCCGGCGACCAATTACGTGTTCAACGCAGCCGCGGAAACCGCCGTCGTGATGATCCAGCAGAAGCTCACGCCGACGGAGAAGAAGCGGAAGTTCTTGCTCGGCGACGTCTATCTCGGGCTCCAGAACGGGAACTTCGGGACGGCGCTCGCGAACTGGCACGACCACGGCTCGATCAGCGCGATCGACGTGTCGACGGGCAAGCGCGTCTGGAAGTTCCAGACGCCTGAACCCGAGCGCGGCGGCGTCTCGCTCACCGCGACCGGGCTTGGCTTCGCCGGCGGCGGTGACGGCAAGATTCGCGCGTTCAACCTCAAGACGGGGAAGATCCTGTGGAGCTACGACGCCCAGCGGCCGATTGCATCAGGCCCGACGATCTTCTCGGCCGGCGGCAAGGAGTACGTCGCAGTGACGGTGGGCGGGACGCCGACATCGTCGAACGGCGGGGTTGCCTCGTGGATGATGGTGTTCGCGCTCCCGGGTCAGAGTCACCGGCTGGCGAGTGTGCGCCCGTCGACGCCCCATCCGGTCACGTCGGATGCGGGTTTCCAGCCGACGGGAACGGCCGCTCCGGCGGTCGCGTCCGCAGGCAGAACGGCGCGTATCTCCGTGCCGGCAGCCGCCGTTCCACTGACGCTGTGGAAGTCCGCAAGCTCCAATGAGGCGACCGTCCACGGGCGGGTCACGCTCGGTGGTCGACCAGTGCGAGGCGCCAGGGTCGCGCTCGACCGGTTCACGCTTCTGCGGGCGACTGACGCGTCCGGCGGGTTCACGGCCAGCGTGGACTCCACGCTTGCCCGCCGGCATCCGTTGCGGATTGGCGATGCCTCGAATGCGACGGTCGGCGGGAAGCGTTTGACGAGCGCTCAACAGAGCGAGGTACGCAGTGCGAGCGGTGGTATCTCCGTCGCCTACCGCATCGTCGGGGCGAGCGCGAAGAAGCAGGCGAACGGAAATGTCGTCGTGCGCGGCCGCGTGCTGCGTGCAGACGGCGTCCCCGCACCGGGAGTCGTGCTCCTCAGCTACCGGATGCAGGGCTCGATCACGGACGCTGCGGGCCGGCCGGTACAGGGAGCGACCGTCGTCACGCGCACGACCGACCGCGACTTCTGGACGTTTTCGCTGCCGTCGAACGCGAGCGGACGCTACGTCTCGTTCTTCTCCGCGTCGGACGAGCAGGGCAGCGATCCGGTGCCGCTGAACGTCCAGGTCGCTGTCGGCCAGCGCTCGTACAGCCCGGGCCTGGCGAACGTCAACTTCAAGCGGGTTTCGAGCGCGACGATGGACATCAAGCTCCCCGCGTCAGGGCTCGGTCTTCCGCTGCCGAAGGCAGCGGCCGACCCCGGTGCCTTCTACCGCGGCTTGCTCGTCGGCGTCCTCGGGCCGAACGGTGTCGTGAGGCCCGTGTCCGCGCGCTGGCCGGACGCGAGCGGCCGCTTTTCACTCGTGCTTCCCGCCGTCCGCAAGGGCACCCAGCTTCGGTTCTGGGAAAGCGACTTCACCGCGTTCTCCACGACACCGGCACGACCCGGCGCCCCGGTTGCCACGACGTCGTGGCCGTCGAAGTTGACGGCGCGCATCCCCGCCGGGATCGCGACCGTCACGGTTCGCTGAGCGCAGCATCGCTCGACTCGACGCGCGGCACCGGATAGGCAGCATGGGCGCCGTGCGGCGCGTACTCCGGTCCACCGTGTTCCTCCTCGCCGTCGCCGTCTCCTGGCCGGCGTCGGCTTTCGCCCACGCAAACGTCATCTCGACGTCGCCGCGCGACGGGGCGACGCTGGCGACCCCGCCGCCTGCGGTGTCTGTCCTCTTCGACGACCCGGTGGCGATCGCGCCCGGCAACGCCGTGGTTGCCTCGGGGGGGAGCTCCGTCATGTCAGGCCGGCCGCGAACGGAGCGTTCGCGGCACACGCTGATCCTGCCCCTTCGGCGGCTTACGAACGGCGACTACAGCGCGCGCTGGTCGATCGTCTCGGACGACGGGCACTTCGAATCGGGTGTGCTTGCGTTCCGGGTGGGGTCGGGGGGCGCGCCTCCCGTATCCGTCCTCAAGGCCGCCGACACGACTCCGTCCACACTCGACGTTCTCGCTCGGTGGGCCTTCATCGGTGGGATCCTCATCGCGGGTGGCTCCGCGCTCTTCGTCCTTCTAGTGTCGCGCGCGCGCGCGCGAGAGGCGGCACTCAGCGCGGCCCTCTCGCTCGTCGTTTCCGCCGCGGGCGCAATCTGGCTGCTGCACGCGACGAACGATCCGGCCAGCCGGTTCGGCCACGTTCTCCAGCTTGCGGTCGTCGTCGCCGCGCTCGGTGCCGTCGCGCTCGCGCTCGCATGGTCCGTCGGGAGCTTCATCGGCCCCGCGTTCATCCCGGCGCTGGCCCTGCTCGCTGCGCCGACACTCGCCGGCCACGCGTCTCGACCGGCATCCGACCGCTGGTTCTCGGCGACCGCCGACGTCACTCACGTGGCCGTCGCCGCCTTCTGGATCGGCGGCCTCGTCCAGCTCGCGGTCGTGCTGGTGAGCGGCGGAGACCCCCACGCCGGCCGCCGGTTCTCCCGGCTGGCGCTGCCGGCGGTCATCCTGGTCGCGCTGTCGGGCGCCGCCCGCGCAATCGTCGAGCTGAACTCGGTCTCGCAGCTCTGGTCGACCGGATATGGCCGCGCGATCATCGCTAAGACCGTGTTGCTCGTCGTCGCGGTCGGCATTGCCGCACTGAGCCGTCAGGCACTGGCGGCGCCGGCGCGCCTGCTGCGAAGCGTTTCCGGTGAGCTGGTCGTGCTGGCGTTGCTCGTCAGTGCCGTCGCCGTCCTGACCGCGCTTCGGCCGGGTCGCGACGCGGTGAAGCGGGGTGCTTTGCCAAGTCTCACCGAGGTTGCGCATGCGCCGCCGCCGCCTCGAGGCGCCGTCGTGTTCGCCAAGCAGGCGGACAAGTACGCCGTCGCGCTCGCCGTCAACCCGGGGTCGCCGCTCCGGCTGACTGCGACCGTCCTCGGCCAGAGTGGGTACGGCGTCGACGGTCTCGACGTCCGGCTGTCCGCCGACGGCCGGCGCGCGCCGGCAACGCCCTGCGGGCACGGCTGCTACGCCGCGAGCATCCCGTTGGCGACGCCGCAGTCGTTCTCGGTCGCCCTCGCCGGGCGAGGCCGGCTGCAGACGGTCCGCTTCGCTGTCCCCGGTGCGTGGCCGCCCACCCCCGGCACCACATTTCTGCGCCACGCGGACGACGTCTTCCGCGCCCTCCGGACGGTTGTGTGGCAGGAGCGGCTTTCGTCGGAGCCCAGGCGGACGCTCAACACCACATGGCAGATCGCCGCGCCGGATCGTGTGCGGTATGACATCCGCGGTGGTGGAAGCGGCATCATCATCGGCAGGCGACGGTGGGACCGGACCTCCGCCGGCGGGCCATGGGAGCCGTCTGCGACCGACAGGCTCCCCCAGCCCACGGCGCCCTGGGGGACGCAGTGGAGGGACGTTCGCGTTCTGAGGGTGTCGCCGCGCCGCATGACGGCATCGTGGGTCGATCCCTCCGTACCGGCCTGGTTCACGGCGACGTTCGACCGCGCGACGGCCCGTCCGATCCGAATGCGAATGACCGCCGCGGCGCATTTCATGCGCGATCGCTTCGTCGGCTACGACACCCCTGTCCGCATCGTTCCGCCGCCGGCGAGAAGATAGGACAGAGCACGACGCTCACGGTCACCTTGAAGAAGAGCAAGATCCGTACAAGTGCACCGTCCCCGGCCACGCCGCGGCCGGCATCAGGGGGACGTTCAACCGTCAAGTAGCGCTCCGCGGCTCGCCGCGCCCGGGCAGCTCCCCGAGCTAGGCGACGTCGAGCAGATCGACGACGAAGATGAGCGGCTCGTGCGGCTTGATCGCGCCGCCGGCACCGCGCGCGCCGTAGGCCATCGCCGACGGAATCGTCAGCTTGCGGCGGCCGCCCACGCGCATGCCCTGGACGCCGGCGTCCCAGCCCGGGATGACCTGGCCCTTGCCGAGGCGGAACTCGAACGGCTGGCCGCGGTTCCACGACGCGTCGAACTCCTCGCCGGTCGAGAACGAGACGCCGACGTAGTGCACGGAGACCTTCGAGCCGCTGGTCGCCTCGGCGCCCTCGCCGACGACGATGTCGTCGATCCCGAGCTCGAACGGGATGTCGCCTTCGGGCGGATCGATCTCGGGGCGCTCGAGAGCCATCGGAGCCGCACCCTAGCGGCCACCGGCCCGCGGCCGTGCGGGGTTAGGGTCGCGGCGTGTTCACCGTCGAGCAACGAGATGCCCTGCGCGACCGCCTGCTCGGACTCGCAGAGCAGGACGAGCGCGTCGTCGCCGGCGCGGCGGTCGGATCGCTGGCGCTCGGCGGCGGCGATCGCTACTCCGACCTCGATCTGACCTTCGCGGTCAGCGGCGCGGTGGAAGAGGTGCTCGACGACTGGACCCGCACGCTGGTTCGCGAGCTGGACGCGGTGCAGCTGGCCGATCTCGTGCACGGGCCGACGACGTACCGGGTGTTCCTGCTGCCCGATGCGCTGCAGTTCGACCTGTCGATGACGCAGGCCGCGCACTTCCGTGCGGCGGGACCCCGCTTCCGGCTGCTGTTCGGCGAGACTGCCGGCGACCCGACGCTGCCGACGCCGCCGTCCGCGCATGACGTGTTCGGGTGGGGCGTGATCTACGCGCTGCACTCCCGGACGTGCATCGAGCGCGGCCGCCTCTGGCAGGCCGAGCATTACATCGGCGCAGTCCGCGACCGCGCGCTGTCGCTCGCGTGCCTCCGTGAGGGCCTGATCGCGGTGCAGGCGCGCGCGTACGACGACCTGTCGGCTGAGACCATCGCTCGTTTCGAAGGCTCGCACGTCGAGGCGCTCGAGCCGGACGCGCTGCGGGCGCCGCTCGCGGTATCGGTGAGGGCGCTCCTCCACGAGGGCCGGGCGGCGCAGCTGTCACACCTAGACGTGGTCGAGGAGCGTCTGGCCGAGCTCCACTGAGCAGGCCCGTGTGCAGCTGTCAGAACGTGATGACGGTGCGGATGCCCTCCTGGCGCTCCATCGCCTCGAAGGCGTCGTTCACCTCGTCGAGCGGAATTCGGCGGGTCACGAGCGCATCGACGTCGATCTCGCCGGCGAGCCAGCGATCGACCAGCTGCGGCACCTGTGTCCGGCCCTTCACGCCGCCGAATGACGATCCGGTCACGCGGCGCCCCGTGATCAGGAGACGCGGCACGATGTCGAGCGTCTCGCCCTTGCCGGCTACGCCGATCATCGTTGCGAGCCCCCATGCCTCGCGAGCGGCCTCGACCGCCTGCTGCATCACGCGGACGTTGCCCGTTGCTTCGAACGTGTAGTCGGCGCCGAAGCCGCCGGTCTCGGCGCGGATCCAGTCCACGGTGTCCTCGCCCGCGACACGGGTGTCGGTCGCGCCGTGGAGCGCCGCCTGCGCGAGCCGATCCTCGGATAGATCGACGGCAACGATCCGATCGGCGCCTGCGAGGCGGCAGCCGATGACGGCGCCGAGACCGACAAGCCCACAGCCGAACACCACACACGTCGACCCGGGGGCCACCTGCCCGGTGTAGAGCGCGGCGCCGATCCCCGTCGAGAGACCGCACGCGAACGGCGCGCAGCGGTCGAGCGGCGCATCCCCCGACACCCTGGCCAGCGCGATCTCCGGGATCACCGTGTACTCGGCAAAGGTCGACGTGCCCATGAAGTGCCGGAGTGGCTCACCGCCGCGCGAGAACCGCGTCGTTCCGTCGGGCAGCAGCCCGAGGCCCTGCTGGTCGCGGATGGCCACGCAGCGGTTCGTGCGCGGACTGCGGCAGTGGACGCACTGACCGCACTCGGGCGCAAAGAGCGTGATCACGTGGTCGCCGGGCGCCACCAGGCTGGTATCCGGCCCGACGGCCTCGACGACGCCGGCTCCCTCATGCCCCAGCACGCAGGCGGTGTAGCCGGTCGGGTCGGCCCCCGAGGCCGCATAGAGGTCGGTGTGGCAGACCCCGCACGCGTGGAGCCGGACGAGCGCCTCGCCGGCCCTCGGCTCTGCCAGCTCGACGTCCTGCACGGCGAGCGGCTGCCCGAACTGCTCGAGGACAGCTGCCCTGACGCGCATCGCGCGATCCTACGAGGCGTGGAACGGATTTGCCGTGAGGGGGGCGCCGCTGGCGCGGCGCCCCCTCACGTGCGCTATGGCAGCGCCAGGCGGTATGCGCCGCGGCCGTGCGTGGCCGCGTACAGCACGTGCGCGTCCTCCGCGAGCGTCAGCCCGTAGACCGCGACGCTCGGCAGCCCGGTGCCCGCGCGAACCCACTGGGTCGCGCCGTTCGGGAGCCGGAGGACGCCGAAGTCGGTCGCGGCGTAGAGGTCGCCGTTGCCCTCGTTGAGCGCGATCCCGGTCACCGGCTGGTCGCCGATGTCGTAGGACCGGTCGGTGAACGTCGCCGTGTGCGTCTTCGGGTCGTAGCGCGCCTCGATCACATGCTGCGGCGTGGTCGGCGTGTAGGCGCTGTAACCGGAGTACGAGATCCACGCGTGATTCGTGTCGCCCGGGTCGATGGCGATCCCGGAGACGAACCGGCCCGGCGTCGACGGCGTGTCGATGCGCCAGAAGTGGACGCCGCCGGCGCTTGCCGAGTCGGCGTCCTTGGCCACCCACAGGCGGCCCGTCCGCGTTCCGGCCCACAGCGTGCCGGTGTCGCTCCGCGCCCGCTCGACGGCCACGACGAACTGGCCGCCGCGGTCGTTGGCGGAGCCCGCGGTCAGCGAGTTGCCGAGCTTCTGCCAGTCGCCGCACATGCTCGCGTCGCGATGCAGCGCGTTGCAGTGCGCCTCCAGGTAGGCAGGGCTGCCGCCGTTGTCGTCGGTGCGCCAGACGTGCTCCAGCCCGATGAACGCGCGCCCGCCGACGCTCGGGTCGGCCTCGAAGGGCACGTAGAACGAGCGCTGCTCGCCCGTCTTCTGGAGCGGGTCATAGATCGCGAGCCACTCCTTCGGGTCGTTGCCGTGGAAGTTCACCTCGGGCGTGGCGTCGTAGTAGTTGTGATAGCGGGTCGTCGGCGTCGTGTGGTCGAAGCCGGACTGGCCGCCGTCGCCGCCGACGCTCTCGAGCCACGTCGGCGAGCCGGTGTAGGAGAACGTCCCGTTGTCCTGCGTGCCGCCGAGCAGATCGTTCAGCGGGTTGACCGGGTTGAACGACAGCGACTGGAACTGAATCGTGTTCAGCCCGGCGTTCACCGGCTGGATCGCGGACGGGATCCCCGTGAGCAGCCGCTGGCAGTCGGCGAGATCCGCTGCGCTGAGCGGCGCGCCGTTCCAGGTCCGCGTGCTGCAGGCGGCGGAGGCATCGGCGGTCGAGCGGACGTCGATGCGAACGACGCCCCCGTCCGAGCCGACGAACGCGATGCGGGGGTCGGCCGAGTCGAAGACGACCGCGTGCTCGTCGGGGTGGATGCCCTGCGTGAACGCATATCCCGGCGCGGGGCCGATCGTCGCAGACATGTCCGCCCACGTCACGGTCGCGGCTGCGCCGCCGGCGCTCGTCGAGCGGATGACCGCGCGGCCGTTCGACCGCGGAGGCGCACCCGCGTAGCCGGGCAGTTCGTCGTAATTCATCGAGCCGCCGAGCCACAGCTCGCCCTCGCGGCCCGACGCCACGCCCGGCTGCGCCGCCGGGCTGGTGACGAAGTCGTCGTAGCCGCATTGGCCGTTCTGGCAGTAGTTGTAGGCGAGGAAGCCGTTCGTCCCGTTCTGGGAGCTCGACAGCTCCGTCCAGCCCGCGTTGTCGTAGCCGGCGGCCGCCGCGCCGGCGATCGCCGCCGCGTTGTCGGTCCGGTACAGGCGTGCGACGCCGAGGTCGTTGGACGCGTCGCCGAGGTAGATGCGCGTCGTCGTGCCGAGGTCGACGGCCTCGAACTCCGTACGGTCGCCGAACGCGTCGGCCGGGTTCATCGTCGAGAACACCTGCGCCCAGTGCCCGCCGCCGTCCGTCGAGCGCCAGACGCCGTAGCCGATCACGGCGGCGTAGACGGTATTCGCGGTGTTCGGGTC
>Ga0136846_1235607_pt1 | contig 18581 bp, 19 predicted proteins | sample HopSoiMetagenom2_FD_96841 | JGI IMG/M metagenome (GOLD analysis project Ga0136846, IMG submission 96841) | Grasslands soil microbial communities from Hopland, California, USA - 2 Assembly 2016 (version 4) | ecosystem: Environmental > Terrestrial > Soil > Grasslands | place: USA: Hopland...
GCGTCGAGGTCGGCGAGCAGGTACTTGACCTCCCACACCTGGGGGCGGCGGTCTACGACGTGGTGTCGTGAGGGACGGGAGGGCGCGGGCCCGCACGGACCTCCGGGGAACGGCGGCCTAGCCGTGCAGCCGCCCCCCACAAAGCGGCCAAGGCCCCGCCCCCCGCTTCACGTACAGCCTCTTCGCGCGCAGCGTCTGTTCCGCGCCCGTGGCGTCCTGTGGCCGCCCGGAGCCCCCCAGGCGCTGCCACGTCTGCGTGTCGAACTGGTAGAGGCCGCCGTACGTTCCCGACGGGTCCACCGCGTTCGGGCGCCCCCCGGACTCGCAGGCCGCCAGTGATCCCCAGTCCAGATGGTCCGCCCCGTGTACCGAGGTCGGCAGGGGTTTCGAGCCGACCCGCACCAGCTGGGCCCGGGGCTCGCGCACCACCTCCGTACGCACCCGGCGTGGCTTCTCCTTCACTCCGTTGACCGCGCGCAGGGCGAAGGTGACCCGGCGCAGGCCAGGTCGGCCCGCCTGGTCGACGACCTCCGTGCCCTTGAACAGGGTCGCGTCCTGGGTGCGCCGCACGTCGAAGGGGATCGGCTCCTCGTGTACCTGCCTGGAGGACGTCACGCGCAGCACCGTGACCGTCTGGCCGTCGCGCGGGAAGCTCTCGGGGATCACCGAGAGGGTGTCCTCGCCGCGCAGCGTGATCCCGGCCTGCTCGACCGCATCGCCGACGGTCGCCGCGTTCGTACGGATCGTGCGGGCCCGGCCGTCCGCCATGATCGTCACCGTGCGCTCGGTGCGGACGTCGATGGCCAGTCCGTGGCGGCCGATCTTCTGGGAGCGCGCGAGTGAGAGGTACGCGCCCTCGGCGCGCACCCCGAGTTGGGCGAGTGCTTCCTCGACGGTGTGTGCCGTCGTCCACACCTCACGCCGTTCACCGTCCAGAGTGATGCGTACGGGTCGCCCGTAGTGGACGCGGACCTCGTCGCCGCTGGCCAGTGCGGTGCCCGGCGCGGGGGCGACGACGTCGTGGGCGCCGACCGCGACCCCCTCGTCGGCCAGCAGTTCGGTGACGTCGTCGGCGAAGGTGTGCAGGGTGCGCGGCTTGCCGTCGACGCTCAGTTCGATCGCCTTGTCCTTGGCGACGAAGGCCGTCGTACCGCCCGCCAGGAAGGCCACGACGAGTGCCTGCGGCAGCAACCGCCGGAGGGCGTCGGGCCGTTCGGATCCCTTGCGGCGCCTGGCCCCCCGCCCCTCACGGACGCGCCCGCCCGTCATCTGCTGCTGGGGCAGCGTGGGCGACAGCTGCGGCGCCGGGGGCTCGTAGGCGGGCCGGTACGTGTCCTCGTACGGCAGGAGCCCGTACGCCACCGTCTCGGCGGTGTGCGGGTCGTACCCCCCGTACGGCGATGGCTGCTCGGGCCCACTGGCGGGGCTGTACGTCTCGTACGGCGAACTGCTCACGACGACACGCTCCAGGTTCCGGCGACGAGCACCAGAACCTAGCGGAGTGGCCGTCACTCTCCAAAGCGACGCGGCTACGGAGCGTCAACACGCGTGAGTGTGCGTCAGTAATCGAAGGCGCGTGCGGTGTTGGTCGCGATGGCCGTCGCGAGCGTGTCCTCGTCGATTCCCCGCACCTCGGCCATCGCGCGCAGGGTGATCGGAACGAGGTACGGAGCGTTGGGCCGGCCCCGGTACGGCGCCGGGGTGAGGAAGGGGGCGTCGGTCTCGACGAGGACCAGTTCCAGGGGGGCCACGGCGAGCGCGTCGCGCAGCGGCTGAGCGTTCTTGAAGGTCATGTTCCCGGCGAAGGACATGAAGTAGCCGTTCGCGGCGCAGACTTGGGCCATCTCCGCGTCGCCGGAGTAGCAGTGGAAGACGGTCCGCTCGGGGGCGCCCTCCTCCTTCAGCACCCGCAGGACGTCGGCGTGCGCGTCCCGGTCGTGGATGACGAGGGCCTTGCCGTGCCGTTTGGCGATCTCGATGTGCGCCCGGAAGGACCGCTCCTGGGCCGCCTTGCCCTCGGGTCCGGTACGGAAGTAGTCGAGTCCCGTCTCGCCGACGCCCTTGACCTGCGGAAGGCCGGCGAGCCGGTCGATCTCCGCGAGCGCCTCGTCGAGGGCCGCGTCCCCGCCGGGCACCCGCGCGCCCTGCCGGGACCAGCCATCGGGGTCGCCGTGGACGATGCGGGGGGCCTCGTTCGGGTGCAGGGCGACGGTCGCGTGCACGCTCTCGTACGTGGCCGCCGTGTCGGCGGCCCACCGGGAGCCCTTGAGGTCGCAGCCGACCTGGACGACCGTCGTCACCCCGACCGACGCGGCCTTGGCGAGGCCTTCCGCGACGGTGCCGGACTGCATGTCGAGGTGGGTGTGGGAGTCGGCGACCGCCACCCGCAGGGGTTCGGGCAGCGGCGGCGCTGAGGCGGCTTGGGACTTAACAGACATGCCCCTGATCCTACGAAGGGCGGAAAGCCCGCGCTCCCAAGGGGCGCGGGGAACTGCGCGACCAGCCCCCACCGGCCCGCAGAGAACAACCGCCCAGCCGGCGGAGCCTAACCCGCCTTGCGGTGGAAGGGGTGCAGGAGATCCGAGAGGTGCCAGTGATGGTCTTCCTTCGGCGCCCCGGACGCCCCGCCGGCGGCCGACTCCGCCTCGGGTGCCGAGCGCTGCCGGTGCATCGAGTTCTGCACCGACGACACCTGCCCCGCCCGCATGATGCGCACGACGTGGCCGTCGCAGTTCTGGCAGGTGGGCCGGGTCAGCGGGGACGGTACGACGTTGCCGTCCGCCACGTACATGACCACCTGGGCGCCCTCGGCGTCGACGTGGTGCTCGATCTCGTACGACTGTTCCCAGCCGTGCCCGCAGCGCATGCAGGCGAAGGAATACGACTCGTGAACGACGGCGGTGGCCGTACCGCGGTGGCCGGTGATCTCGCTCATGCCAGCTCCTCTTGTCCGCTGGACAAAGGACGGAAGCGTCCCTGGGAACCAGTGGACGCCTCTACCGGCGGGAAGGCATCCGACCTGTCGACTGTTGAAGGCGTTTTGGGCATTCCTTGTGGGAACAGCCCCGATTCGCGGGCCGTGCTTTGCCGTTGGCCGTTCCCCTTTGCATTCCTATGGCATGACCGGCATCGCTTCACCGGCGTTCTTCGCGGCCACCACCGCGTCGAACACCTCCCGCTTGGGCAGCCCCACCTCGGCCGCGACCGCCGCGATGGCCTCCTTGCGCCGCTCCCCCGCCTCCTCCCGCACCCGCACCCGCCGCACCAGTTCCTCCGCGCCGAGCTCCCCGCCGTCCTTCTCGGGGGCGCCCTCGACCACGACGGTGATCTCACCCCGTACGCCCTCGGCCGCCCATTCCGCCAGCTCGGCCAGCGGGCCGCGCCTGACCTCCTCGTACGTCTTCGTCAACTCCCGGCAGACGGCGGCCCGTCGGTCGGTGCCGAACACCTCGGACATGGCGGCGAGGGTGTCGTCGAGGCGGTGCGGGGCCTCGAAGTAGACGAGGGTGCGGCGCTCCTGGGCCACCTCGCGGAGCCGGGAGAGGCGTTCGCCTGCCTTCCTCGGCAGGAAGCCCTCGAAGCAGAACCGGTCGACGGGCAGCCCCGACAGCGCGAGCGCGGTGAGCACGGCGGACGGACCCGGTACGGCCGTCACCTTGACGTCCTTCTCCACGGCGGCGGCGACCAGCCGGTACCCGGGGTCGGACACCGACGGCATGCCCGCGTCCGTCACCAGCAGCACCCGCGACCCGCCGAGCAGCGCCTCGACGAGTTCGGGGGTGCGCGCGGCCTCGTTGCCCTCGAAGTACGACACCACGCGCCCCCTGGGCTGCACGCCGAGCGCCTGCGTGAGCCGGCGCAGTCGCCGGGTGTCCTCGGCCGCGATGACGTCGGCGCCCGCCAGTTCCGCCGCGAGCCGGGGCGGCGCGTCCGTGATGTCGCCGATGGGGGTGCCTGCCAAAACCAAGGTTCCTGTCACGTTTCCATCCTCGCAGGGCCCTATCCCAGGACGCACACAGCGCTGTTCCCTACGATGGCGCGGTGACCAGTACCGCGCCCTCCACGGACATCCGGCAAAGCTCCCCTTCGGCAGAGCAGCGGCCGTCGTGGCAGCAGCGGCTTCGCCGATACGGCTACACGCCGAAGCCGACCAGCGATGTCCGGGACCGGCTGGTGCCGCCGTACACCGAGCCGAGCCCCCGGCTGTGGTCGACGCTCGGACTGCCGCCGACCGTCACCGACCGGATCACGCGCTGGTCCGGCTGGGGCGGCCCGCTGCTGGTGACGCTCCTGGCGGGCCTGCTGCGCTTCTGGAACCTGGGCAGTCCCAAGCGGGTGATGTTCGACGAGACGTACTACGCGAAGGACGCGTGGGGCATCATCCACCGCGGCTTCGAGGTCAACTGGGACAAGGACGTCAACAACCTGATCCTGCAGAACAACGGGCACGTCCCCATCCCGACCGACCCGGCCTATGTCGTGCATCCGCCCGTCGGGAAGTACGTCATCGGGCTCGGCGAGTGGATGTTCGGGTTCACTCCGTTCGGCTGGCGCTTCATGACGGCGCTGCTGGGCACGCTGTCGGTGCTGATCCTGTGCCGCGTCGGCCGCCGTCTCTTCCGGTCCACCTTCCTGGGCTGCCTGGCGGGCGCGCTGATGGCGGTCGACGGCCTGGCCTTCGTGATGAGCCGCACCGCGCTGCTCGACGGCGTCCTCCAGTTCTTCGTCCTCGCCGCCTTCGGCTGCCTGGTCATCGACCGCGACAGGGCCCGCGAGCGACTGGCGGCGGCGCTCCCGCCGGACGCGGACGGTGTCGTACGGCCGGACGCGCACACCGCCGAGACGACCCGCTTCGGGGTGCGCCCGTGGCGCTGGCTCGCGGGGCTGATGCTGGGCCTGGCCATCGGTACGAAGTGGAACGGCCTGTACATCCTGGCCGCGTTCTGTGTGATGGCGGTGCTGTGGGACGTCGGCACCCGCAAGGTCGCCGGCGCCCGCCACCCGTACGAGGCGGTCCTGAGGCGCGACCTGGGCTGGGCGTTCCTGGCGACGGTCCCGGTGGCCATCGTCACGTACCTGCTCTCCTGGACGGCCTGGATCCTCTCCCCGTCCGACGGCACCGGCGGCTACTACCGCAACTGGGCCGCGACCGAGGGCAGGGGCAGCAGCTGGTCGTGGCTGCTGCCGGACTGGTGGCGCAGCCTCTGGCACTACGAGCACGCGGTGTACGAGTTCCACGTGGGCCTGCACACCCCGCACAACTACCAGTCGAACCCGTGGAGCTGGCTCGTCCTGGGCCGCCCGGTCTCCTTCTTCTACGAGTCCCCCGAACCCGGCAAGGGCGGCTGCCCCACCGGCGCGGGCCAGAGCTGCGCCCGCGAGGTCCTGGCCCTGGGTACGCCCCTGCTGTGGTGGGCGGCCTGCTTCGCGGTCCTGTACGTCCTGTACCGCTGGCTGCTGCGGCGCGACTGGCGGGCGGGCGCCATCGCCTGCGGGATCGCGGCGGGCTATCTCCCCTGGTTCATGTACCAGGAGCGCACGATCTTCTTCTTCTACGCGGTCGTCTTCCTGCCCTTCCTGTGCCTGGCCGTGGCGATGATGATCGGCGCGATCGTCGGCCCACCGGGGTCGAGCGAACGCCGCCGGGTCGCGGGGGCGGCGGGCGCGGGCGTGCTGGTGCTGCTGATCGCGTGGAACTTCATCTACTTCTGGCCCATCTACACGGGGACGCCGATTCCCATCGACTCATGGCGTTCACGTATGTGGCTGGACACCTGGGTCTGAAGCGGGACCCGAACCAGGTTCTGAATCAGGTTCTGAATCAGGTTCTGAATCATGGTCCGATCGGTCTTCAGATCACACTTCTGATCATTCTTCGGACAACAGTTGGGACAAGAGGCGGAAACACCCCTCACCGCAGCCCCTCGGGCCACTTACAGTGCAGTGGCCAACGGGGAGGGGAACTCGCATGCGCAAGGGAGCGAAGGCCGCCATCGTCGGGTCCGTGTTCACGGTGATGGTCGCGGGAGCCGGGTACGGCACGTTCAATGTCGTGTCCGCGCTCAACGAGGACAGCGGGCCGCCGCCCGTGAAGACCGGGCCGCCGTCGAAGGACGAGACAGCGGAGACCAGCGAGAAGTTCTTCGCGGCCTGGGAGAAGGGGCAGGCGCAGGCCGCCGGCGATCTCACCGACAACGCCGCCCCCGCGACCACGCTGATCAGCGACTACAAGGCCACCGCGCACATCACCGGCGTGAAGATCACCCCCGGGACGGCCACCGGAGCGACCGTGCCCTTCTCGGTGAAGGCCACCGTGTCCTTCCAGGGCAGGACCAAGCCCCTCGCCTACACGAGCAGCCTGCGCGTCGTCCGGGGTACGACGACCGGGCGGGCGCTCGTCGACTGGAAGCCGTCGGTCGTCCATCCCGGGCTCAAGGCCGTCGGGGACGCGCTGGTCACCGGGGAGGCCGGGAGCCCGCCGATCGAGGCCGTGGACCGGGACGGCAAGGTCCTGACGAAGGAGAAGTACCCCTCCCTCGGGCCGGTCCTGGACACCCTGCGGGCGCGCTACGGCGACAAGGCGGGCGGAAAGCCGGGCATCGAGCTGATGGTCCGGCACGCCGACACGAACGTCGCCGACACCTCGCTGGTGACCCTCGCCGAAGGCACCCCGGGCAAGCTGGAGACGACGCTGAGCGCGAGCGCGCAGGCCGCCGCCGAGAAGGCGGTGCTGAAGTTCTCCGAGTCGTCCGTGGTCGCCGTACAGCCGAGCACCGGTGAGGTGCTGGCGGTCGCGAACCACCGTAAGGACCAGTTCAACGCGGCCTTCGAGGGCACGTTGGCGCCGGGCTCCACGATGAAGATCGTCACGGCGGCGATGCTGATCGACAACGGTGTGACCTCGATGAACGGGCCGGCGCCCTGCACGCAGACCGCGGTCTGGAAGAGCCAGACCTTCAGCAACCTCAAGGGCATGGCGCCGAACGAGAACGCCACCCTCGCGAACGACTTCCTGCGCTCCTGCAACACCGGTTTCATCAAGCTGATCGACGGCACCGAGGCGAAGCCGCTCACCGACGAGTCGCTGACGACCGAGGCCCAGGAGCGGTTCGGGCTCGGCCGGGACGACTGGAAGACCGGGATCACCTCCTTCGACGGCAGCATCCCGGCCTCCGCCGGCCCGGACCGGGCGGCCAACGCGATCGGCCAGGGCCAGGTCCAGATGAGCCCGCTGAACATGGCGTCGGTGACGGCGACGGCGATCACGGGCGAGTTCCGGCAGCCGTACCTCGTATCGCCGGACCTGGACAAGCGCGAGCTGGCGACCGCGAAGGGCCTGCCGACGAGTACGTCCGCGCAGCTCAAGCAGATGATGCGGATGACGGCGACGCAGGGCACCGCGGCGCGGGCCATGGCCGGGCTGAGCGGGGACATCGGGGCGAAGACGGGGTCCGCCGAGGTGGACGGGCAGACCAAGTCGAACAGCTGGTTCACCGGATTCCGGGGCGACATCGCGGCGGCGGCCATGACCCAGGAGGGCGGTCACGGCGGCGACGCGGCCGGGCCGATTGTCGCAGCCGTGCTACGGACCGGCGACTGAACTCACCCTCGCGTGACGGGACTCTAGTGTGGTCCTCGTCGTTGAGGTGGATGAGGGCAACGGGGACCCTGGGGATTACGCGAAGGATCGTGAGCTGTGGGCAACAGAAGGCGCGTCGCCGAGCGACGGAGTGCACGCAAGGCCAAGCCCGCGGTGGTCGGCGGGATGATCGCCGTGGTGGTCGGCGGCGCCGGTTTCGGCGCCTACGCGCTGTCCGGCGGCGGAGCGGCGGCCGAGGAGGGCTCCTCCACCGCGGCCACGGCCGACAGAAAGCCGTCGGTGCCGACGGGACCCGTACCGGCGCCCCAGGTCAAGGCGATCGCCACGCGGTTCCTGACGTCCTGGCAGACGGGCAAGGTCGCCGAGGCGGCGGCAGCGACGAACGACACGACGACGGCCGCCGCGACGCTCCTCACCGGCTACACGAAGGATGCCCACATCACCGGTGTGACGATCACACCCGGCGTGGCGACGGGCGCCAAGGTCCCCTTCTCGGTCAAGGGCACGGTGACGTTCGGCGGCACGAGCAAGCCGCTGGCGTACGAGAGCGCCCTGACCGTGGTCCGTCGTACGTCCGACGGGAAGCCGCTGGTCGACTGGCACGCGTCGGTCGTCCACCCCGACCTGGCGGACGGCGACAAGCTCCTCACCGGCGAGTCCGGCACCCCGCCGATCAAGGCGGTGGACCGCGACGGCGGCGAGCTGACCCTCGCCAAGTACCCGTCCCTGGGCACGGTCCTGGACAGCCTCCGGGAGAAGTACGGCAAGAAGGCCGGCGGCAAGGCGGGCATCGAACTGCGCGTCGCGCGCGGAACGGAGTCGAAGGCCACGAAGTCGGCCGACAAGACGCTGCTGGAGCTGAGCAAGGGCACCCCGGGCACCGTGAAGACGACGCTGAGCCCGGCCCTGCAGGCGGCGGCGGAGGCGCAGGTCGCCAAGAAGCCGAAGTCTTCGGTCGTGCTCATGCGCCCCTCGACCGGCGAGATCCTGGCGGTGGCGAACCAGTCGCACGGCTTCAACACGGCGTTCCAGGGCTCGCTCGCGCCGGGTTCGACGATGAAGATCCTCTCGTCGTCGCTGCTGATCGAGAAGGGGCTGGCGTCCCCGGACAAGCCGCACCCGTGCCCGAAGTTCTCGACGTACGGCGGCTGGAAGTTCCAGAACGACGACAAGTTCGAGATCAAGGGCGGCACGTTCAAGGCGAGCTTCGCGCGGTCCTGCAACACCGCCTTCATCAGCCAGGCCAAGGAACTCGACAACGACAGCCTGACCAAGCAGGCGCAGCAGGTGTTCGGCCTCGGCATGGACAACTGGGCGATCGGTGTCTCGACCTTCGACGGCTCGGTACCGGTGCAGTCGCAGGCGCAGATGGCGGCGTCGCTGATCGGGCAGGGCGGGGTGCGGATGAACCCGCTGAACATGGCGTCGGTCGCGTCGACCGTGGACACGGGGGTGTTCCGGCAGCCGTACCTGGTCTCGCCGGAGGTGGACGGTCGCACGCTGGCGAAGGCGTCGCGCACGATGTCGCCGTCGACGCTGTCGCAACTGCGGGAACTGATGCAGTACACGGCGTCGTCCGGGACGGCGGCGGAGGCGATGGCCGGGCTGGGCCCGAACTACGGCGCGAAGACGGGCTCGGCGGAGGTCGACGGCCAGGACAAGCCGAACGGCTGGTTCACGGCGTACCGGGGCGACCTGGCGGGCGCGGGCGTGGTGGTGGAGGGCGGCCACGGTGGCAGCACGGCGGGGCCGATCGTGGCGGCGCTGCTGAGGGCTGGGTCGTAGGCGCTCACATTCCAGCCCGTCCGGCGTTTGAGGACAAGGCCCGTTCAGGGCCGGAGGGGGGTCTGGGGGCGCAGTCCTCAGCGAGGTCAGCTGGGCACCCGCGCCCCCGCCATATAGGTGCGCCTCAGGAACCGGATCAACGTCTTCTTCTCGAACTGCACCACCGCCACACTCCCCGCCGAGTGGAACTCGACAACCGCCTGCACCCGCCCGAGGGGCCACACCCGTACCTCCCCTGACCCCACCGGCGCCCGCAGCCCCTCCTCCAGGAGGGATCGGGAGAACGTCCACTCGTGGGGGCCGGGCAGCGCGACCCGCACCGCGCGCGGGTCGGCGTCCGGGTCGTAGCGCAGGACGACGCGGACCGCTTCGCGGTCGTCGTCCTGGGTGTCCGTGACGATATGGGCTCGCGCGTACTGCTCCACTACGGACATCGGACGGCCCCTTACGCTGCGTAACCTATATGGAAGCTGTGAATCCACTTCACTTCCTCTCCAATGTCGCATATTTTCCGAATTGCGCCCGCCTCCCGCCCAATCAGTTACGCCTCGCTCTTGCAAGGAGTTCGCAACAAGCCACTATCATCGAACGGTGCATGTGCCTGATGGATTCATCAACGCCCCCGTCTCCGTAGCGGCCGGAGTCGTCGCCGCAGGCGCCGTCGCCGTGAGCCTGCGCGGCGCCCGGCGCGAGCTGGACGAACGGATCGCACCGCTCGCCGGTCTGGTGGCCGCGTTCATCTTCGCCGTGCAGATGCTGAACTTCCCGGTCGCCGCCGGAACCAGCGGACACCTGCTCGGGGGCGCGCTCGCCGCGATACTCGTGGGCCCCTACACAGGGGTCCTGTGCGTGTCCGTCGTCCTGCTCATGCAGGGCATCCTCTTCGCGGACGGCGGCCTCACCGCGCTCGGCGTGAACATCACGGTCATGGCCGTCGTGACGACCGTCGTCTCCTACGCCGTCTTCCGCGGCCTGGTGAAGGTGCTCCCCAAGAAGCGCCGTTCCGTCACCGTCTCGGCCTTCGTCGCCGCCGCGCTCTCCGTACCGGCCGCCGCCCTCGCCTTCACGCTCGTCTACGCGATCGGCGGCACGACGGACGTCCCCATCGGCCGGGTCCTCACCGCGATGGTCGGCGTGCACGTACTCATCGGGCTCGGCGAGGCCGCGATCACCGCGTTCACGGTCGGCGCCGTCATCGCCGTACGGCCGGATCTCGTGTACGGCGCCCGAGGCCTGCGCCAGAAGCTTCAGCTGCGGGTCGGCGGCGAGCTGGTGGACGCGGCCCCCGAGCCGCAGCTCACCCCCGCCCCGGCCGGCCGCACCCGCACCGTCTGGCTCAGCGGCCTCGCCGCCTCCCTCGTCCTCGCCGGTGTCGTCAGCTTCTACGCCTCCGCCAGCCCCGACGGCCTGGAGAAGGTCGCCGCCGACAAGGGCATCGACGCCAAGGCCGAGCCGCACGCCGCCGCCGACTCCCCGCTCGCCGACTACGGCGTCGAGGGCATCACCGACGGCCGGCTCTCGGGCGGCCTCGCCGGTGTGATCGGCGTCGGGGCGACGATCGTCGCCGGGACGGGCGTCTTCTGGGCGGTACGCAAGCGGCGTACCGACGAGGACAGCCCGGCCGTCACCCCCCGCGCGAGCGTCTGAGGTGGGCGCCGGGCACGCGCACCGGCTCTACCGGCACGCCCACTCCCCCGTGCACGCCCTGCCGCCGCACACCAAACTGGCCGCCGCCTTCGCCTTCGTGATCGTGGTCGTCTCCACGCCCCGCGAGGCGGTGTGGGCCTTCGCGGTGTACGCCGTGCTGCTGGCGGCCGTGGCCCGCGCCGCCCAGGTGCCCGCCGCCTTCCTGCTCAAGCGCCTGCTGATCGAGGTCCCCTTCGTCGCCTTCGCCGTGCTCATGCCGTTCGTGGCACAGGGCGAGCGGGTGGACGTCCTGGGCATGTCGCTCAGCGTCAACGGCCTCTGGGGCGCCTGGAACGTGCTCGCCAAGGGCACCCTCGGCGTCGCCACCTCCGTACTCCTCGCCTCCACCACCGAACTGCGCGAACTCCTCCTCGGACTCCAGCGCCTCAAACTCCCGCCGCTGCTCGTGCAGATCGCCTCCTTCATGATCCGGTACGGCGATGTCATCACCGACGAGATGCGGCGGATGCGGATCGCCCGGGAGTCGCGCGGGTTCGAGGCGCGGGGAGTGCGGCACTGGGGGGTGCTGGCGAAGTCCGCCGGAGCGCTGTTCATCCGGGCGTACGAGCGGGGCGAGCGCGTACATCTGGCCATGATCAGCCGGGGGTACGCCGGTTCCATGCCCGTCATCGACGAGGTGACCGCGTCCCGGGCGCAGTGGTCGTACGCCTTCGCCCTGCCCGCCGCCGCTCTCGTCGTCTGCCTGCTGGGATGGTCCCTATGACACCTTCACCGATCCCCTCCCTCGAGGTCGCCGGGCTGGCCTACGCCTACCCCGACGGCCATCAGGCCCTCTTCGGCGTCGACTTCTGCGTCGGGCGCGGGGAGCGGGTCGCGCTGCTGGGGCCCAACGGCGCCGGCAAGACGACCCTCGTGCTGCATCTCAACGGCATCCTCAGCGGGGGCGCGGGGACGGTCACCGTCGCCGGAATGCCCGTCGGCAAGCGGCACATGGCCGAGATTCGCCGCAAGGTGGGGATCGTGTTCCAGGATCCCGACGACCAGCTCTTCATGCCGACGGTCCGCGAGGACGTCGCCTTCGGGCCCGCCGCCGCGGGGATGAAGGGCGAGGAGCTGGAGCGACGCGTCCGCGGCGCTCTCGACCTGGTCGGCATGGCGGACTTCGCCGACCGGCCGCCGCACCACCTCTCGTTCGGGCAGCGGCGCCGGGTGGCGGTGGCGACGGTGCTCGCGATGGAGCCGGAGATCCTCGTCCTCGACGAACCGTCCTCCAACCTCGACCCCGCCTCGCGCCGCGAACTCGCCGACATCCTGCGGTCGTTGGACGTCACGGTCCTCATGGTCACGCACGATCTGCCGTACGCCCTGGAGCTGTGCCCGCGCGCGCTGATCCTCAGCGAGGGCGTCATCGCCGCCGACGGACGCACCGGCGACCTCCTCGCCGACGACGACCTGATGCGCGCCCATCGCCTGGAACTGCCCTTCGGGTTCGACCCGCGCTCGGTCGCCGCCGCCCCCACCCCGTGACGTTCACGCCTCGACGGCGTCCGTGACAATGGGCGCGTGATCGAACATGAGGACGCGCACAACCCCGGGTCGCCGCGCCTCGACGACCAGTTGTGCTTCGCGCTGTACGCGGCCCAGCGCGCGGTGACCGCCGCCTACCGCCCACTCCTGGACGAGCTGGGCCTCACCTACCCGCAGTACCTCGTGCTGCTGGTCCTGTGGGAGCGCGGCGAGGTGACCGTGAAGGAGCTGGGCAGCGCCCTGTGCCTCGACTACGGCACGGTCTCGCCGCTGCTCAAACGGCTGGAGGGGGCGGGTCTGGTCCGCCGGGAGCGGTCGGCGCGGGACGAGCGGTCGTTCTCCATCGGCGTCACCGGGCGCGGCGAGGAACTCCGGGAGCGCGCGGCGAGCGTGCCGGGCGCGCTGCTCGCGGCGACGGAGCTGGGCGAGGGCGCGGTCGCGCGGTTGCGGGGCGAGCTGTGGGAGCTGACGGAGCGGGCGCAGGGGGCGGCCGACCGGGCGCGCCGCTGACCTGAGGTTATCCACAGTTCCTACCCCCGGGTAACGGGCACATCTCTACCGGCCGGTACCTTGTGCACGATGTAGTTGTGTTCACTTGGGGGAGGTTCTGCCGTGACCGACGACGCCACCGCTGTCGACAGCCGTCCGACGAAGATCATGTACGTCGCCGAGGCCACCGCCCACGGCGGCCGGGACGGCGATGTGACCAGCCAGGACGGCCAGATCGCACTGAAGGTGGCGATGCCGCCGCAGCTGGGCGGGGACGGCAACGGCACCAACCCTGAACAGCTGTTCGCGGCCGGTTACAGCTCCTGCTTCCACAACGCCCTGGTCCTGGTCGGCCGCCGCGAGGGCTTCGACCTGACCGGCTCCACGGTCGCCGCGAAGGTCGGCATCGGCCCCAACAAGCAGCGCGGCTACGGCCTCGCGGTCGCCCTGAGCGTCTCGCTGCCGGTCCTGGACCAGGAGATCGCGGCCAGGCTGGTGGAGGCAGCCCACATGGTCTGCCCGTACTCGAACGCCACCCGTAACAACATCGACGTGACGATCATCCTGGGCTGACCCTCCTGCGGTGAGGAATCGCGGGCGGGCAGGTGCGCGTTACCCCCGCGAGCCAGTGACCCTGCCCGAGGGCCAGTGGCCCTATCCGAGGGCCAGTGAACGCGACGTATGTCCCGACGCCTCGTCGATCTCGTCGTGGGCCTTCGCCAGCAGCTTCATCGCCAGTTCGTTGAGGGCGCGCGCCCCGGCGATCTCCTCGCCGACGCGCGGCTGATTCTCGTCGGACCTGTGACGGCTGGCGTATCCGTGGGCCCGTACCTCGCTCCCGTCCGCGAGTCTTACGAGCGCCGCGGCCCGCGTGCGCTGCTCGTCCTCCTCGAACTCCAGCTCGATATGCCATCCCACCGCGGTCTGCGTCATGACGATCACCTCCGGTACCCGCTCCTTCCAGGGTGCCCCCGTCCGCCGCCGCCCGCACGCGTACCGCGCACGCGGCGTCCGTTGTGTGACTTTCGTCGCGATCGCCCTGTCTCATGTGTTCCCGGGGCCCGTACCGTGCTCTGCTGAAGGCTTCCCGCGCACCTCCCGCACCGACGCCAAGGAGTTGTCGTGCCCCATACCCTCGGCCGACCCCGCCCCCACCGCGGCCGTTAACGGGCCACGGGCACGTTCCGATCATGCGCTGCTGTCTCTCCGCCCCCCTCGCCGCCCTGGCGGCGTTCCCCGCTCCCCGCGACCTCGTCCGGTCCGGCGCGCTCCTGACGCCCGCCGTGCTCCGGTCCGCGCTCGCCGCGCGCCGGGAACGGCTCACCCGCACCGACGTCGTGACGGCCCTCAACCTGGAGCTGGTCACGCTCGCCGAGGATCACGCCGTGATCACCTGGTACACGGCCGTACCCGGCACCGACGACGGTTTCGGTCACCTGGTCCCCGCGGTCACCGAGGGCGAGGTCGTCTACGGCACCCACCCGGCCCACCTCGACCGCACGGCGTCGGAGGGCCGCCCGACCGCCCACCACCACGTCGAGCTGACGGACCTGGAACCGGGCCAGACGTACTACTACCAGGCCCGTTCGCGCGGCCGGGCGGCCACACCGACACCCCTGCACCTGGTGCGCGGCAACGCGGTCGGCACCTCGCTGCACGGCCTGGGCTCCCACGGCGGCCCCTACTCCTTCACGACCCCCGAGCCGCCTCCCGGCCGCCACCTCATGTCCATCGCGCTCTGCAACGACCTGCACCTGGGCGAGACCACGGCGGGCCGGGTGGCCGGCGTACCGATGCTGCGCGGGGTCTCGCAGCAGCCCGGCCTGGACCCGTACCCGGAGATCATGAGCGTGGCCATGGTCGAGGAGGCGCACCGGCGCGGCGCGGACGTGCTCCTCGCGGCCGGGGACATCTCGGCGGCCGGCGCACCCCGGGACCTGGCCGAGGCCCGCCGCATCCTGGACGGCTTCGGCACCCACGGACGGGACTACTTCGTCGTACGCGGCAACCACGACCGCCCCAGGCACCCCGACGACTCCTTCCGCGACGGCTTCCTGGGCGGCGCCGACGGCCCGGGCTACTTCGCGCGCGACCTGGGCGGCCTGCGCCTGATCGGCCTCGACACCTACGAGAAGAACGGCAACGGCGGGGACGCGGGCGGGCTGAGCGCGGAGCAACTGGCTTGGTTCCGGGCCGGCTTGCGCGCCGACCGCGACCAGCCGACGATCGTCTTCGGCCACCACCCGCTCACCACAAGGGACTCGGTCTTCCCCATGGGCCGAGGCCAGCGCCTGGACCGCGGCCAGGCCCGCGAGATCGTCGACGCCTACGCGTCCTCCCCCGGCGTCTTCCTCCACCACGCGGGCCACACCCACCGCAACAAACGCACGGTCCTGACGAGCGCCCCGCACGTCACCCAGCAGGAGGTCAGCGCGGTAAAGGACTACCCAGGCGGCTTCTGCCTCCTGCGTGTCCACACCGGCGGCTACGCCCTCAACTACTACAAGAACAGCAGCGTCCCGGCCCGCGCCTGGGTGGAACGCAGCCGCCTCACGGCGGGCGGCCTGTGGCCCCACCACGCCCTCGGCCGCTCGGTGACCGACCGCAACAGCATGCGCCAGCACGACCTGTCGGGCGTACGTGCTTACCTGCGTACATGAGGACCAACACCCCAGCGAAGACAGCCCAGTTCCGCATCCGCCCCGCGCACGGACACGGACCTCGACGCATGCGTACGCACACTGTCGGCGGTCCACGAGCAGAACGCGTACACCCTCAACTGGCCTGCCGACCCGGCCTGTTGGCTGACCCCACGTTCCCTCCTCGCGGTGTGGGTGGCAGAAGGGGAGGGTGGTGAGGGCATCATCGGCCACATCGTCCTGTCCCGCAGCGAGGAGGGCGACGCGGCGGCGGCCCTGTGGAGCGGCGGCCCGACGGCCGTGATCAACCGCCTGTACGTCGATCCGGCGGCCCGGGGCCGGGGCCGGGGAGTTGGCGCGGCGCTGATGGAACGGGCGGTGGCGGAGGCGGAGTTGCGTGCCCTGCACCCCGTACTCGACGTGGCGTCGAGCGACACAGCGGCGGCCCTGTACGAGCGCCTGGGCTGGACGCTGCTGGCGGCGGAGGTGGAGCAGGAATGGGGGCCGGGGCAGCGGGTGACGGGAAAATACGACGACGGCTGCGGGAGTCGGGCGGGCCCGTGTGCCTGTGTGGCGGCCTATGTCCGGGTCACCGGACCATGAAGTCGGCCGCCTCGGTGTTCAGGGTGGTGGTGCCGTCCTTGGCGGTGGCCAGGACGGCGACGTGCCAGACACCGCGCGGCGACGACTTGGCGTCCGCCTCGCCGACCCCGGCGCTGTACGTGCAGCGCACGGCGTGCGCACCGGAGGGCTCGCACGCGGCCGACTCCACGGCGGCCATGTCCTTGGCGGTCAGCCCCTTCTTCGCGAAGGGGGAGTTCGCCGGCCATGCCAGCACCTTCACGCTCTTCACGCCCGAGGGCGCCGTGACATCGGTGACGAAGGACAACGAGCCGTCGCGGTCGCCGGCGGGAGCGGTGTAGCGGGCCGCGCTGTTCGACACGACAGGAGGCTGCTCCCCGGCGTAGGCGAGAGCGAAAGCACCGGCACCCCCAAGGACGACGACACCGGCGGCAACGGCAAGAGCGATACGTCGGGACATGGCGTTCTCCTCAAGAGGGTGAGCTGGATCGGTCCGGCGCCGCCTTCGACTGCGCCGGCCGCTGCACCGATACTCGCTTCGCGAGGGCCCGCCGGACATGAGTACAGCTACTCAACTCGGCCTGTGCAGAAGCACGTTGGCCCCCACCCGCGCGGCAGCGGACCTGGCGGCGGACACCTATCCGGCGTGCAGCATCAGCCCGATGCCGATGACGAGCAGCCCGGCAGCGGCGACCCTCGGCGCCCCGAACCGCTCCTTGAAGAAGACGGCGCCGATGGCCGCGCCGACGATGATCGACGACTCCCGGAGGGCGGCCACGGGCGCGAGTTCCGCCCTGGTCTGCGCCCACAGCACCAGCCCGTACGCCGCCACGGACAGCGCGGCGCCGAGCAGCCCGACGGCGGCGAACGGCCGTACCGTCGCGAGGAATTGGCCCCGCCAGCGGTACCACGCGTAGGCGGGGATGGCGATGCCCTCCAGGGCCATCAGCCAGGCGATGTAGGCGAGCGCGGACCCCGAGGCTCGTACGCCCAGGCCGTCGACGACCGTGTACGCGGCGATGGACAGCCCGGTCGCCAACGCCGCCTCGATCGCCGCCCAGTTGGGCCTCCGCCCGCGCAGGCCCCACAGCGCGACGCCGGTAAGTCCCGCACAGGACACGGCTATTCCGGCCGCCGCCCACCCGTCGGGCACCTCGTGCGCGAACACGGCGGCGAGCACGGTGACGACGAGGGGCGCGGTGCCGCGCGCGATCGGATAGGCCTGCCCGAAGTCGCCGAGCCGGAACGACCGCATGAGCAGGACGTAGTAGGCGATGTGGATGAGGGCCGACGCGACGAGATACGGCCAGGCCCCGGCGGCGGGCAGCGGCAGGAACGGCACCGCGACCAGCCCGATGGCCATCCCGCCGCCGGCGATGAGCGTGAATCCGACCAGCTTGTCGGTGACGCGGTGCGCGAGCGCGTTCCAGCAGGCGTGCGTGACGGCGGCGAGCAGTACGGCCGCGGTGACGGCAGGTGTCACGAGGTCGCCGACTCGCGGACGTCCACGAGAGTGGCGCCGGCGTGGGCGATCAGGGCCTTCGGCTCCATGGGGAACACGGTGTACGGGGTGCCGGCGGCGGCCCAGACGACGTCGTGGTCCAGCAGCGAACGGTCCGCCAGCACCCGGGTCCTGGTCCGGTGCCCGAAGGGCGGCACGCCCCCGATGGCGTACCCGGTGGTCTCCCGTACGACGTCCACCTTGGCGCGGGTGACCTTCGCGGCCATCAGTTCGCGCCGGACGAGCTCGACATCGACCCGGGAGGCACCGTCCATGAGGACGAGCACCGGGACACCGTCGGCGGCGAAGATCAGCGACTTGCAGATCTGGCTCAGCTCACACCCGATCGCGGCGGCGGCCTCAACGGCGGTACGGGTCTCGTCGGGGAACCGGCGGATACGGGAGTGGAGTTCACCGAGGCCCAGTTGATCGAGGGCTTCGGCAAAACGGGAGGACGTGGTCATGCCCGGCACGGTAGCGGGCCGGACAGACACACCACGAGCGAATTCAAGGTGGTGGGCGGCGATGGCTGCTTCACCCAGACGGGTGATCATCACCCGGTTGGCCGCTGAAGTTGCTCGCGGCAGCGTTGAGCGCCATGGAGGCCCGTGACCCGGAACGAGCGGGGCTCCTCGCCGAATTCACCAGCCAGGGCCTGGGCAGGACCGAGGCATTCAAGATCTGGAGCGAACTCTTGAAGACCCAGACCTCCTTCTTCACGTCATCCGTGGCCCAGGAGCTCCGAGCCGAGGGAGAAGCCAAGGGCCTCGCCCACTATCTCCTCCACCACCTCGAGCGCCGTGGCATCCCC
>Ga0136846_1236504_pt1 | contig 18579 bp, 16 predicted proteins | sample HopSoiMetagenom2_FD_96841 | JGI IMG/M metagenome (GOLD analysis project Ga0136846, IMG submission 96841) | Grasslands soil microbial communities from Hopland, California, USA - 2 Assembly 2016 (version 4) | ecosystem: Environmental > Terrestrial > Soil > Grasslands | place: USA: Hopland...
ACCGCTGCAGCTAACGTAAAGAATAAAAGAATCTTTGAGTTTAAAGAGCTGGAACGTCTTATACCACGGGATCTATTGGCGATTGATTTAGGAATAACGCAGGCAAGAATGGATCAGCTAATGGGGGATGGCATCGGTAAAATGAAGCTGGAAGAAATGTTAAAAACGGCAGAGCTATTGAAATTGGATTCAGCATATGTATTTGATATTGTGGCCAATCAATTCCTGAAAGATAAGAATAGGGGCATTGAAGTTATCATACTATAAATATTCTTTATTTACATATCGGAGCCTGGGAATAATTTATTTCGGAGGTTTGCAATTTTCTTTTTTGATGCAGGAAGCTGATCACCAGAACCCGGTGCCCCATTATATGTACCCGGTTTAATTTTGCCCGCTTCTTTGGAGTGCACTTCCCTAATCGCGGAAACGGAAGCTATCAATACGTTCTCGTTACGTGAGGTGACATAGTCCCGATTAAAGGGCTGAATAGCCAAAAGAAAATCCGGGTCATTTTCCCAGCGCAGTTTGTCAGCCCCCTGTTGGACTGGCAAAGCAGCGATGCAATTCTGATCGACTGCCTGAAGGCAGACGTTAAGCATTCGCAGGACATTGGATAACCGGTTATTGGTATAATAAATGTGAACGGTGGATTTTGATACATCGAGAATATCGGCTACGCGGAGGATCTTTACCAGGACAGCATCGAGGGGATTGAGATACAGGGCTACGATATAATCATTCAGACGCCAGGAATCAAGGATTTTGTTAGCCTAGTCGGGTCCGGTATGAATAAGGTTTACCATAATAATTATTCAAGGTTGAAAAATGCTGCCAATCGCATCCCGGCGCACTGGGTGCAGGTATTGCTAGGTCTTAAGCTGGCGGAGATAATAAGAAAGGATACCCCGTTGGGGGGCACCCTTTCCGCGAAGATCATTAACCACTTCATCTCCGCTTCAAGACTATAGTGGACCTTATTCCTGCGTAATTTAATATTCATCTTATCGGCTTGCCCTTTCTATACCATGGAAACACAAAAAACGAAGTTTTCAACTAAAGGGGATCAGGGTTTTCCGGGCTACTACAGGTTTCCATTAAGGTACGGCTAAAAAAAGAGGTCGGAAAACAATAAGCTATATTTTTGATAAATCAAAGAAAATCAAACCATTGTCACGCGATAAAGAGGGCGTAAATTAGTGGTATAAATAAAGGGGATAATTGACTGCCGAAGAAATTATAGAACAGCTAAAAAGTACTGGAGAACTGTCTTTTGATAAATTCTATGAACTTATCAATGATTTTCAGTTGCAATTTTTGCGGCAGGAGAATTACGAAGAGCGAAAGGGGCTCCATAGAAATCCGATCGAGGTCAAAAGTGAAATCCTGCGAAAGCTGGGAGATCTTGACCTGGCGATCCAGAACAGGGAATGGATGCGCGATAATAATGTAGAAAAAAGAGAAGTGAACTATGTGCCTTTCCTGGTCAAAGAAACGTGGCGATCAGATAAACGTTTAAAATCATTGTATAGTGCGGTAAAGCGGTACTGTGAAGTAAGGAAAAAAGATTTCATCACGATTGCAGTTCACATGGCCGAATACCGGGCTGTCAACCGGCTTATTTTGCGTATAAGAAGGGATATACGTTTAGGTAACCAACATTCCGGGGGTGCCAGTGATGTAAGCCATTTTACATTCAATGATTGGCTGGAAAAAAGATTCTATAATTATAAAGATCAATCGGGAATTGTAGCAGCCAATGACAGTGAAAAATATGAAGGGCTGGTAAAGGCCGGGTTCCTGCCAATGGAGGAACTGGCGAAGATCCACGAGGCGCAGCAAAAGGCGTATGATTACATAGTGGAATGCTCCGTAAGGATAAAGAGACTTGAATTTGAGACCAAAATGAAAGACGCTGCTGACGTGGATCTGATGATAGAAACGGAAAAAAAAAGAATTAACAAATTCAATATTGAGCACCAGGAAATATGGAAAAAAATTATCGATAATAAAAAGTACCGTCATATAAAATACGGGGCAAAGTTTCTTTTGCCAGAGCATTACAAAGCGATAGAAGAAAAAAACGCTGTCGATGTATTCCTGGCTGATGCAGGTTCAGCATTCCAGATAATTTCAGACCAAAATAATGTGCAATTGCCTTCAGCGCAGCAAATGCTGTATGTAACCTGCGAATTTAATAAGCACTGGTTACGATTACTAAAGGGCTACGGAGAAAAGGCCATGTTTGAAAAGATGGTGGCTGTTAATGATTTTAAAATGCTGATTGAGCGATATGGGGATGGCCATACGCTTAAAGAAAGTTACCTGCAGCGGCTTGAATTTGCAGCCAACCGTGAATGGTTTATCAATGAAGAAATAAAAACGTATGAGTCGGTGATACCGCGATATCAGGGATCCATCATTTGTTGGGACCAGGAGTTTGAGCGCGAAGTCAAAGTAGATACAGGACAGTACAAGCGAAGAGGATATGGCTGGGTGATCAAAGGCTACAATCCACCAAAAAAAGATTTGATTTTGATGATCAGGGAAAATGCAAGTATTCCAGCTGGTATTCCTGTTGAAAGTACGTATGGTATCTACATCCTTGAACTGAAGGAGCTGGCACTGGGTGGTGCTATTGCCTATTATGTAGGGTTTTTAAAAGAAGAGTTGGCAAAACCGGTAACAGTAAAAAAGAAAAAGCCGGTGGCAGCGGAGTTATGGCGTGGAACAGAAAGTCAAAGAGAAAAGTTATTTGAGCAGCTGGCGGCTCATTGCTTTGTTGAAAATAGTGAGCAGGTGAAGGCTAATTTTATGAAAGACGAGATGGTGCATTGGTTAGCAGATGGAAGATCATTGATTTATTTAATGAGATGTCTGCAAGGGCCGCTTTACAATATGATCCGACCGTACGATCACCTGGGGCCGGTCATCAAAAACAACTTTGTTAACAAAAACGGGGAAGAGTTTAAGAACATCAACCAGAATCTTAATGGTATGCGTAATGACAATAAAAAGGGAGAGCCACGATCAGCCAGGAAAATAGATGGCTTGCTCAAAAAGGTGTTTGACCGGTAATCCCAGCCTTAAAATGCTTTACTGTAAAGGGATATAAAGTGTTGTCTATTGTTACCACCTTTAAACCAACCTTTCTTTGTGGTCATAAACCTGAAGGGTATGAAAAGACAAAGAAAAAGGGGTAATTCAAAAGATAATCGGTTACAAAACCCGGTTCTGGGCACAATTAAAGCTACTCTTGAAGTGGCAGTGAAAGGGCTGGTATTGATACGAACCGTATTGGATCTGTTTCACCGGCATATGTCATAATTATATTATAATAATCTTATGCAATTCGTTTTTATGGCTCCCGGCCAGTGTACAGCCGAAAAGCTAAATTCCTTTTATGACCTGGTGAGTGAAGGAGAACAGGTAAATCTCGCCGGTCTACCGGGAAGAATAAAAGCATGCCGAATGCTTGGTTTTGCCTATGAGGGCACAAAGCTGGTAGCAGTAACTGCGCTGAAAGTACCGGGTGAAAATTATAAAAATAAAATTTTTTCAAGTGCGGGTGTAGCAGATCTATCTCCCGGATTCAATAGCGAGATGGGCTACGCATTTACAATGCCCGAGTTCAGGGCAAAAGGAATTCACCAGCAGCTTGTAGCGGGTTTGATCAGGGAGTCAGGCGAAAAAAAATTTTACGCTACAACGAAGGCAGCAAACGTCCCTTATATACTGGAGAAAATGGGATTTAAAAAAGCGGGAAACAGTTATACCAATGAAAGCGAAGAATTGCTTCATCTTTATACTTATGACTCAGACATGGGTAGCGCAGCGGCAGATATTGTAAGTCGAGAGTGTATTATTTGCAGGGAAATGAAAACTGATTTTAACGAAGAGCATGTTTTTCCTGCAACCATTGGGGGCGGATTCGTAATAAAGCTGGTTTGCAGTGATTGTAACAGTAGCCTGGGTGAAGTGGTTGATACTCCTTTCGTTAGCCATAAACAGATTTTGCTTTACCGGCATGAACTGGGATTAAGCCGGCAGGGAAGGCCAATAAAAAACCCATTGGGGGGTACTTATACAGGGGAGGATGGGAAAAAGTTTATTGTGAGAAAGACGGAATCCGGTTTTCGGGCAGAAGTAAAACACCACTGGCAGATAGAGCAAACGGATGAAGGCCCTATTGGCCGGCTAACGCTATCGGAAAACTTTATGGGTTCCGAAGAAAAGCTGGTAGAAAAATATGCAAAAAAGCTGGAGGAAGAAACAGGATTTAAGTTCGAGCGATATGAAAAAAAGAAATTGGAAGGACTTAAGTATACTGTGGATGAAATAACATCCGATAATCCATTTATTATGGGATGTCTGAAGATTGGTTATGAAACCGCGGCTGCCTTTATTGCTGGGTATGTCAAAGATGAGCTGGCCATAGCCTATTCAAAGATGTTACAAGTGGGAGAATTGAACAGGGAGCTAAAAGAATATATCAATCCGGACCATTCGCTGACAAGGGAAGTGGCAACTGTTTTGAATAAGCATCCCTTGTTGGTGGGTTTTCATTGTCTTGCTGCGCTGTTAAATGTGGAGGGAAAGGGCCTTGTTGCAGGTGTAAAGATATTTGACATGTTTTACTGTTTTATCCTGAGCACAAAAGAAAACTATATTGATGACAGGGTCCTGCTCGTATTAAACGACAGTATTAAAGAGCGCAATTATAGTTTCTTTATAAAACAGTCAGTGAAATTTGATCTTACTTTAGAAAGTGAAATGATCGAAAGCCAAATTGCTGAATTGACGCAGCGGGCAGGTGACGCGCAAAAACTATTTACCGGGACCGGTGGATTAACAGCCTTATATGATACGAACGGCAATGTAGTAATGGAGCACGTGGATCACCTTATGTATAGATGTTTTGGCACTTTTGATTACAGCAAGGTTGCGGGCATCAGGGAGATGGAGTTTGAAGTGGAAAATGCGTATATACGATCTGAGAGCGGGTTGCTTTATAGGTTAAAGGCAGTAAAGCTATATTTTTAGGAGGTGTTATTAAGTTATCATGTAGCAGCGACCAGTAGCATTCGACAGGGCAGCAATACTTTTACTATCATTCGAGGGCTAGAAAAACAAGAATCCTAACTAACGTGTGAGGGTTGTCCTACATGGGGCTACCTATCATAAATGTATGAATGAACTGTAGGAGGTTGGTTATATCCGGTATATACCATCATGCAATCGCTTTCTGAAAAGCGTTGTGTATTTCATGAACAAAAGGTTGGCTGGCAATGAAGCAACGCCAACTTATAAATCTGCTTGTATAAAATGGAAAGATGATCTGGTGAGTGGAAGTATTAAATAATTGAAGATGCTGCATTTCGAAGTGGAAAAAGGCAACGCTGGAGAGCGACCTTTCAGCAATAGAATGCAGGTGGGGATAACCCAAGATAAAGCCCGGTTTCGGGCTTTATCAGTTGATATGAATTTATTAGCCAAAAATCCTAGTGTATGTCGGTGGAAATTGTGACGAAGGAGGATTTGGAGGCATTTCGAAAAGAATTGTTGCTTGACTTTACAGCAATCTTAGAGAAATATGTAAAAAGTGAGGACAGTGCAACTATTGAAGGGTACAAAACTGCGCACGTTCGGAAGATTTTAGGGTGTTCATTTAATAAGCTCGTCGCGCTTCGGGTATCCAGAAAGATTCGGGCCAAGAAGATAGGTGGTACTATATACTATAACAAGGAAGATGTCAAACGGCTATTGGAGGAAGGATATTAAGCCTGGCCGAAAGTGGGATAAATGCGTAGATATCAGGAAAATATTAATCAAAAGAAACCAATTACATTTGGAATATTTTCAATTGTTATGTATTTATTACTTGATACAAATATACTGGTAGGCTTCCTTACTGATCCTCATGAGAGGTATCTTATTGATCGGCTGGAATCATTACTTCAGTTGGAGGAATTTCAATTGTTGGTACCTGTGACATTAAAAAATGAATGGCAAGATAAGAGGAAGCAGGAGTTACAGAGAATTAGAAAGAATTTCTCTGAAGTAAAGCAACGGCTTTCAAATGATAGCTCAATTGATTCTCAACTGCAAGATGAATTACGCATTGTAAATGAAAGGGCTGATCGAATTGAAGCTTTTCTTAATAATGGCATATCTATCGAATTAAGCGATGCAGTTAAGATTCGAACTTCAGACCGCAAAATGAATAATTTACCACCTTTCCGCAGTGTCCGAAGCTATAACGACAGTTTGATATTTTTTTCAGCAATAGAATATTTGAAGCAAATCAATGAAAAGGAATATTGTTTTGTAACAAAGGACAGAGACTTTTGTAACCCAAATCTAAAGGATCAGTTTGAGCCTGATCTAATGGAAAAAGATCTTGAAGTATTTTTCAGTCTCTCTTTAGAGAAAATGATACGGATTCTTGTTTCAATGGGAAAAATAAAGGATGAACAGAATGTAACTAATGCCGAGCAAGGTATAACTATTGAAGTTGTGCGTCGAAAAAAAATGAATTTTCTCGATTATTTATATGAAGTACTGGTAGTTTGTCAGAAAAAAATGAGAATGATACCGCCTCATATATTTTGCAAGATTGAGCCGTTTCGAATATCCAATACCCGTTTCAATTATTCCGACTATGGCCAGTATGTACTTCATACAAATAATGATGAGTTAATTGAGTTTTTTATAAATGTTGAGATAGATGAACAGAAATTCAAAAACGAAGCACTGTTTCCAAACTCCGATGAAAATATTCGGAAATTAAAATACATACTTGAAGTCCTTAATCGGCACCTTGTCTTTGTGATAAAGAAATTTCAGGCAAATGATTCTGTGAATATAAGACCGAAAAATGACGTTGTTTGTTATTGCACTCGCTGTTTATTTTCCAGATTTGATTGGAAGCAACTGGCAGATGAAAATTATGTAAGCGATGATGATTTAAAACTCGCTTTTGTTCATTTTCAGTTAGGCTTTTACGAAAAATCGTTCAGGGGTTACTACGCTTGTTATGAGAGAGCAGTTCAGGATAAAAACAAGATCCTGGCTTATCAGCTTCAGTACACACTTGAATGGGTGAGATTTTATTTAAAATCAGATAAGGATGCTCAGTTGCAGGTTATGGTTGACCGGGTGAAGGAATTTAATAATGAAAAAGACTTCTTCTCCTTTGCTTCAGCTCCTGCAATAGATCGTGAAATTGCCCGATTCTATTATGAAGGCAAAGTTCTAAGTCACTTTGACAAAGAAATCGGCGACACATTGGCAAAGATAAAAGGGCATTATCAGTCGCAACTTCGGGCTAGTTTTAGCAGCAACAGCCATTACATGAATTTATCCACAGATTATTCTGTATTTATAGAATTTACATTTTCGAATTGTTTGCCGTTTACAAAATATTCTGATTTTTTGGATATTTCCAAGAGCTTTACCGAAGGTACATTCTTAAGCTATGCTCTTAATGAGTATCAGCCATCACGGCTTCATGAGTTTACGGAATTTGAGTTGGCAACGCTATTGCGATATGGGAACGCGGAACAGATGTCTAAATTGTATGCAAACTTTGTCAGGCGAAAGATTGCCCAGGAGCAGGTTGATGAGCCCTTTGATGATTTAGCTAAAAACTTACTGGAAAACGGTCGTGAACTAATTTTGAAGCTGGAAAAAGAGGCATGGGAAGGCAGCCTTTTATTATATTCTTCTTATTGGAATCTGCTAGTGATACTTTCGATTGTTGAATTTAGGGAAGAAATAATTATAGAGTGTTTCGATGGTATAATTCCCTTTCTTGAATTGCTGCCGCGAAGGGAGACTACCCGATTACATCTTCTGGCATTATTTATCCGAAAAAATAGTAAAACACTTGGCAAAGAACGGTTAAAAAGACTTTTTAATGTCTGCGTAAATAATGCCGAATTGCATAATGAGCATGTGTTTGAAGCATTTTCCGCCCTGCCAAAAAAAGGGTTATTTGATGTGATTTCCAGTCAAGAGGAATATGAACTATTAATAAAATATTTTGTTGAAAAATGTTCAAAGTGCAATGAATACCATCAGAACGTAGTGTATTTCTGTTATTTTTTGTTGGACACCGAGTTGGGGAAGAAATTAGCTGATCAACTTAATAAAAATCTCTCCGAAATATTTGATATAAACACTTATTGCATGGCAGCTATTTATGAAATAATAGATTATCGGGTCTATTTTGATAAATGCATGTCATTATTTCAAAAGCCAGGTAATAGACAAAAGCACCCGTTTTATGAGATGGAAGGACCAATAGGTTTCCGGGAGCTTAATAATTTTATGAACGTTGTGTTTAAGTATGGTATTCAATTACCCGATGATTTTGTAAATAAGTTGAGAGGTATTTCGGACTATTATGACTGGCTGCTGGATATGAAGGATTTTGATTACAGCAAATTTAATCCCCTCTGGATAAATTATTATGCGACGATTTACTACTTAAAGACAATTTTTTCCCTTGAAATAATTCGACAGAAAGTTCAAACTTTCCTGAGAACCTTCCACCAGCCTACACTTGCTTTTTATTATACGCAGCATGTTTTGGGGACAAAAGAGCCGGCAACTGATGAACTATAGTTATTTTTGGTCAAGTAATTTTGAATATGACGCCTAAAGTCGATCGCAGTATTCTTAAGATAATACGAAACACACTTCCACCTCACTGTTTGGGTCAATGGCTGTCAGAGGTACATGTTATGGAGTTACGTGTTAAACCAGCTTATGATAATACAATAGTGATGATAGAAGTGGCCCCTCTTTTTCTAATAGTGGACGCTTCTTCGAGAATAGAGAGGTTCAGGTTTCAAACAAGTACCACCTTTTCATTCGATGGCTCACACAGTAGGAATTATATTGATGGCTTAATTCTTTACCTGGTTAATTTAAACATTGATGAATTCAATAAGGAGTTGCAACAGACACATAGTACCCTGGTGATACATCGGATGTTTGGAAAAATGACAATGGAGGAAATCAAACCAAAAATTGACGATGCATTCGCTTCTAATTTTTCTAAAACCTGGGGAGTAAAGCCCCATTGGAGGACTTTGCTACATAAATCCGAAGAAGAAAACGATGCTATCATAGACAAATTACTGCCTATACCATATTTTAAACAGTTCAAAGATCGCTTTACAGAAGAGCAGAATCTTCTTTCTCGGTGTATTCAAGAATCTTCCCCAAGCGAAGACGATCTACAACTTTTAAATGAAGCGACTGAATTTAATAGAGCGTGTTTTAAGCAGCTAAAGGAAATTGATCTCACTACGTTAAACGATAAGCAATATTTCAGATTAAAAGATTATCTGAGGTATGTTTATAGCGCTTCGCCTTGTATTTTTAATGATGTAACACCCGATATAGTATACCGTGTCACAATTGTTGTTGATAAATTTCTTGAAGAAGGTAAGCTCAGGCAATCAAATTATTTGTCTTACCCTCCATTGGAAGTAGTGCGGCAGCGAGGCGTATTTAACAGGGCCAATGGTCCGGATCGAACGTTATTTTATGCGGCGGAGCGGGAAGATGTGGCTATAAGAGAAATGAAACCCAAAACAGGAAGCAGAATAATTCTATCGTCATGGAAGAATAAAACAGGTATGCCTTTAAATTGCTTTCCTATATGTTTGACTGCCGGGATTAATAATAAAATGGCAGATCGAGCGTCTTACGCTTTTGAAATGATAGCGGAGAAAATGCATTCGCAAGTGGCAGAATGGATGAAAATTATGTTTGAGTTTCTTGCATCGGAGTTTATCAAAGAATCAGATCCAATAAATCCCAAGCGTTACGACTATCTTTTCAGTGCAACGTTTGCGGATATGATGTTACAGGGCTTCCCCGAAAGTAGTAATGTCAGGGATTATGATGCGATTGTGTATCCAAGTGTAGCCTGGAATCACTTACCTAATAATCTGGCGATCCTGCCTCCTGTAATTGATTCAAAATTCAGCTTAGTTGAGGCTAAGGAATTTGAGGTGCTTGAGACCTGGTACGAAAAAGATATCCCTTTGGATCAGATACCAGTCAACTTGTTGTTTTGGCGGAATGCAGTAGGTTTTAGCAATGGCTGTATTACCTGGGAGGACGATTGAATTTGATTGGTTTGGACCCTCTGAGCATTCTAAATAATGTATTATTTCCCCCTATTTGGATTGAATAAGTGATTAATTTTGCAGTGAAGCTCTTCATTTCAGGTGTCCCGTGAGTTACTCCGTGAGTGGGAAAATTTACAGCACTACAGGTAGTTGGTAAATAATGTAATGGGGGGTATGGCTGCGGCCTGTCTTCCCGACCAATGATAGTGTCAAAAACTATCAAATTCTGTAGATGCTGATGGCCAAAAATCTCGTGAGTAATTCCGTGAGTACGATATTAAAGAGTTTACAGTCAAATGATTTACAACAAAGTATAGGATAGGTTGTCGGCCTGTCCTCCCGACAGAATTTGACAGGATGGTTTTAATACCATCCTGTTTTTGTTTGTCGCTGTCTGACATGCTGTTCAGTTGCGGGATTGCCGCGAATACAAGATTTACTTTGCAGGTTCGAAATGTGCCGTTTTGGTGCTTATAGGTAACACCTTGTGGAAATACCAGCTTTTGAATTTTTCCTTTCTTTATAGAGCTGGAATCTCATACAGCGAGTTCGTGGAAATGGTGATCCCGGCCTCAAAGTATTTTTGCAGGTTCGAAATCTCCAGGTCAGTACGAGGTAGTTTTTGAGGATTTCCTGCTTTTTCTCCAGCAACTTTGTGACTAGTCGTGTATAGGTATTTTCAGGTACTTTCCTATTCAGATAAAAATCTTCTTCCAGCTCTGCCATTTTTTTCTCTATTGCAGCCAGATTCTTGTGCAATTAGAAAAGTTTTTTACAATATGTTTCAAAACCTTTAGTTGTCACTTTTTCTTTCGTGTCTTTAAAAAAAAGCACATATTTAGTAAGTTCATTCCATCCACCAAAATTGTATCGTCTCGAACAAGTTTTAATTCTTTGAGTTTCATTTAGGCATTCCCAACAGAAGCCAATCAATTCTTCCCCATGTATATATTTGAATCCTTTTCCACTCCATTTAGACAATTGGGGACAGAAAAAAGTAAACTTTAGTCGGAACTTACCAATTGCTAAGTCTTCATCAAAAGTTAAGAACCCGTCGCAATCTTTAATTCTATGAAGATTTAAAAAGTATTCAAATTTTTCAATTTCCTTTTGACTTACATTACTGTAGATGCCAACCCAATCTATTAATTGCTTTATGCTTTCTTGGTCTTTACGAAGTCCTTCATTAAATTCAATAGCATCTAATTTTGTTTTATTTTTTACATCCCCGATTAAGATTTCAATTCTGTCATTAGGAGATTCTAAATAATCTTCGACATTTACCCACCTGTACTCTTGGGAATGAAACGGCATTCTTACGGCAATTATATCTAACTCTGATTTCGAATTTCCCGGTTGATGAGAATGAATAATAAGGTTTGAAACAACATAGCCTTTTAGTCTCATGTACAGCTTAGCAAGAAATTCGTAATGTCTGTCCATAATGTCCATATGGTCTGTTTAGGCATTACAGCCAACGTTGAAGCATTGGCGACGTGGCGACATTCATTGAACGTCCAGCCCGGAACTAATGCTGATTAAAGATATAAAAGTTCATTGCTAATTCTATAGCTCGGCCTTGTTCGTCTGCTGAAATCGAAGCTGAATAGCGAACAAACAGCCGAGAATTTATTCGTCGTCCCGCCATATTGCCAATGCGCTGTTAGCCGCAATTTATTTTGGTCATTAGGTAATAATAATATGGCCTAAAACCGACTTTTTCACATACTATATTTGATTGCGGTTTATCGCTGTCAGTCATTACACCTGTCCCCAGCAAGGGAATAATTTGTAAATTTATTTAGATAAAAAATGTCACTAATCTCTAGTATTTGGTTGCCAGTCCAGTTGTCGCCATAAACCAACAAGATGTCTCCATGTAGAATCATAACCCACCCGTTTGGTGAGGTGTTTATTACTGATAGTTCATTGAGAGGTGCGTGTCCTTGAGCTGCTTTAATAACATAGTCTTTTAAAAACTTATGCTGATAAATGTTTAAGTCAATTTCTTTAAACAGAAATCGGTTAAATTCTATAAGATTATGTTTTGGAGTGAGGTTCATCTTAGTTGTGGGTAATGAATAGGGCTTACTTCTGTGGCGGAATTCATTGAACATCTCTCTCCGCCACCGCTGCCCAGCTCTATTTTAATGTTGAAGATAAAGACTTAAAAGCCTGGATTGTACGTTAAAATAAAACTGCTGCCGATACTGCCATATAACTGATGATATAACTGTCGCCGTGCCATAGGAGCAAACCCCATGTTTGGCGCAGTGGTCTCAATTCTCAGCTAACACTCGAAAATTGTCAATTCGACATCTTTATTCGCAAAGCAACCATTACATTTTGACACCTTTTCATGTACTTGTACCTGTACATCTGAGTCTTCAGAATCATAGGCTATAGAAGGAGGATTATGTTTTACTGAATCCAAAATCTGCTTTACTTCCCTAAACACATTTTCCGGCAAGCTGCTTGACATATCGAATCTCTTTTGACTTCCATACATGTAATCAAATAGATTTGGATATTCATCTTCTATGTCGACACCGTTTTCTTCAAAAAGCGCAAAATGACCGAACACAATCTTGGCTCCACGTAGATGTTCAGCAATGATTTTTTTCGGCTCTAACCCAATCCAATTTATTTTTTTCTTAATGCCCTCATGTTGCTTCCAAGGAGATTTTCCTCCAATCCCAATTACAGCGTCAAAATCCCAATTCCTAATTCTTCCCATGCAATCTTCATTGCCAAAAATTCCATTCCTGTCAGGGTCTCCTTTATGTGTTCTCTTGTAAATTAATATTTTCATAAAATGACTATTAAAACACTCACCTGCTTTCCGCCCAACGTCCAGTGCTTGGCAACATGGCGATATTCCGTGTTACATCAGCTTGGACTGATGCCAAGTAAAGATATGAAGATGAAAATATATTCTATAGCTGGGCCTTATTTGTTAGATTGATATTTCGCTGAGCAGTATTATATCGATGAGGATTTATTCACCAGTTGAGTTTTGGATTGTTAATTTGTCTCGATAGTCCAATAGAAATGGTAAGTGGGTTGGTAACCGAAAAATCCTGAAGTCAACAGTAGTTATTTCACCCAGTCCATTGTTCTTAAATGAAGTTATTTCCTGATGATAAGGTAGACATCCCCTAAAATCGATTGTCAAAACGTGTCCTAAAGGTGGGAAGGCTAACTCTGTTCCCAGTACAAATTGCCTGTAGTTAAACTGCCCGAAGCCATAAGAGGTATATTTCTAAGTTGTCCTTCTGTATTAATGTAATTAAAAACTCTATATCGATTTGATAAATCTTGCGATGAAGGATCAAGTACAAATTCAGCCAGGTCACGATTGTTTTCGGAAAATATTTCGTCATTTAAAGAAAAGAACATCGAAATTATTTGCTTTAAAACTTTTAACGCAGTAAAATCATGTATCGTCAGTTCAAAAGCGTTGAAGTCCTTTTTTTTAGCGCAGTCTATAAATGAATTTGAGTATCGTTGATAGGCCGGAACATATGTAGTTCCCAAAAAATTATTACAACTCTGGCACAAGGAATAATAACCAATCCCGCCTTGTTCAATTTTAGCTTTGAAGATTTTATCAAGTGGATGTTTTTCCTTTATATACTCCATGAAGCCGATAATCTTAAAACGAGTTTCCTTGTTGAAAGTGACTTTAGGCGGCACATGCTCATAAGTTAGCTTTCCGAGTACGCCACAGAGTCTGCATTTTCCTTCAGGCATGTTTGACGTTCAATTTACTTTCGATCAACGGCCAGAGCATATTCTTCAGCCAGCATATAAAGCCCCATGTTGGCTGAAGTTTTACATATTTTGTTCCTGCTAAGTAAGTAAATTTGTCCAAACTCCGGGTTATGGAAATCTTGTTAAAAGAATTTGTTGAAGAGACTATTAATGAAGTTATTGAAGGCATCGTAAGGTCCCAAAGGAATATGCTTTCCAAATACACTGCAACAGAAGACCCAAATATTACTATTGCAGGTGGAGGCTATTCACGACTTGAGTTTGACGTGATTGTCACAAGTACTAGTAACTCGGAAACGGGCGGAAAAGCAGGTCTCTCAATAAAAGTTATAGATGTTGGTGGAAATACAAAAAAAGCAACGGAAGAGAAGGCTGAAAATCGGATTAAATTTTCCGTTCTTTTTAGCGTCTCGGATGTAAATAATTTTCCAACTTCCCGATGATTTAGTTCAATTTTATTTCGCTATCTAAAGGATGAAAATCTGGTAAAAACTGGAGTTTTTTGGCTCCATTACGATATCCAGTTGTAATATGAGTTACTTGCTGATTGTGAAGCCAAGCAAGTTGTGGATATTGTTCTTTTGTGAGTCCTAAATTATTTCTTATTCCATATTCCGAATTCGTAAACTCAATTTCGAAAGAGTATGTTTTGCTTTTTTCATTTTCAATCACCCGCAATATAAATTCATTAGTGGTTAATAATTTTAATAATTTTTTAGCTTGCTCTTCACTTTGACATTCTAGCAGGAGAACACGACTTTCATCTTCTTGCATAAAGGCAATTTTATTCCATAAAATACCCTGTAAATCACTTTCTGTCATAAACAATAAATTTTTGATATCGAAATTAAAAATCAGGCAATTTGCATAAATTCCACTAATCGCAGCCAACGTTAAAGCATTAGCGATGTAGCCATATTCATTGAACGTCCAGCCTGGTGCCGCTGCTGATTAAAAGATACAAAACCTCATCGTTTATTCTGCTGCTCGGCGTTATTCGTCTGCCGAAACCGAAGTTGAGCATATTCGTCGTCTCGCCATATTGACAATGCAATGTTGGGCGTTAGGCTTTCTTCTTTGCTTCTCTTTTTGCAGCATTTATCCTTGATTCTTTTTCCAATGCTTCAAGCTGTTCAATTTGAAAGACCCAGTCGTGCAAAAAATTCTTTCTAGCCATACCTGTCGCAAATTCATTTAAATATTGCTCGTAATATCGTTTATGGTCTAATTGAAAGCTGTCGCTACCAGTGTATTCAGGTACATACAAGAAATCCCAATCGGGCATATTCATTACTTTATGCTCTTTCTTTGTGAATGCCTTAAAAAGTATGTCTCTTAATTCTTTTGGTTGGATGATATTATCTTTTCTACTCTCTTTGGGATAAATGTAATCTACATAAGCAGTGTGTGTACAATGCTTGTCGTCATAAAAGACTGCACGAAGTCTCAAGAAATGAGAGTCCCAGCCAGTTTCTTTGTCTTTATGTATTGGAACTTTTTCAATCAGTGACACGATTGTTTCTATACTTTCCAGATAAGGATATGTATTTGAATGCCTACAGCTCAAATAAAAAAAGTAGTCTTTATAGTTTGCAGCCCAAAAAGCAGGTGAGAAGGCATTATAAATACGCCACATATAGTTCTTTGAACTTTCTGGAAAGAAAGTGTGAATAAGGCTAAAAGTATTCGGCTTTAAGAGCCGCTTTTCAATTTCTATGGAATCCCAAAACTTAGTTATTATTTTTTGTTTCAGTTCAATGTCTTCTAGTCGAGTAATCAGACTTGCCGTAGGTTGAGTTGACGTGACTAGTATGTAACCTTCTGCGCCAATAGCTCTGCAATCCTCTGTTATATTTCCAGCCTTTTCTCGCCCTAAAGACTTACCAGAAACAGCAGAGTGTTTACAGCTAATAAGCCATTTTCTTTCATATTCTGATAAATCACCTATTAGCTTTTCAGTTACAACCAAATCTCTTCCACCGTCTTGCCCAACCCCGGTCCAATGTGTATCAAATCCTTCAAGCACTAATAGTTCTCTTATTAATTGCTCGAATTTTATCCCGTCTTCAGGTAATTCTTTAAAGTCAATCATTTAATTTGAAATTTCTAAGCTTTTTTGGGTATGTCACAAGCATGCGCTCAACGGCCAAGGCCTTCTGCTGCACTGGTATTCCGTGATTCGTAAATCCGAAACAAAGAGAGTAAAGTTAATACAGTTGATGTTATATTCTGCAGGTCTATTCGTCTAGCCAGGACTGTAGATCATAAGCGGATGAGACGGTTAGTACTCATTCGTCAGACAGCGTAGCAGAAAACCCGATGTTGCCTACAGGCTGTCGTCATAGTTTGAGATACCCTACTATTTTATTGTCGCGAACTTGAATTAAATTAATCGTCTGCTTTTCTGCATCATAATACTGCCGATGAGGATTTTATTCGTCGCCTCATTCGTAAAACTGGACTGTTGTGTGCATGCCTTATCTTGTCTGCCAATTAGCTTCTACATTTTTATATAGATCAGGAAGTTGGTCAAGTGCTTGGTCTATTGTATTGTAATACTCATCCTGAACAACTTTCCAATCCTTGTCATAACTAAAACGATAAATACCTTCATGGTCACCATACGAACAAATTGCAACTCCATAGATACTTTCTCTTTCTGCGTAATCTTCATTACCAACAATTCCAAATGGTTTGTGTCCTGACCATGCCCATTTAATTACTTTTGCTCCGTCAAGTTCTAGTGCTGGCTCTATTATGTCGGTCTCAAAAAGAGGGTCACTAAAGTAATGTCCGGGATTGTGTGCTTTTGCTTCAGCACTCATTATCACATCTCTTGGGTCGCCCATAAAGTCTGAGTTGAAAATATTATTAACCTCTAAAATTTTTCCTTCTGACAAAACCAATATGCTTCTTGCTAATTGTTCTTCGCCAACGTTTAAAGATGTTGTCCAAAGTGAAAGTAGCAGTCGCTCCACTTCCTGTCTGTCAGAAATAGCTGGAAATAATTTGTCTAAATGATTTTTAATATCCGTAGGGAATGTCATAAATGTTGCGCACTACGAGCATGGCTTTGTGCAGGTGGGGAGTTGTTGCAGTGTCCGCCCGCGACCGCTGCAGATTGAAACTATATTGTTGAAGTTAAATACAAAAGCCCAATAAAGTTTGTCCTGCCGGAACCAAAGCCTGGCTTGAAATTAGCTGAACTTAGTTTGATCAGGCCCTCTAGCATATAACTCAATGTTGTGTGCTGCTTAATTTTGTCTAGCCGATCCTGAAATGCTACTTGTCAACACTTTCCAAGAGCGTTGCCAGAAATTCCTTAGAATTTTTACTCTCGCCTTTAAAAGCAAAATGTGTCAGCAAACAGCCAAAAGCAAACATACCAAACGGAATAAGAAGCATTGGTGAAAATCCATTTTGTAGTATTTGTCTGAATTGTAAAAGTCCTACCAATAACGTCCCAAGACAAACTAATCCAACAATACCCAACCAAAACGAAATAAATATTAAAACGAAAATTACGGGTCGCATTTTAATATTTATCTGTGTCTGTCCAAGATATGTTGTTATTTGTCCTGTAATGACTGGTAAAAATGAATTTCGATAATTGATGTTTCTGTTCATTGTAAATGTCATCCCAATAATTTGTCCAGTGTAAGGTTTCGTATAGTTGCGATTAGAAGTCGAAAAGCTAAAGCTTTGCTTTTGTTGGATATTGTCAGCAACTCGTTTTAAAACTTCGTCAATAGAAAGTTTTGTTGTCAAAATATAGTTTTCAAATGGTAAAACTTTTTTTAAAATCATTCTAATCAATCAAATTTAAAGTATAGAGTTGTGTCAGACTAAGTGGCACACAATGGCTAGGGCTGGCAGAAAACCCCATGTGGCCATAGTATTCCTTTTTTAAATACTTTATTTTCTTACAAGAATCTTTTCGCATCTTCTATAAAGTAAACAGTTTTGCATTTTGGACATAGGAAATAATATTCAAAATAATAAGTCTGGCCCGGTTTAAACTCTTTTTTTTTGCTGGGCTTAAGTATTACTGCACTACCGCATTTTCTGCATGGGGCTCCTTCACTTTTTATTTTAATATTATTTTTTCGGCCCTGGAAGCTGTTTTTTTCTGTTGGATCGGGTAATGATAAATTCAATTCAAAGCCCGTGTCTTTAAATAAATTCTCTTCATAGACCGTGTCCTCAATTAAGGCTCCACTATTTAAAGCTGTGTTAGCAAGTTGATCGCATCTTTCGTTTTCTGAATGTCCTATATGTCCTCTTATCCAATTGAATTTTACCTCCTGTTGAATTGATATAAGAATCAATAGCCGTTCCCATAAATCATAATTTATTGCTTTTTCTGTTTTGGTGCGATACCAATTTTTTGATTTCCACTTTTTAGCCCAGCCTTTTGTAATTCCATCAATCACATACCTTGAATCACTATATACATTCACGATCGATTTTGTTTTTAATCGCTCCAGTCCATAAATTACGCCCATTAATTCCATGCGGTTATTTGTTGTCAAACGAAAACCTTGACTGAATTCCTTTTTAGTTCCTTTGTAAGACATGATTACGCCAAACCCACCTTTTCCAGGGTTAGGTTCAGCTCCTCCATCTGAATAGAGATCAATTTCTGGAATGTCTTCCC
>Ga0136846_1221740_pt1 | contig 18578 bp, 15 predicted proteins | sample HopSoiMetagenom2_FD_96841 | JGI IMG/M metagenome (GOLD analysis project Ga0136846, IMG submission 96841) | Grasslands soil microbial communities from Hopland, California, USA - 2 Assembly 2016 (version 4) | ecosystem: Environmental > Terrestrial > Soil > Grasslands | place: USA: Hopland...
CAGCAACGTGCTGCCGCGGATCAGCAGCGTCACGCGGCTGCCGAGTGACGAAAAGATATGGGCGAACTCGCATGCCACGAATCCGCCGCCGACGATGATCACGTGGTCGGGCACGTCGGCGATACGCATGATGGTGTCGCTGGTGTGATAGGGCACGCCGCACTCGGCAACCGCGTCCGGGACCACCGCGCGTGAACCGGCGGCGATCACTACCTGATCGGCGGTGAACTCGTCGCCGTTATCGGTCCGGAACCGGTATCGGCCGTCGGAAAGCGGTGGCCTGAAACGGGTGTGACTGCCGAACACCTCCACGTTCGGGGAGGCGCGCCGGTAGTTCTCGCCGCCCAGCGCGATCGGGTCGATGCGACCGAACACCCGGGAGACGATGTCGCTCCACCGCACTCCATCGACGTGGGCATCGACACCGTATTGCGCTGAGTCGCGGGCGCTTTGGGCAACATCGGCGGCGTAGACGAACATCTTCGTCGGGATGCAGCCGACGTTGAGGCACGTCCCGCCGAACACGCCCTGCTCGCAGATCGCGACACGCTTGCCGACGTAGCGTTCGTCCAGGATCGAATTGCCGGACCCGGTGCCGATGATCGCGATGTCGAAGTGCGCCATAATGATCAGCCTCGTTCGGATTGGGTTGTCGCATCGGAATTGTCGGCCAGATACCAATCCAGCCACTGGTCCAGTGCACGGTACGCCGATCGCCGGGAGTCGGGCATCGAGAGGAAGACGTCGTGCTTGGCGTCGACGATCGGCACGATCGTGGAGCGATTGCCGATGCAGCCGGCCCAGCGGGCGATCTGCTTGACGTCGAGCACTGCGTCGCCGCGCTGGATCTCGTCGATCTTGGCCGGGTCGATGACCTCCCGCACGCTGCGGTCCGACCGCAGGATCAGATTGGGCACACCGACGTCGAGCCCACGGTGCAGCTTTGTCTGTGCGCGGCGGATCGCGTGCAGCCAGCCGAACGTGACGGGAAACCCACCGATCGGCTTCCACGCCAAGTTGTAGTCGAACTCGCCGCCGTACTCCTTGTGCAGGGTGGCGCCGTATCCGCCCTCTGTCGGCGGGCGAAGTACCCGCTTCTTGCGGATACGGGAGATGGCGCCGATGGCCGCCCCCGCCGGTGCGGTGCGCAGAATCGCCGGGCCCTGCAGATCTAGCCACGGGCTGTTGAGCACCAGGCCGGTGATGCGACGCCTTCTGATCTCGCCGCGGCGCCTCACGCGGTCCAGCCACAGCGCCACGATGAGTCCTCCGGTGGAATGCCCGTAGATGAGCACATTGGACCGACCGTCCTCCGCCATCAAGTCCAGCGCGCGCTCGAGTTCGGTGTCGTAGCGGGCCAGGTCGGTGGTGAAATGCGGCGTCTGCCCCTCGCGCCAGGACCGTCCGCACTTGTGCTGGTCCAGGGCGTAGACAGTGAAGCCGCGGGCGGCGAAGTGGTCGGCCTGTTCGGTGTTGAAGAAGTAGTCGGTGAACCCGTGGACCAGGAGCACCGCGTGGGTCGCCGACGGGTCGGGCTCGCCGCGGCGCACCAGCGTGGCGACGAGGTCGCCTTCGCAGTCGGGATCCGGGCCAAGGTCGAACGTCTGCTGCCAGTAACCGGGCAGCACGTCGAGCTCCCATCCAGGCACAACAGCCACCTTAACGTCGCCTTGCGGCGGACCCGCGCCGATGAGGATCTGACGGTGGCGGGATAACCTGAACAGCGGAAAGCCGTCAAGAGCGGACCGCGCGACCACGAAAGGCCCACGATCCGGTTGTCTGACCCGAAGGCCGCGCAGACCGACGTCGTGCTGGTTGGCGCCGGCATCATGAGCGCCACGCTCGGCGCGCTGCTGCGGCAGGTGGAGCCGGACTGGTCGATCACTCTTGTCGAGCGCCTGGACGGCGCGGCCGCCGAGAGCAGCGACCCGTGGAACAACGCGGGCACCGGTCACTCGGGGCTGTGCGAACTGAACTACACGCCGGAGCGGCCCGACGGCTCGATCGACATCGGCAAGGCGGTTCAGGTCAACGAGCAGTTCCAGGTCACGCGGCAGTTCTGGGCGTACGCGGTCGAGAAGGGGCTGTTGCCCGACGTGCGCAGTTTCCTCAACCCCATCCCGCACGTCAGCTTCGTGCGCGGTCCGGCAGGTGTCGACTACTTGAAGCGCCGCCACGACGCACTGGTCCGTAATCCGTTGTTCGCGTCGATGGAGTTCGTCGACGACGAGGACGAATTCGCCCGGCGACTGCCGTTGATGGCAACCAGGCGTGACTTCTCCGAACCGGTGGCGCTGGGCTGGGCGCAGGACGGCACGGACGTCGACTTCGGGGCGCTGTCGCGACAGCTCATCGGCTACGTGGCACAGCGCGGCATGACCACGCTGTTCGGTCACCAGGTGCGTAACCTCAGCCAGCAATCCGACGGCAGCTGGACCTTGAACGTCGTCAACCGGCGCACAGGAGAGAAACGTCGGCTGACTGCCAGATTCGTGTTCGTGGGGGCCGGCGGTGGCACGTTGCCGCTGCTGCAAAAGGCCGGCATCCCAGCGGTCAGGGGCTTCGGCGGGTTCCCGATCGGCGGCCGGTTTCTGCGTACCGCCAACCCCGGGCTGGCCGCCGCGCATCGGGCCAAGGTCTACGGACTCCTGCCGCTCGGCGCCCCCCATCCCGGGGCGTCGCATCTCGACGCGCGCGTCATCAACCGCAAGTCGTGGCTGCTGTTCGGGCCGTTCGCGGGCTGGTCGCCGAAGTTCTTGAAGCAGGGCAAGGTCACAGATCTGCCACTGTCGGTCAAGCCGAACAACCTGGCGCCGATGGTCAAGGTCGGGCTCACGCAGATGGGTCTGGTGAAGTATTTGATCGGCCAGCTGATGTTGTCCGAGTCCGACCGAGTGCAGGCATTGCGTGAATTCGTCCCCGGCGCAGTCGATTCCGATTGGGAACTGGACGTCGCCGGGCAGCGCGTGCAGGTGATTCGGCGCGCCAAGGGCAAGGGTGGCGTCTTGGAGTTTGGCACCACGGTGTTGTCTGCCGCCGACGGCAGCATCGCAGGGCTGCTGGGTGCCTCGCCCGGAGCCTCCACTGCCGTGCCTGCGATGCTCGACGTCATGCAGCGCTGCTTTTCCGACCGCTACCCGTCGTGGTTGCCCAAGCTCAAAGAGATGGTTCCGTCACTCGGCACCAAACTGTCGAATGAACCGGCGCTGTTCGAGGAGGTCTGGTCATGGGGCACAGAGGCGCTGAAGTTGGATAAGCCTGCCAACGGCGTGCCGCCCGCACCGCTGCCTGTGGAGTCGGGGGCCGACATTCGCGCGACGGCAGCTGCACAATGACGGTCGCGCTACGCCGGAGCTGGGCCAAGGACCTCGACGCCGCGACGCTTTACGAACTGCTCAAGCTGCGGGTCGAGGTGTTCGTCGTCGAACAGGCATGCCCGTACCCCGAGTTGGACGGCCGCGACCTCTCCGCCGAAACTCGCCACTTCTGGCTCGAAGGCCCCGACGGCGAAGTCATCTCGACGCTGCGGCTGATGGAGGAACATCCCGGCGGGCAGAAGGGCTTCCGCATCGGCCGGGTCTGCACCAAGCGCAGCGCCCGCGGTCATGGCCACACCAACCGACTGCTGCAGGCCGCGCTGGCCGAGGTCGGCGACTATCCGTGCCGCATCAACGCACAGACGTACTTGGCGGAGATGTACAGCCACAACGGATTCGTTCGCGACGGCGACGAGTTCCTTGACGACGGCATCCCACACGTGCCGATGGTGAAGCCGTGATGCCGGAGGGCAGGAGCGAAGCGACCCGGGAATCGACACGGGTGTACCCGTTCAACGCGATCGTCGGCCATGACCGGCTGCGGCTGGCGCTCTTGTTGTGCGCGGTGCGGCCCGAGATCGGCGGCGTGTTGATCCGCGGTGAGAAGGGCACCGCGAAGTCGACTGCCGTGCGCGCCCTGGCGCACGTGCTGGCAGCCGTGGACGGAGCTTCGCTCGTCGAGCTGCCGATCGGCGCCACCGAGGATCGAGTGGTGGGGTCGCTTGACTTGCAGAAGGTGCTGCGCGATGGCGAGCACGCATTCTCGCCGGGCCTGCTGGGACGCGCGCACGGCGGCGTCCTGTACGTCGACGAGGTCAACCTGCTGCATGACCATTTGGTTGATGTGATCCTGGACGCCGCCGCGATGGGCCGCGTGCATGTCGAGCGCGACGGCGTTTCGCACAGTCACGACGCCCGTTTCGTGTTGATCGGCACGATGAACCCCGAAGAGGGCGAACTGCGGCCACAGCTGCTTGACCGGTTCGGGCTGACCGTCGACGTGCATGCCTCGCGCGACGTCGACGTCCGCGCCGACGTGATCCGGCAGCGGATGGCGTTTGAAGCCGATCCCGTAGCATTCGCCGACCGATACGCCGAAGCGGACGCCGAACTCGCTCGTCGCGTCGCCACAGCGCGCGAAACGGTCGATGCTGTTTGCTTGCCGGACAACGAATTACGGCGCATCGCGGCGTTGTGCGCCGCCTTTGATGTCGACGGGATGCGGGCCGATCTGGTGATAGCACGCACGGCCGTCGCGCATGCCGCATGGCGTGGCGCATCTGCGGTGGCGGAAGAGGACATTCGGGTGGCCGCGGAACTCGCACTGCCGCACCGGCGTCGCCGTGACCCCTTCGACGACCCCGGGCTTGACCCTGACGTCCTCGACGACGCAATGGCTCAGGCGGGGGAGTCCGCCGACGCGCCTGACCTGGACCCCGACCCCGACCCGGAGCCGCCGGGCGGTGGCGAATCGACGCCCGAGTCCGAAAGCTCGGTGCCGCAGCATAATTCAAGCTCACACCCCCGCCCGAGCGCGGCGCCGTCGCCCGCGTTTCGTACCCGGGCGCTCGTGGTGCCCGGCGTCGGCGAGGGTGCGCCGGGTCGGCGGTCGCGTGCCCGCAACCGCACCGGAAAGGCGATCTCGGCGACCGCCGAACGAAAGGCCGGCCACGGCCTCCATGTGTTCGGGACACTGCTGGCCGCCGCAAGTCGGCAGCGCCGGCCTGGCCGGCCACGTCCCGAACCCGACGACGTCCGTCGGGCGATCAGGGAAGGCCGCGAAGGCAATCTGGTCATCTTCGTCGTCGACGCGTCGGGGTCGATGGCCGCGCGCGACCGGATGTCGGCGGTCAGCGGTGCGACGCTGTCGCTGTTGCGAGACGCATATCAGCGCCGCGACAAGGTGGCAGTGATCACGTTCCGGCAGCAGGACGCCCAGCTGTTGTTGCCGCCGACGTCGTCGGTGCACATCGCGAGCCGACGGCTGGCCCGGTTCGACACCGGCGGGAAAACGCCACTGGCGCAAGGCTTACTTGCTGCGCGCGATGTGGTGGTGCGCGAGAAGGCGCGCGACCGGGCGCGACGCAGCCTCGTCGTGGTACTGACCGATGGGCGTGCTACCGGCGGGTCTGACCCGCTGGGTCGCGCGCGGACGGCCGCAGCGATGCTTGTTGCTGAGGGTGCTGCAGCCGTCGTGGTGGACTGCGAAACGTCCCATGTGCGACTGGGTTTGGCCGAGCAGCTGGCCAGTCATCTCGGTGCGCCTGCAGTGCGGTTGGCACAGCTGCGCGCCGACGCGCTCACCGACGTCGTGCGTATCGCTGCATAGGAGAACCTCGATGCCACAGGGTCAACCGCTGACCGTTCCCGACGATGGGCTGACAACCCGTGCCCGGCGCAACGCTCCGCTGCTCGCCGTGCATACCGGCGCGGGCAAGGGGAAGTCGACGGCGGCGTTCGGCATGGCGCTGCGGGCCTGGAATCAGGGGTTCAACATCGCCGTCTTTCAGTTCGTCAAGAGCGCGAAGTGGAAAGTGGGCGAGGAAGCCGCTTTCCGTGAGCTCGGCCGGCTGCACGACGAGCACGGCGTCGGCGGACCCGTGGAGTGGCACAAGATGGGCGCGGGCTGGTCGTGGTCGCGCAGGCACGGCACCGAGGTCGACCATGCGGCGGCCGCCGCCGATGGCTGGGCGGAGATCGCCCGTCGGCTTGGCGAGCAGCGGCACGATTTCTATGTGCTCGACGAGTTCACCTATCCGCTGAAGTGGGGATGGGTCGACGTTGACGAAGTGATCGCGACGTTGGCGGCCCGGCCGGGCGCTCAGCACGTCGTGATCACCGGCCGCGATGCGCCGCAGCCGCTACTCGACGCGGCCGACCTTGTCACCGAGATGACGAAGGTCAAGCACCCGATGGACGTCGGCCGCAAGGGCCAGAAGGGCATCGAGTGGTGAGGCTTTCGCGCGAGCGTGCGTGTCTGCGGCCGACACGCCGTCAGTTTTCGGGAGTTTGCGCACCCTCGCACCAGCACTCGTCGGGAGTTGTATCCGACCATTCGTGCGACGGCGTCCGCGACGAGCGTGCGCAAACTTTGGCTTTCGGTCGGCGTGTCGTCTGCAGACACGCACGCTCGCGGGGATTGGGGTTGTTGAGGTGGGCGTGAGCGTTCCCGCCGTTGTCATTGCTGCGCCGGCTTCGGGCAGCGGAAAGACTACCGTCGCAACGGGTTTGATGGGCGCGCTGCGTCGAGCCGGGCGACGCACGGCGCCGTTCAAGGTCGGCCCCGACTTCATTGACCCCGGCTACCACGCGCTGGCGGCGCTACGGCCGGGGCGCAATCTGGACCCGGTGCTCGTCGGGGAGCGGCTGATCGGCCCGCTGTATCGGCATGGCAGCGCGGGCGCCGACATAGCGGTCGTCGAGGGCGTGATGGGACTGTTCGACGGACGCATCGAGGAAAGTACCACTGGCACCGCGTTCGGATCGACCGCCCACGTCGCCGCGCTGCTCGGTGCCCCGGTTGTCCTGGTTGTCGACGCCCGCGGTCAAAGCCACAGCATTGCGGCTCTGCTGCACGGCTTTTCGACGTTCGACCAGGGGGTGCGCATCGCGGGGGTGATCCTCAACCGGGTCGGCTCGCCCCGGCACGAGGAGGTGCTGCGCCAGGCGTGCGGGCACGCCGGCGTACCGGTGTTCGGGGCGATCCCGCGCGCCGGCGAACTGTCCGTCCCGTCACGACACCTTGGCCTCGTGACCGCTGTCGAACACGGCGAGCGGGCGCGGGCAGCCGTCGATGCGATGGCCGAACTGGTGGGCCGCCACGTGGACATCGTTGGTATCGCCGCCGCGGCGTCCAGTCGAGTGACCGACGAGCCGTGGGATCCCGCCGTCGCCGCGCCCGCAGCCGCGAATGTCACCGTCGCGCTGGCGGCCGGTAAGGCGTTCAGCTTCGGCTATACCGAACACGGTGAACTGCTGCGGGCCGCCGGCGCCGACGTCGTCGAATTCGACCCCTTGACCGATTTGCTGCCGCCGCAGACCGCCGCGCTGGTGCTGCCCGGCGGATTCCCAGAGCAGTTCAGCACCGAGTTGTCCGCCAATGATGTTGTGCGCCAACAGATCCACGACCTGGCCGCCGGCGGCGCGCCGATACACGCCGAATGCGCGGGCCTGACGTTTTTGGTCGACGACCTCGACGGGTATCCGATGTGCGGTGCATTGTCCGGATCGGCGCGGTTCACCGACCGGCTCACGCTCGGTTACCGGGAGGCCGTTGCGGTGGCGGACTCGCCGCTGCACACCATCGGCGATCGCGTCATGGGACACGAATTTCACCGCACCACAGTCACGTTCGCTAACAGCTACCCACCCGCGTGGGCCTTCGCCGGGCGTGATGTGCCCACGGTCCGCGACGGCGCCGTCGACCGCGGAATCCATGCGTCATATCTGCACACCCACCCGGCCGCGGAACCGCAAGCGATAACCCGCTTCGTGGCCGCGGCGGCAACCTCTAAGCTCGCCGGGTGAGCGATAACGCCTACCTCGTCGGCCTGCGCCTGACCGGCAAGAAGGTCGTCGTCGTCGGCGGGGGCACCGTCGCGCAGCGCCGCCTGCCGCTGTTGATCGCCAACGGAGCCGACGTGCACGTGATCACCCGCAGTGCCACCCCGGCTGTGGAGGGCATGTCAGGAATCACGTTGACGCTCAGGGAGTTTCGCAACGGAGATCTCGATGGCGCGTGGTATGTGATCGCGGCCACCGACGACCCCGACGTCAACGCCGCCGTCGTCGCGGACGCCGAGCGCCTGCACATCTTCTGTGTGCGCGCCGACGTGGCCCGCGAGGGCACCGCCGTCACGCCCGCCTCGTTCGAGTACGAAGGATTGTCGGTCGGCGTGCTGGCGGGCGGCGAGCACCGCCGGTCGGCAGCGATCCGGTCGGCCATCCACGAGGCGCTTCAGCAGGGGGTCATCGCCTTGAAAGGCACGGAGGCGCCCGGCGTCGTGCGCGGCGGGGTGGCCCTGGTCGGCGGCGGACCGGGCGACCCGGAGCTGATCACCGTGCGCGGCAGGCGGCTGCTGGCCAACGCCGACGTGGTCGTCGCCGACCGGCTGGCGCCACCAGAGCTGCTCGCCGAGCTGCCCCCGCAGGTCGAAGTCATCGACGCTGCCAAGATCCCGTACGGGCGGGCGATGGCCCAGGACGCGATCAACGACGTCCTCATCGACCGGGCCAAGGCGGGCAAGTTCGTCGTGCGGCTCAAGGGCGGCGACCCGTTCGTGTTCGCGCGCGGCTACGAAGAGCTGCTCGCGTGCGCGGATGCTGGGATTCCTGTCACCGTTGTGCCGGGTGTGACGAGTGCCATAGCCGTTCCGGCATTGGCCGGCGTGCCGGTCACGCACCGCGCCATCACCCACGAGTTCGTGGTGGTCAGCGGCCATATTGCGCCCGGGCACCCCGAATCGTTAGTGAATTGGAACGCGCTGGCCGCGATGTCCGGCACGATCGTTTTGCTGATGGCCGTCGAACGCATCGAGCTGTTCACCAAGGTGCTGCTGGAAGGCGGCCGACCAGCGGATACGCCCGTTCTGGTGGTGCAGCAGGGCACGACGTCGGCACAGCGGACTTTGCGCGCCACCCTGGCCGACGCGCCCGAGCGGATCCGCGAGGAGGGCATTCGGCCTCCCGCGATCATCGTGATCGGCTCGGTTGCCGCGTTCGGCGGTTAAAGGATTCTTAAGATTACTGTAAGGTAACCCGCTATGACGGCTCTCAATGACGCAGAGCGCGCAGCCATGCGCCGCGACGCCGAAGGCGGGGCAAACCGGGCGGTTCCAGTGAACTTCCAAAAGAGCACACACACCACTTTGGCGCGAACGGGCAGGTCCCCGGCTTGGCTGCCGTCGCGGCGGTTCTTTGCTGCGGTGATCGCGATCGGCGGCATGCAGCTGCTCGCCACTATGGACAGCACTGTCGCCATCGTTGCGCTTCCTAAGATTCAGGACGAACTGAGCCTCTCCGACGCGGGCCGCAGCTGGGTCATCACCGCCTACGTGCTGACCTTCGGCGGCCTGATGCTGCTGGGCGGTCGTCTCGGCGACACCATTGGCCGCAAGCGCACCTTCATCGTCGGCGTCGCGCTGTTCACCATCGCCTCGATCCTGTGCGGTGTCGCGTGGGACGAGACCACCCTGGTGACCGCCCGGCTGCTGCAGGGCGTTGGCTCCGCGATCGCCTCTCCAACGGGTCTGGCCTTGATCGCGACGACCTTCCCCAAGGGCCCGGCGCGCAACGCCGCGACGGCGGTGTTCGCCGCGATGACCGGCGTCGGTTCGGTGATGGGCCTCGTGGTCGGCGGAGCGCTGACCGAGGTGTCGTGGCGGTGGGCGTTCCTGGTGAACGTACCGATCGGTCTGCTGATGATCTATCTGGCCCGCACCACGCTGCGGGAGACCCAGCGCGAGCGGCTGAAGCTCGACGCCGCCGGGGCCCTCCTGGCCACCCTCTTTTGCACGGCGGCGGTGTTCGGCTTCTCGCTGGGCGCGGAGCAGGGCTGGCGGTCGCCGGTGACGCTGGGTTCGGCTCTGGCCGCGTTGATCTTCCTGATCGCGTTCCTCTACGTCGAGCGCACCGCCGACAACCCCGTCGTCCCATTCGACCTGTTCAAGGATCGCAACCGCGTTGCGACGTTCGCGGCGGTCTTCCTGGCCGGTGGCGTCATGTTCACGCTGACCGTCCTGATCGGCCTCTACGTCCAGGACATCATGGGCTACACCGCATTACGCGCCGGAGTTGGCTTTATCCCGTTCGTGATCGCGCTCGGCATCGGCCTCGGCTTGTCGTCGCATCTGGTGTCGCTGTTCCCGCCGCGGGTACTGGTGATTGCGGGCGGTGTTTTGGTGCTCGCCGCGATGCTCTACGGCTCGACGCTCAACGGCGGCATCCCGTACTTCCCGAATCTGGTCCTGCCCATCACCGTCGGCGGCTTCGGCATCGGCATGATCGTCGTCCCGCTGACCGTGTCGGCGATCGCCGGTGTCGGCTTCGATCAGATCGGCCCGGTGTCGGCGATTGCGTTGATGCTGCAAAACCTCGGCGGTCCAGTCGTGCTGGCCGTAATCCAGGCCGTCATCACGTCGCGCACGCTGTATCTGGGCGGCACCACCGGCCCGGTGAAGTACATGGACAGCGCGCAGCTGCACGCGCTCGACCAGGGCTACACCTACGGCCTGCTGTGGGTGGCCGCGGTCGCGGTCATCGTCGGCTGCGCTGCGCTGTTCATCGGCTACACCTCGGCGCAGGTGGCCCATGCGCAGGAAGTCAAGGACGCGATCGATTCGGGAGAGCTTTAGCTCGACATCGAGCAGTAGCGAGCTTTAGCGATCTTCCTCGGTAGGCTGGCAATTCATGTCTGCGGCTGGCGGTTCTTCAGGGTCGACGGGCCGCACCGCCGCGCCGCTGTCGACCCACGTGCTGGGTATCGCGATCATCGCGATCACCGGCATGCAGCTGATGTCGACTCTCGACGGCACCATCGTCATCGTCGCGCTGCCCCGGATGCAGGCCGACCTGGACCTGTCCGATGTGACCAAGAGCTGGGTGATCACCGCCTACGTGCTGACGTTCGGCGGGTTGCTGCTCCTCGGCGGCCGTGTCGGGGATGCGATAGGCCATAAGCGGGCCTTCCTGTCCGGCGTCGGAGTGTTCACGATCGCCTCACTGGTGTGCGGCGTGGCCAACGACGGCGTCACGTTGATCGCCGCTCGCGCGGTGCAGGGCACCGGCGCCGCCGTGGCCGCGCCGACCGGCCTCGCCCTCATCGCGACCACCTACGCCGTCGGTCACGCGCGCAATCGCGCGCTCGCGGTGTCGGCGGCCATGCAGGGGATCGGCTCGGTGCTCGGGCTTGTGCTGGGCGGCTTGCTGACTGTCATCTCCTGGCGGCTGGCGTTCCTGATCAACGTGCCGATCGGCATCGTCATCATCGTGATCGCGGTCTATCGAATCGGCGAGACCCATCACGAGCGACTCAAGCTCGACATCACCGGCGCGCTGCTCGCGACGCTCGGATGCACCTCGGCGGTGCTGGTGTTCACCCAGGGGCCGCCGCGCGGATGGGTCGACCCGTGGGTGATCGGGGCCGCGATCGCCACTGTGGGCTTCCTCGCCGCGTTCCTCATTGTCGAGCGCACCGCCGACCACCCGATCGTGCCGTTCGCGGTGTTCGACAACCGCAACCGCGTCATGACGTTCGTCTCACTGTTCATGGCGGGCGGCGTGATGCTGACGGCGACGGTGATCATCGGGCTTTACGTGCAGGACGTGATGGGCTATTCGGCGCTGCGGGCGGGCCTCTGCTTCATCCCGTTTGCGCTCGCGATGGGGACAGGCAACGTGGTGGCCGCACGGATCGCACCGCATGTTTCGCCGCGCTGGCTCGTCATCGGTTTCGGTGCGCTCGTGTTTGGTGCCATGCTGTACGGGTCGACGCTCAACCGCGACATCCCGTACTTCCCCAATCTCGTTGCGCCACTCGTGGTGGGGGGCTTGGGAATTGGGGTTATTTCGGTCGTGCTGCCATTGTGTGCGATCGCGGAGACGGGACCGCAGGAGATCGGGCCGGTATCGGCGATCACCCTGATGGTGCAAAACCTGGGTGGTCCGGTGGTGCTGGTGGTGATCCAGGCAGTACTGACCTCGCGGACATTGTGGCTGGGCGGCACCACCGGGCCCGTCAAGGACATGACGCCGGGCCAGCTCGACGCGCTGGACCACGGCTACACCTACTCGCTGCTGTGGGTGGCGGGAATCGCGGTGCTGGTTGGCATCGCCGCTTTCTGGATCGGGTTCTCGGCGCGTCAGATTGCCACCGCGCAGCACACGCGTGATGCGGTCGAGGCCGGCGAGTTGTGATGGACGACGACACCAGACCGACCCGACAGCAGATTTCCGACGCGGTCGATTCGGCGGGCTGGCGCCTGATCCTCGGGGCCGTCTACACCGAAGTGCCCGCGCCATCGTTGGTCGACGTCACCGACTCGGCGTCGCTTGCGGTTTCGGCGGTCGGCGCGGACGGACAGGGACATTTGACGGTCGACATCCGCGCGGACCGGGCCGTGCTGAGGCTGCAGTCCGCCGACGTCGGCGTGGTCACCGGACACGATGTTCGGCTGGCACACAAAATCTCAGGGGCGCTGGCCGCCAGGGGATTGCAGCAGACACCAGGCACTGTTCAGGCACTGGAAATCGCGATCGACGCGATCGACATCCCGGCCGTGCGGCCTTTCTGGAAGGCGATCACGGGGTATGCCGACGAACCCGGCTCCGAATTGCACGCCGCGCTGATCGACCCGACGGGTCGTGGCCCGGCCATCTGGTTCCAGCAGATGGATGCGCCGCGGCCGCAGCGCAATCGGATCCACATCGACGTCGACGTGCCGCACGAGGCGGCCAAGGCCCGGATCGATTCGGCCATCGCCGCGGGTGGCACGCTGCTCAGTGATCGGGAGGCGCCGGCATTCTGGGTGCTGGCCGACCCTGAGGGCAACGAGGCCTGCATCTGTACCTGGCAAGGCAGGGATTGAGCGCGTCAGTAAGGTGGTCGCTCGTGATAACCCGCATGTCCGAGCTGTTCCTGCGCACCCTGCGTGACGACCCCGCCGACGCCGAGGTGCCCAGCCACAAGCTGCTGATCCGGGCCGGCTACGTCCGACCGATCGGCCCCGGGCTGTACAGCTGGCTGCCTCTCGGCCTGCGGGTGCTGCGCAGGATCGAGAAGATCGTCCGCGATGAAATGAATGCCATTGGCGGACAAGAGATTTTGTTTCCCGCGCTGCTGCCCAAGGCGCCGTACGAGGTGACCAACCGCTGGACCGAGTATGGCGACGGGGTGTTCCGACTGCAGGACCGCCGCGGCAACGACTACCTACTCGGTCCGACCCACGAAGAGTTGTTCACGCTGACGGTCAAGGGGGAATACAGCAGCTACAAGGATTTCCCCTTGCTGCTGTTCCAAATCCAGACCAAGTACCGCGACGAGGCCAGGCCGCGCGCCGGCATCCTGCGGGGCCGCGAGTTCCTCATGAAGGACTCGTATTCGTTCGACGTCGACGACGCGGGGCTCGAGGCCGTCTACCACCGGCACCGCGATGCCTACCAGCGGATCTTCACCACGCTCGGTGTCCGCTACGTCATCGTTTCAGCGGTCTCCGGGGCGATGGGCGGCAGCGCGTCCGAGGAGTTCCTGGCCGAAAGCGACATCGGCGAGGACACCTTCGTGCGGTGCCTGGAATCGGGATATGCCGCCAACGTCGAAGCGGTGACCACTACGGTGCCGGAGTCGCCGCCGATCGAGGGGCAGCCCGAGGCCAAGGTGTACGACACGCCCGGCACCCCGACGATCGCCACGCTGGTCGAGTGGGCCAACACCGTCTTGGACCGCGAGGTGACCGCTGCCGACACGCTGAAGAACGTGGTGCTGAAGGTGCGCCAGCCTGGCGAAGATTGGGAGCTGCTCGCGGTTGGCGTGCCGGGGGACCGCGAGGTCGACGAAAAGCGGCTGGCGGCCGCGCTGGATCCGGCCGCGTACGCGCTACTCGACGAGGCCGACTTCGCCAAGCTTCGCTTCCTCGCGAAGGGCTACATCGGTCCGAAAGCGTTGCTGACCAACGGTGTTCGCTATCTCGTCGATCCGCGTGTGGTCGATGGCACGTCGTGGATCACCGGCGCCGACGAGCCGGGCAAGCATGTGGTGGGCCTGGTCGCCGGCCGTGACTTCGTCGCCGACGGCACCATCGAGGCCGCCGAGGTGCGCGACGGCGACCCGTCGCCCGACGGCGCAGGCCCGCTGGTCTCGGCACGCGGTATCGAGATCGGCCACATCTTCCAGCTGGGCCGCAAGTACACCGACGCCTTCGGCGTGGACGTGCTCGGTGAGGACGGCAAGCCGGTGCGGCTGACCATGGGGTCCTACGGCGTCGGGGTGTCGCGACTGGTCGCGGTGATCGCCGAACAGCACCACGACGAGCTGGGGCTGCGGTGGCCATCGTCGGTGGCGCCGTTCGACGCCCACGTGGTGATCGCGAACAAGGACGAGGCCGCGCGTGCCGGCGCCGCGGAATTGGCCGACGCATTGGATCGGTTGGGCGTCGAGGTGCTGCTCGACGACCGGAAGGCCTCACCGGGCGTGAAGTTCAAGGATGCCGAGTTGCTCGGGGTGCCATGGATCGTCGTGGTGGGCCGCGGCTGGGCCGACGGCGTGGTCGAGTTGCGCAACAGGTTCACCGGGGAAACGCGGGAGATCGCCGTCGACAACGCCGCGGCCGACATCTCCGCGGCGGTCACCACCTAGCGTCAGCAGACGCCAACACCCCCGGAAACGCCGGTGTCTGGGGGTTTTCGCGTCTGCTCGCGGTTATTCGGAACCGCCGGGGAAGGCGACGGTGATCGGTGAGATGCCGAGCACGCGGCTCCATCGGGCCGCTGTAATCGCACACTGCGTCAGCGCGGTCACCGCGAACGCCCGATCCTGTTCGTCGGTTGCCTGCTCGAGCACTGCCCGCCATGCGACGGCGGCGTCTTCTTCCATCCGCACCGCCAGGTTGGCCGCGTCGGTCGGGTTGTCGACCTCCATCGGAAGCTGATAGCCGGCGGCGGGCACCGGCGGATCGACGGACCGGGCGTCGAGTATCGCGATGGCCGCCTCACGACGGTCCCGGTGCTCGGCCATCGCGGCCGACACCAGGTCATTGACGTCGGGCGTCGAGTGCGCCGACACGAGGCCATAGCCGTAGGTCGTCGCGTGCTCGGTGGCGATCGCGTCGAACAGCGCGCCGTTGGCCGCGTCAGATGGCCGTCCCGGCGTTGTGGGCTCGGCTGCGCGCGACGACGTGGTTGTCGTGGTGGTGGCCGTCGGCTCCGGTGAGGTCATTGCGCCGCCTTAGCCGGCACCAATGCGACGGTGTAGGCCGCCGTGCACGAGGCGGCGATCGAGCCGAGCAGCCCGGCGCGATAGCCGGACTGCGTCGCCGCCAACTGTGCAGCGTTGTCCGCTGACTGACGCAGCGCCGCGATCACGTCCTCGGTGGTGGGCGCCTTCACCGGTGGAGCGGTGGTACTCGTCGCGGTCGTCGTCGGCGCATCCTTGCCGACGATCCGGACGAGCTCGTCGGACAAGGCCTGCGCGTGCGCCGAACGCTCGGACGCCACCGCCGTGAGCGCCTGCGCCGTCGGCGGTGGCGGCGTTGCCGCCGCGGCGTCGGCGGCGAGCTGGCTGTCGGCGCGGGCACGGTCGAGTTGCGCGGCCAGCTCGTCGACTTCCGGTGGTGGCGGCGACGACCCACACGCGACGGCCGTGCTGCCAAGCAGCGCCAAAGCCGCCGCTGAAAACAACATTTGTCGTCTGCTGACGGTCGGCGACGGGCTTGGCACGTGCAACATCCTGCCATTGCTGGCGCACTGTGTATTCGCTGGACGCCGCCGCGCGTTTGCGGCTTGTCACGGCGGCTCTGGCGTATCGTTGATAGTCGGTTCCAAGGTGCGCAGCGCGGAATCGTGCCCGGACAATTCAAGATGAGGAGCTCGCCGTGACGGAGCGGTCTGCGGGATTACCGTCGCAGAAACAGGTGATCGAGCTACTCGACGGCGAGTTCACGCGCGCTGGCTATGAGATCGAAGACGTGGTGATCGACACCGCGGTCCGCCCAGCGCGCATCACCGTGGTCGCCGACGGCGACGATCCTCTGGACCTCGACTCGATCGCTGCCCTGTCGCGGTCCGCGTCCGATCTGCTGGACCGCATCGACGGCCCACCGTATGTCCTGGAGGTCACCTCGCCCGGGGTCGATCGCCCCCTGACCACCGAGAAGCACTACCGGCGTGCGCGTGGCCGCAAGGTCGAGCTCACCCTGTCCGACGGCTCGCAACTGACCGGCCGGCTCGGCGAGATCCGGGACGGCACTGTGCGACTCGTGGTGCGCGAGGGCGCAAGGGCCAACTTCTCGGTACGCGAACTGCCTGTCGGCGGCATCACCAAAGCCGTTGTCCAGGTTGAGTTTTCGCCGCCAAACCAGCGTGAGCTGGAGCTGGCCGGCCAATCTGGGAAGGAGGCTTCAGCGTGAACATAGACATGGCCGCATTGCACGCCATCGAGGCCGACAAGGGCATCTCGGTCGACGTCGTCGTCGAGACCATCAAATCCGCGCTGCTGACCGCCTACCGCCATACCGAAGGCCACGAGGCTGACGCGCGCATCGAGATCGACCGCAAGACCGGGCTCGTCAAGGTACTGGCACGCGAAACAGACGACGACGGCAACGTCATCCACGAATGGGACGACACCCCAGAGGGATTCGGCCGCATCGCAGCCACCACCGCGCGTCAGGTTATCCTGCAGCGGTTGCGCGACGCCGAGAACGAAAAGAACTACGGAGAGTTCTCGGCGCGGGAGGGCGACATCGCCGCAGGGGTCATCCAGCGAGATGCGCGCGCGAACGCCCGCGGTCTGGTCGTCGTCCGAATGGGCAGCGAGACCAAGGGATCCGAGGGTGTCATTCCCGCCGCCGAGCAGGTCCCAGGTGAGAGGTACGAACACGGCGACCGGTTGCGGTGCTACGTCGTCGGCGTCACCCGTGGTGCCCGCGAACCACTGATCACGCTGTCGCGCACCCACCCCAACCTGGTGCGCAAGCTGTTCTCGCTGGAGGTTCCCGAGATCGCCGACGGGTCCGTCGAGATCGTTGCCGTCGCGCGGGAAGCCGGCCACCGCTCCAAGATCGCGGTCACCTCGCGGGTGCCAGGCCTCAACGCCAAGGGCGCCTGCATCGGGCCGATGGGTCAGCGGGTGCGCAACGTGATGAGCGAGCTGTCCGGCGAGAAGATCGACATCATCGACTACGACGAGGACCCCGCCCGGTTCGTGGCCAACGCGCTGTCGCCGGCCAAGGTGGTATCGGTCAGCGTCATCGACGAGTCCTCACGTGCCGCCCGCGTGGTGGTGCCCGATTTCCAGCTGTCGCTGGCCATCGGCAAGGAGGGTCAGAACGCCCGGCTGGCGGCCCGGCTGACCGGCTGGCGCATCGACATCCGAAGCGACGCCGCACCAACCAGTAAGCCCCAGCCGAACCCCGATGCCGCGCACGGGGCGGTGCACGACCGGTAAACCTCGACGACCAGTACTGCCGTTTCAGTTCGCGAGCACCCAGACGGTAGACTCAGCTGTGATCCAGCGCGAGACTTCGGCTACTGATGCCCGCTCCGCTACCGACGCCCTCCGGGGACCGGTGCGGACGTGCGTCGGCTGCCGGAAGCGAGAGCTGGCTGTCGAGCTGCTTCGAGTAGTCGCTGTCGACGGGAATGGCGGATACGCCGTGACCGTTGATGCAGCGAGAAAACTGCCGGGGCGGGGTGCATGGCTGCATCCCGACCAGGCATGCTTAGACGCAGCGATTCGGCGGCGAGCGTTCGCACGAGCGCTGCGCATCACCGGCTCACCGGATACATCCGCGGTGATCGAGCACTTCGAGAAATCGGAGCACCCGACCACCCCGGTCAATAGAACAGGTAGCGAAGAACATGAGCACACCGTGAAGTCCCGATGACCATGCGTCATAGCTAAACCCGAGGCGCGGCCTACTACCGCTGTCGCCTCTTAGACAGGAGAAGTAGTGGCAGGTAAGGCCCGCGTACACGAGTTGGCTAAGGAACTCGGTGTTACCAGTAAGGAAGTTCTCGCCCGGCTGAGCGAACAGGGCGAATTCGTCAAATCAGCATCCTCCACAGTGGAGGCCCCCGTCGCGCGACGGTTGCGCCAATCATTCGGCGGCGCGAAGCCGGCCCCCGAGAAGGTCAAGGCCGACGGCAACGGCTCACCGGCCAAGGCCGCGGCGACAACGGCGGCCCCGGACAAGGCACCCGCCCCGAAGCCCGCGGCGCCCCCCGCGGAACCGACTGCCGCGCCTCCTCCGGCGGCAGCGGCGGCCCCGCCTGCGGCGCCCGCGCCGACCCCGCCGCCTCCCACTCCGGGCGCAACGCCTGGTCCGAGGCCCGGCCCCGCGCCCAAACCCGCCGCGCGCACGCCGCGTGTCGGCAATAATCCCTTCTCCTCGGCCCAGCCGGTTGACCGGCCGATTCCGCGCCCGCAGGCGCCGCGTCCCGGTGCCCCACGGCCCGGTATGTCGCCGGGCAATATGCCCCCACGTCCGGGCGGACCCCGTCCGGCAGCGGGTGGGCGTCCCGGCGGACCCCGCCCGGGCCCCGGCGGCG
>Ga0136846_1235643_pt1 | contig 18578 bp, 18 predicted proteins | sample HopSoiMetagenom2_FD_96841 | JGI IMG/M metagenome (GOLD analysis project Ga0136846, IMG submission 96841) | Grasslands soil microbial communities from Hopland, California, USA - 2 Assembly 2016 (version 4) | ecosystem: Environmental > Terrestrial > Soil > Grasslands | place: USA: Hopland...
ACCCCGGCCTGCTGGACGACTGTCTGTCCTGCTTCCCGGACGGCGTCCGGATCGCCGTCGAGCCACGCCACGACTCGTGGTGGACAGACCAGGTGCGCGGGGTGCTGGAAGCCCGTGGCGCCGCACTGTGCTGGGCCGATGTGCGGTCCCGCCCGGCGACCCCGCTGTGGCGCACCACCGACTGGGGGTACGTCCGCTTCCACGTGGGCCGCGCCCGCGCGTGGCCGCACTACGGCCGGCAGTCCCTGAGGACATGGGCCGAGCGGATCGCCGCAAGCGGCCCGAAGGGTCAGGACGTGTACGCGTACTTCAACAACGACCCGACGGGGGCGGCGGTGGAGGACGCGGCGGCGTTCGCGAGGGCGGCACGGGCGGAGGGCCTGAACGTCACCCGGACACCGGAACGCTTGAGCACTTGAGCACTTGAGCACTTGAGCACTTGAGCTTCGGGACACCTGAGCACCTGACACGGGTTGCGGTGCTCCCCCGTGTCACCCCTCCCCGTAGGCCGCCCGCAGGGCCTCCCGTACCGCGTCGAGCGCGGCCTCGGACCCCAGCCCCAGCCGCCGAACCCGCTCCGCATACTCCTGCGCGGCAACGGCCGCACCCCGCTCCGCCGCCGAGCCCGCCGCGGCGACCACCGTTCCGTTGCGCCCCCGCGTCTCGATCACCCCGTCCGACTCCAGCGCCCGGTACGCCTTCGCGACGGTGTTCGCGGCAAGACCGAGCGAATCGGCAAGCCCCCGCACGGTGGGCAGCCGGTACCCCACCGGCAGCGTGCCGGCACGGGCCTGCTCGGAGATCTGGGCGCGCACCTGCTCGTAGGGCGGCGCGCTGTCGTCGATGCGGATCTTCAGGGTCACGCTGTGATTGTCCCGTACCGGCCGGAAAATGAGAGGCATCCGCCGTCTCTCCCCACGTAACGTCCGAGCTCATGACAGTGACCGTGCGTGCCCTGCGCACCCAAGACCGGGCCGGCGTCGAGGCCTTCGCCCGCATTCGGCGCATCGCCCTCCCGTTTCTCCTGTCCACGCAGGAGGCGGTCGCCTACGACATCGCGAACGCCCACCCCGACGCCCACTTCCGGGCACTCGTCGCGGAGGAGGACGGCGAGATCCTCGGCACCGCCCGGACCGGAGTCGTCCACGACAGCCCGGAGCCCGGCCAGGGCTACGTCAACGTGTACGTGCACCCGGAGCACATGCGGCGCGGCGCCGGCACGCTCCTCGTACGCACCGCCGAGCAGCACCTCGCCGCCGTCGGGGTGACGAGGTTCTTCGCCTGGGTGCTGGACTCCCCCGACAATCGCGCCTTCGCCGAACGCCACGGCTACCGCTCCAGCCGCAACGCGCACTTCCTCCGCCTGGACCTGGCGCACGGCGAGCTGCCCCCGCTCCAGGACCCCCCGCCCGGCGTCGAAGTCCGCCCCGCCTCCGACTTCGCCACCGACCCGCGCCCCCTGTTCGACCTGGACGCGGAGACGACGTCGGACGAACCGAGCGATGTCCCTTCCGAGTTCACGGACTACGAGACCTGGCTCCGCGGGACCTGGCAGCACCCCCATTTCAACCCCGAGCTGACCTCCGTCGCGGTCGTCGACGGCCGCCCCGCCGCCTTCAGCGCGGCCCACACCGACGGTGCCACCCGCTACGGCACCGTGATGACCGGCACCGCCCGTGACTTCCGTGGCCGCGGCCTCGCGAAGCTCGCCAAGAACGACTCCCTGCACCGCGCCCGCGCCGCGGGGTACACGGAGGCCCTGACGGGCAACGACGCCGGGAACGGCCCGATGATCGCGATCAACAAGTGGTTCGGTTACGAGATCTGCGCGACGGAGGTGCGGTATGTCCGCGAACTCGGCTGAGGGCACCGCCCCCTCCGCCCCCATCGTGAACGTCGTCCTGGTCAAGGGGGGCCGCACGAAGATCAGTTACCCCGCCGAACTGCTCCACGACAACGGCACGCGTCTCGCCGTACGCGCCCCCTGGGCCGGTGCCGGAGTCCGTGACTTCGGCTTCGTCCGCTTCGAGCCCGGTGACGTGTTCACGGAGTACTACTGGCGGGACCGGTGGTACTCGGTGAAGGAGATCCGTGACGCGGCGGGCACGCTGAAGGGCTGGTACTGCGACATCGCCCGTCCTGCCAGGCTCGTCGGCACCGATCTGGTCGTCGAGGATCTCGACCTGGACCTGTGGCGCTCCGCCGACGGCACGGACGTACGACGGCTGGACGAGGACGAGTTCGAGGAGAGCGGCCTGGCGCGGTCGGACCCGCCCGCCGCCTCCGCCGCCGTGGCGGCCCTCGACAAGCTGGAGTCGCTGGCGCGCGAGGGCGGCTTCGAGAAGCTGCTCGTCTGAACACGCGAACGTGACCGTCGTCCTCACAGACGGGCCACCACCGCGTACCGCTCGTCCTCGACCTCGCGCCCCCACAGCCGCGCGTCGCCGGACAGCCGCTCCACGCGGACGTCCGCGACGAGGGGCGCGAGCAGCGCGGTGAGGGTGTCGGCGGGTATACCGACCGGGCTGACCGTCCCCCACACCCCCTCGACCAGCACCATCCGTCCGCCGTCCCTGAGCAGCCCCCGCCAGTGGCGCAGCACGCGCGCGGGGTCGGGCAGCGTCCACAGGACGTGCCGTACGAGCACGACGTCGAAGCGCTCCTCCCCGACCGGCGGCGCCCCCGCGTCGCCGACGAGGAACACCGCGTCACGGCCGGCCGGCTTGGCCCTCGCCTGCTCGACCATGGCCGGGGACAGGTCCACGCCGGTGACCCGGTGGCCCTGTTCCGCCGCGAGGAGCGACACGCTGCCGGTGCCGCAGCCCAGGTCGAGGACGTCGGCGGGGCGGTCGGGCAGCCAGGAACGCAGCAGGGCCGCCCACGCCTCGCGCACGACCGGTTCACGCAGGCCGTGGTCGGGCTCGTCGTCGAAGGTGGCCGCTGCCTCGTCCCAGTCGGTGCTAGTCATGCCGCCAAGGGTGACACCCGCCACTGACAATCGAATCGTGACGGCCGCCACTGACAGACCGGCGCCGATGAGTCACCCTCCCGGAAATGGTCTATCTCCGTGAAAACGCGGAACCCGGTGGACCGGAGGAGGCAGCCATGCGCCGCGTAACCGTGCAGAAGCCCCTGAAGAAGTCGGATGCCCGCCGAGTGCGGGAAAAAGCCGACGAACGCACCACCGAGCGGTCCGAGGTCCGTAAGGACATCGCACGCACCTGGTGGCCCGACGGCTGAGATCCGTCGGGCTGCCGAGGCGCGTCGGGCCGGCGCGAGCCGGTAGCGGACACACACGCGCGCGCTCTGCGTGGTTGCCTCCCTGACCACTTACCTGAGCCGCCCGGGTCAGCCGACCGCCGACTGACAGGTGGTGGCCCCGGCGTGCGCCGGATCCAGGGCGTTCGTCACCTCGTGGAACACGATCCGGTCGAGCAGCCCGACGGCGGCGTGCTCGGAGAGGTCCAGCGGGCAGAGGTCCTGGATCAGGACGTTGTGCACGTCGGAGCCGCTCAGGAACTGGCTGCGGTACGGCGTGACCACCTCGTCGTACCGGGTGGCGAGGACCGTGTAGCGGACTCCCGGGACGGTGTCGCCGCCGGCGTTCAGCTTGGCGAGGAACGCGGACCCTGACACCTGGTCGGCGAGGGCGGGGGTGGCCGTGGAGAGCAGGTCCTCGGCCCCGGGGAAGTACTTCAGCAGATTGGCGAGCCCGTTCAGGGTGGTGCCGTGATTGCTGGGCGCGATCCCGACGAAGGTGTGCACCTTGGCGGCGCCGCCGAGGAACTTGAGGTAGTAGCGGGGCATCATGCCGCCCTGCGAGTGGCCGACGAGGTCGGTCTCGGTGGCGCCGGTCGCGGCGAGCACCTTGTCGACGAAGGCGGCGAGCTGTTCGGCCGACCTGCCGATCGGGCCGAGGCCGTAAAAGAGGGGGACGCCGGGCAGTTGGCCGTAGTCGAGGGAGAAGACGCAGTAGCCGCGGTTCGTCAGATACGGCGCGAGGGTGAGCCAGTTGTCGACCCCGTTGGCGAAGGTGCCGTGGACGAGGACGACGGGGCGGGGATGGGCGGCGGACGGTTCGCAGGAGTAGTCGTTCCATCCCCTGCCGGAAGCAGAGGCGAAGGTGGAGGCGGTTTCGGTCTGCGTCTCGGCTTGCGCGGTGGTGGCGGCGGGCACGACGGTGGCCGCGGCGGCCAGCAGGAGTGCGGCGAGAGGTCTGAGTACGCGTTTCCAGGGCAGCATCGAGTGATCTCCTTGCGGCTCAAGGGAGTTGCGACGGCTCTACGCCCTGTGATCCGGATCACGAGGATGCTGTTCACTCGTCAAGTTACGAGTGAGTAGCGCGACCTGGGAAGTTACGCGTCAGTAAAAACTTTCGAGACGGCCGAAGCCTGTGATATAGGCCGTGCGCGGGTGACAGAACACGCGTCCGGCGCCACCCGGCGCGCCCAGACGCACCGCCGGCCCCTCGAGCCCCGAACGCCGAGTGCCTCAGCCGCTACGACCTGCGCGCCGGCACCCGCCACACCAGCGCGGTGCCGCCTCCCTCGGGCTCGCCCAGTTCCAGTCGGCCGCCCAGCTGCTCGGCACGCTCCGCCATGTTGCCCAGCCCGCTGCGACGGCCGCCGGCGGGGATGCCCACTCCGTTGTCGGTGACGGAGAGCCGTACCTCGCGCCCGTCCGTGGCCACCAGGACATCGGCGCGGTTCGCCTGGGCATGCCGGGCGATGTTGGTCAGGGCCTCGGAGAGCACCGCCATCACGTGGTCGGCGATGTCCTTGGGTACGTCGGTGTCCAGCAGACCCTCCATCCGGACGCTGGGGGCGAAGCCGAGGATCGGGGCCGCCTCGCCGACGGCCCGGACGACGCGAGCCCGCAGGCCTGCCCCGGCGCCCTCGCGGGTACGCAGGCCGAAGATCGTGGACCTGATGATCTTGATGGTCTCGTCGAGGTCGTCGACCGCGCGCGCCACGCGCTCGGCGGCCTCCTCGTGCTCGATGAAACGGCCGGCGCTCTGCAGGGTCATGCCGGTGGCGAACAAGCGCTGGATGGCCAGATCGTGCAGGTCACGTGCGATCCGGTCCCGGTCCGTGAGGACGGCGACCGCTTCGGCGTCCTTGCGGCGTTCCGCCAGTTCCATCGCGACGGCGGCCTGTCCGGCGAAGGACTGCAAGGTCTCGGTCTCCGTCGCCGAGAACACGGGCCGGCCGACCTTCCGCGCCAGCAGGACCACGCCTCGTGGACCCGCGTCGCCCGTACCGATGGGCACGGCCACGGCGGGGCCGAGCCCACCGAACCTCGGCGGCTCGAGAGAGATGCGCTCGTCCTGGCCGACGTCGGTGCTGGTGACGGGGGCGGCGCCGGAGAAGGCCAGCCCCATCAGGCTCTTGTCCATGGCCAGTACGAGGCCCCGGTGCGACTCGGCGTCCATCCCGACGGCGATCTCCACGGCGAGCGACCCGGTGTCCTCCATCGGCAGCGCGACCGCGGCCAGGGCGGATCCGGTGATCTCGCCGGCCCGCTCGGCGATCAGCGCGAGGACCTCCGTGCGCTCGTCGCCGGACATCAGACTGTGGGTGACCTCCGCGTTCGCCCGCAGCCAGCGTTCCCGCAGCCGGGACTCCTCGTACAGGCGGGCGTTGTCGATGGCGACGCCGGCCGCCACGGCGAGCGTGAGCGTGACCGAGACGTCCTCCTCGTCGAACTGGCCCCCGCCCCGCTTCTCGGTCAGGTACAGGTTGCCGAAGACCTGGTCGCGCACCCGGATCGGGACGCCCAGGAAGGTGTTCATCGGCGGGTGGTGCGCCGGGAAGCCGTACGAGGCGGCATGCTCGGAGATCTTCGCCAGGCGCAGCGGCTCCGGGTGGCGGATCAGCTCACCCAGGATGCCGTGGCCCTCCGGGTAGGGGCCGATCCGCGCGATCTGCTCCTCGCTGACGCCCACCGTGTGGAAGGCGGACAGGCGGCTGCCGTCCGGTCCGATCACGCCGAGTGCCGCGTACTCCGCGTCGACCAGTACGGCGGCGGCCTCCACGATGCGGCGCAGGGCCTGCTCGAGGTCGAGCTCCCTGCCGACCGACAGCACCGCCTCCAGCAGGCTGTGCACCCGGTCCCGGGTACCACGGGCCGCGTCCAGCCGCGACTGCAACTCCTCCAGCAGCTCGTCCAGACGCAACTGCGGCAGCCGCACGCGAGCCTCACCGGGGGTTTCCACCCTGTGTCCCTCCAGGTCCCCTCGACGCACGGACGCCCACGGTCCGGTCAAGAGTCACGGTAGTGCTCAGCCGTGGGGTGCGGTAGCGAATCGAGCCGAGCGCCCACGCCCCCGTTTCCGCACCTCGGGTGACGTTCAGGAAGGAAGGTGTACGCCGTACAGGGTGCGTCCGCCGACGAGTTCGCGTCCGGTGACCAGCTCCGGGGTGATGCGCACGAAGACCTCCCGGGGTGCCGGCGCCCACGAACGCGGCCCGGTCCGCAGCAGCCGTTCGTGCTCGGCGGGGTCCGTCACGACGTCGGCCGACCCCAGGACCACGACGCTCCAGCCGGAGTGTGCGGTGGCGTCGACCGCGTCCGCCTCGAAGGCCACCACGGCTCCGGTGATCGCGCTGACCAGCCCCGACGAGGCGGAGGTGCGCAACAGCACCGCGCCGTCGCGGTCGAGGCGGAAGGTGACCGGCAGGACGGCGGGCAGTGCCTGGCGCGTGTACACGATGCGCCCCACAGGCACCGTGGCCAGCAGGTTCAGGCACTCCTGCCGGTCGAGTTCGCGGAATCCGTCGTTGGCGTCCATCTGCCTTCTCGTCTCTCACCTGACATCGCGGTTCTGGCACTGTCCTTCGTCGAACGGCGCCCGTCCTTTCGAGTCCCGATCGAGTCGAGAGCGCCCCGTTCATCCAGCGTGTCTGTTTGACGCCTGCTCCGCTTGGGCCGACCGGCCCCACCTCCCGCCGGACGGCCTTGCCGTCGGTGCGTGGTGCGGAGAGGGGCTGACAGACCCGATCGAACAGGGACCGAACGGCTCTTTCCCGCGGCCGGGCGGCACGCTTTTCTCTCCTCATGGCCGCTAATCACACGACGTTCCCGCCGCCGTACCGCACTCGTCACACGACCGGTGACACAACCGTCGTGGCCCTGCTGGGCGAGATAGACATCCTGACGGTGCCCGCGCTCGCCGCGCACCTGGACACCCTGACCGCCGGTCCGTCCCCCGACCTGGTACTCGACCTGCGCGACGTCGTCTTCATCGACTGCACCGGGCTGAGCGTGCTGTGCCGGGCGCGCAATCGTGTGCGGGCTCGGCACGGCCGGCTCCGGCTGGTCACGGACAGCGCGCGGTTCCTGCGGATCCTGTGCCGAACGGGCCTGATCGGCACCTTCGACATTCACCCCCGGTTGCCCGAGGACGTGGCCGACATACCGGCCGCGTAGACCTCTCCAGGGGGCCGGTCGCCCCCTCCCCTCCACCAGGTGAGCGGCGGGTCAGGCGTTCCAGGTCCAGTCGGCGACCTCGGGCAGGTCGGTGCCGTGTTCGCGGATCCAGGCGTGGTGGCGGGTGCGGGCGTCCGCCATCCGCTGGCGTACGTCGGCGGCGCGCACGGCGAGGCCGGGTACGCGGTCGATGACGTCCATGACCAGCCGGTAGCGGTCGAGGTCGTTGCGGACGACCATGTCGAAGGGCGTGGTCGTGGTGCCCGACTCCTTGTAGCCGCGTACGTGCAGGTTCTGGTGGCCGGTACGGCGGTAGGCGAGCCGGTGGATCAGCCAGGGGTAGCCGTGGTAGGCGAAGAGCACCGGTTTGTCCGTGGTGAACAGGCCGTCGTACTCGAAGTCGCCCATCCCGTGCGGGTGTTCCTCGCGGGGCAGCAGCCGGGCCAGGTCGACCACGTTGACCACGCGGACGGCGAGGTCCGGAAGGTGCCGGCGCAGCAACTGGGCGGCGGCCAGCACCTCCAGGGTGGGTACGTCTCCGGCGCAGGCCAGCACCACGTCGGGCTCGCCGCCGTTCTCGGTGCCGGCCCACTCCCAGATCCCGGCGCCGCGCGCGCAGTGGGCGCGGGCCTGGTCCATGGACAGCCAGTCGAAGCAGGGCTGCTTGCCCGCCACGATGACGTTCACGTAGTCGCGGCTGCGCAGGGCGTGGTCCGCCACCGAGAGCAGGGTGTTGGCGTCCGGGGGCAGGTAGACCCGTACGACCTCGGGGCTCTTGTTGAGGACGTGGTCGACGAAGCCGGGGTCCTGGTGGGAGAAGCCGTTGTGGTCCTGGCGCCACACGTGCGAGGTCAGCAGGTAGTTGAGGGAGGCGATGGGCGCCCGCCAGGCCAACTCCCGGGTGGTCTTGAGCCACTTGATGTGCTGGTTGACCATCGAGTCGACGATGTGGACGAACGCCTCGTAACAGGAGAACAGTCCGTGCCGGCCGGTGAGGAGATAGCCCTCCAGCCAGCCCTGGCAGGTGTGTTCGGAGAGGATCTCCATCACCCGGCCGTGGTGTTCGAGGTGCTCGTCGACCGGCAGGCGTTCGGCCTGCCAGGCCTTTCCGCTGACGTCGAAGACGGCCTGCAGCCGGTTCGACGCGGTCTCGTCCGGGCCGACGAGACGGAAGTCCCGGCGCCCTCCGGTGTCCTTCATCACCCGGGCCAGGAGGTCACCGAGGACGCGCGTGGGCTCGTGCAGTGTGGTGCCCGGTTTGTCGACGGGCACGGCGAACTCGTCGAGCGAGGGGATGGGCAGGTCGCGTACGAGCAGGCCGCCGTTGGCGTACGGGGTGGAGCCGAGCCGCAGGGCGCCGTCGGGGACGCAGGCGAGGACATCGGCGGCCGGGCGGCCGTCGGGGCCGAAGAGTTCCTGGGGCTTGTACGAGCGCAGCCAGGTCTCCAACTGCCTCAGGTGGTCCGGGTTTTCGCGTACTCCGGCCAGCGGTACCTGGTGGGCGCGCCAGGTGCCCTCGACGGGCACGCCGTCCACCTCGGCGGGGCCGGTCCAGCCCTTCGGTGTGCGCAGCACGATCATCGGCCAGCGCACGCGCTCGGTGACACCGTCCTCGCGGGCGGCCCGCCGCAGCACGGCGATGCGGTCCAGGGCGTCGTCCATCGCCGCCGCCATGGCTCGGTGCACCAACGCCGGGTCGTCGCCCGTGACATGGATCGGGTCGTGGCCGTATCCCCGCAGCAGCGCGTCGAGTTCGGCCTCCGGCAGGCGGGACAGCACGGTCGGGTTGGCGATCTTGTAACCGTTGAGGTGCAGGATCGGCAGGACCGCGCCGTCGTGGACGGGATCGAGGAACTTGTTGGAGTGCCAGGAGGCGGCCAGCGGCCCGGTCTCCGCCTCGCCGTCACCGATCACGCAGGCGACCAGCAGATCCGGGTTGTCGAAGGCGGCGCCGTACGCGTGGGAAAGCGAGTAGCCGAGCTCACCGCCCTCGTGGATCGAGCCGGGCGTCTCCGGGGCGACATGGCTGGGCACCCCGCCGGGGAAGGAGAACTGCCGGAACAGCCGCGCCATGCCCGCCGCGTCACGCGACACGTCCGGGTAGGTCTCGCTGTAGCTGCCCTCCAGCCAGGAGTTCGCCACGATCGCGGGGCCGCCGTGCCCCGGCCCCCACACGCACAGCGCGTCGGTCCCCCGAGCCCTGATCACCCGGTTGAGGTGGGTGTACACGAGGTTGAGGCCGGGCGAGGTACCCCAGTGGCCGAGCAGCCGGGGCTTGATGTGCTCGGGCCGCAGGGGCTCGGTCAACAGCGGGTTGGACATCAGGTAGATCTGCCCGACGGTCAGGTAGTTGGCGGCCCTCCAGTGGGCGTCCAGGGTGCGCAGCTCTTCGTCGGAAAGTACGGTGGCGTCCTGGTGTTCGACCTTGGACATGGGGGAGACTCCGGAATTCGTCGGCGTAGGGGTCATCGGGCGGTGGAGGCGGCATGGCCGGCAAGAAGGCGGCGGCTGTGCCGCGCAAGGAGTACGAGAAGGAACTGCTGCGCCTGCAGACCGAGTTGGTGAAGCTGCAGGAGTGGGTGCGGGCCACGGGCACCCGGCTGGTGGTGGTCTTCGAGGGGCGGGACGCGGCGGGCAAGGGCGGGACGATCAAACGGGTCGCCGAACACCTCAACCCGCGCGTGGCCCGGATCGCGGCGCTCCCCAAGCCGACCGAGCGTGAGCGCACCCAGTGGTACTTCCAGCGGTACGTCGAGCATCTGCCCGCCGCCGGGGAGATCGTGCTGTTCGACCGGTCCTGGTACAACCGGGCCGGGGTCGAGCGCGTGATGGGCTTCTGTACGAAGGAGGAGCACCAGTTGTTCCTGCGGCAGTGCCCGATCTTCGAACGCATGCTGGTCGAGGCCGGGGTCCTGCTGCGCAAGTACTGGTTCTCGGTGAGCGACACCGAGCAGCAGGAGCGGTTCCGCAAGCGCATGGAGGACCCGCTGCGGCGCTGGAAGCTCTCGCCGATGGACCTGGAGTCGATCACCCACTGGGAGGCGTACTCCCGGGCCAAGGACGAGATGCTGGTGCACACCGACATCGCCGAGGCGCCCTGGTACGTGGTCGAGAGCGACGACAAACGCCGGGCGCGGCTGAACATGATCGCGCACCTGCTGTCCTCCGTGCCGTACCACGAGGTGCCGCCGCCGGTGCTGGAGCTGCCGGAACGGCCGCCGTCGACCGGCTACGAGCGCTCGCCACGTGATCTGCAGACCTACGTCCCCGACCACGCGGCGAACCTCTGAGCAGCCGGTCACCTCTCACACCTGCTCGGGTACGACCGCGACGGCGCAGGCGGCGTGGTGCAGCACAGCGTGGGCGACGCGTCCGAGCTGGAGTCCGAAGTGTCCGGGGTTGCGCCGGGCCCCGACCACCAGCAGGTCGGCCTCGCGGGAGGCGTCCGGCAGGACCCTGCGGGCGGGGCCCTCGATCGTGCGCCGGCGCAGGTCGACGTCTTCGGGCGCGCCTTTCAGTGCCTGCTCCAGGATCTCGGCGGCGTGCCGCTCGTGCAGCCGGGCGGGTTCACCGGCGATCAGGGGGTGGTCGGTGCTCTCGTACGCGGGGCACCGCCAGGCCCGTACGGCGTCCAGGGTCGCGTCGCGCAGCTTCGCCTCCTGGACGGCGAAGCGCAGGGCGGCGGAGTCGGTCGCCCTCTCGCCGATGCCCACGACGACGCGGCCGTGTTTCCCGGCGCGGACCTGGTTGTCGTGGCTGACCTGGTTGTCGTGGCTGGCGCGCAGCACGATCACCGGGCAGGCCGCGCGGGCGGCGACGGCCAGGCTGACCGACCCGAGCACCGTCTCCGCCAAGCCGCTGCGGCCTCGGCTGCCGAGGACCAGCGCGGCGGCCTCGTGTCCCTCGCGGACCAGCGCGTACTCGGGTTCCTCGGGCAGTACGGCGGTGGTGATCCGAAGGGCTGTCCGACGCAGGTGGGCGCGGCGTACGGCGGTCCGCACGATGTCCTCGACCATGACCTGCTCGGACGGCTTGCCGAGGCCCTGGGCGAGGGCGGCGCCCTCGTAACGTTCCCAGAGGGAGGCGTACACCAGTCGCAGTGGCGCCCCGCGCAGGGCGGCCTCGTCGGCCGCCCAGTCGACCGCCCGCAGGCTGGGTTCGGAGCCGTCGACACCGACGACGATCGGGAGGTCCATCGCGCTCACCGTCCCCAGCCGAGGTCGAAGACGATCCGGGCCTTGACCTCACCGCGCAGCACCTCGTCGACGCAGTCGTTGACGGAGGCGAGGGGGCGGGCCTCGTAGACGACCTCGGTGCGGCCGGCCGCGTGCAGCTCGAACACCTCGGCGAGGTCCTGCCGGGTCCCGACGATCGAGCCGATCACCGAGATGCCGTTGAGGACGGTGTCGAAGATGGGCACCCGGACCGTGCCGTGGGCCGGCAGGGCCACCATGACCAGCTTGCCGCCACGCCGCAGCCCGGAACTCACGGCCTCGAAGGCCTCGTCGTTCACCGCGAGCGCGATGGCGGCATGGGCTCCGCCGTGCCGCTTGAGCACCTCGCCGACGTTCTCCTTACGGGCGTCGATGACGATGTCCGCGCCGAGTTCGGCGGCCAGCCGGAGCTTCTCGTCGGTCACGTCGATCGCGGCGACCGTGGCGCCGGCGATCTTCGCGTACTGCACGGCCAGATGCCCGAGCCCGCCGACACCGGAGATCGCCACGAGCTGCGCGGGCCTGACGCCGGCGACCTTGAGCGCCTTGTACGTGGTGACGCCGGCGCAGGTCAGGGGGGCGGCCTCCAGGGCGCTGATCCCGTCGGGCACCGGCTGGGCGAAGTCGGCCCACGCGAGCATCTTCTCGGCGTACCCGCCGTCGCAGCCGTACCCGGTGTTGATCTGCTGCTCGCACAGCGTCTCCCAGCCGGACAGGCAGTGCTCGCACCGCCCGCACGCCTTGCCCAGCCAGGGAACGGCGACCCGCTGCCCGACGGCCAGATGGGTGACGCCCTCCCCCAGCGCCTCCACCAGGCCCACGCCCTCGTGCCCGGGGACGAACGGCGGCTTCGGCCTGACCGGCCAGTCGCCGTGGGCGGCGTGGATGTCGGTGTGGCACAGCCCGGAGGCCTCCACCCGCACGCGGACCTGACCGGGGCCCGGCTCGGGGTCGGGCCGCTCCTCGATGACCAGGGGTTCACCGAACGCTCTTACGACCGCTGCCTTCATGGGTTTCTTCTCCTCGGGAGGGACGGGTCAGCCGTGGGGGACGACGGCGACGGGGGCGGTGGAGTGGTGCAGGACGGCGTGCGTGACATGGCCGATGTGGGTGCCGAACGGGTTGCGGCGCATCCGCCGGCCCACGACGACCAGGGAGGCCTCACGAGAGGCGTCCACCACATGGACGGCGGGGCTGCCGTAGCGGCACGTCTCGGCGACCTCCACGTCCGGGAACTTCTCGCGCCAGGGGCGCAGCACCCCGGCCACGGCCTCGGACGCGTTCAGGGAGAGTGCCTCGTGCAGCGCCGGGTTGGCGGGAGTTCCGTAGGCGTAATACGGCGGCGGATTCCAGGCGTGGACGACCCGCAGGGAGGTGGCGCGGCGCTCGGCGGCGTCGAAGGCGAACTCGATCAGTGTCTCGTCCGGGTGTTCGACGTCGAGTCCGAGGACCACGGGCCTGAACGGGGTCGCGGCGGACGGAATACCCGCCGGGTCCATCTCGTGCTCGTCGGCGGCCGCTTCCAGCGCGCGGACCACCACGATGGGGCGATGGGCGTGCGCGATGGCGGACAGGCCGACCGAGCCGACCATGAACCCGCCGAGCCCGCCGAGGCCGCGTGACCCGAGGACGAGCAGTTCGGCGCTCTTCGCCGCCTTGACCAGGGTGTCGCCCGGGTGACCGGAGAACCGCTCCGTGGACACCTCGACGCCCGGGTGGCGCAGCCGGAGTCCCTCGGCGGCTTCCCGGGGGATCCTCTCGGTCCAGTACTGCTGGGTCTCCGCGCCGAGAAGCGGCGCCTGGGCCATGGGATCCGGCACCGGCTCCCACACTTGCACGATCTTCAGCGGCAGGCCGCGCAGCTTCGCCTCGCGGGCCGCCCATTCGGCGGCGGCCCTGCTTTCCGGTGAGCCGTCGAGACCTACGGTGATGGTACGGAGCATGATCTCCACTTCCTGGCGCGAGGGATCCGGTTCCAGCGTCGTCTTCGGGGGGTTCCGCGTGCAGGGGCCACTGGTCCCGATCCGGGGCCGGTCGACCCCCGCACGACTCGGGGCGGTGGGCCGGATGACGGGCCCACCGCTCCGTCGGTACTCAGCGCAGCCAGCTGTGGTCACGGACGACGGGCAGCCTGGCCCAGAGCCGTCCCGCGCCCAGGGTGTCGCCGGCGGCGACAGCGGCCAGGACGATCAGGGCGGCGGCGTAGATCAGGTGGGAGTCGACGAACGGGTTCGTCGACATGCTCACCGAGCCGTCCGAGAGGTGCTTGGCGGGCGGCCACTCGGCGAGCCACATCAGCGCCATCATCATGGTGCCCGCGACGGCGGCGGCCCGCAGAGCGACACCGGCGACCAGGGCCAGGCCGATGCCGAGCAGACCGAGCATGAACAGCCAGTCCGCCCACGGGTCGCCCGCCCAGGAGTGGAACGTGGACTTCATCGGCCCGACAGCCACCGAGCCGAGGAAGCCCTTCGTCGGCGAACCGTCGTCGATCCAGCCCTTGCCGGACGGGGTGGAGTAGCCGAAGCCGAAGGTCTTGTCGAGGAACGCCCACAGGAAGACGAACCCGGTGAACAGGCGCAGTGAGGCGAAGGCGTAACCCCGTGCGGTGTGCGTGCCGGTGCCTGCCGACACATCCGACACGGAGGCGGAGGCGGTCCGGTTGCTGCGGAACGAGGGCAGACGGAAGCCGGAACTCCGGTGCGGGTGCTCGTGCACGGCCATGGTCGTGGTTCCCTTCGAGGGGGGGTGCCTGACACCACTCACTGTGGCCGCGCGCACCGGTCGGCGACGGATGCCGAAGGTCCACGGCCACGGGGCCGAACGGCCCTGTTCCCAGGGGCCGTTGGGCCAAGAACGGCACGCCGGACACGCGGCCTCCCGCCGTGGTTCCCACCCCGGTGGATCATGAGGGCAGACGACGGAAGGCGGCGCATGTCCCAGGGCTCGGGCAGACACGTCCCGAAGTGGCACCGGCTGACGCCCGGTCTCGTCGTGCTCCTCGGCTACCGCCGGGCGTGGCTGCGGGGAGACCTGCTCGCCGGGGTGACCGTGGCCGCGTACCTGGTTCCGCAGGTCATGGCCTACGCGGGCGTGGCCGGGCTCCCGCCGGTCGCCGGACTGTGGGCGATCCTGCCGGCGCTGGCGATGTACGCCCTGTTCGGTTCCTCACGGCTGCTGTCGGTCGGCCCCGAGTCCACGACCGCCCTCATGACGGCCGCCGTGGTAGCCCCGCTCGCCGCCGGGGACGCCGGACGCTACGCGTCGCTCGCGGCGACCCTCGCGGTCACGGTCGGGCTGCTCTGCCTGGCCGCCCGGACGATGCGGCTCGGCTTCCTCGCGGACCTGCTGTCCCGCCCCGTGCTGATCGGCTATCTGGCGGGCGTGGCCCTCATCATGATGGTGGACCAGCTGCCCAAACTCACCGGCGCGCGGACGACCGGGTCGGCGTTCTTCCCCCAACTGTGGTCGTTCTTCGGCAACTTGACGGACGCCCACCTGGCCACTGTCGTCTTCTCGGCCGTCGTCCTCGTGTTCCTGTTCGCGCTGGTCCGCTACGTCCCCGCCGCGCCGGGCCCCCTGGTGGCGTTCGTGCTCGCCACCGTCGCCGTGTCGGTCTTCGACCTCGACGGCCGGTACGGACTCAAGGTGATCGGCGAGGTCCCGTCCGGCCTGCCGAGCCTCGCCGTCCCGGACCTGGCTGAGCTGCCGCACCTGGTGCTGCCCGCGCTCGGCGTGCTCCTGGTCGCCTACACCGACTTCATTCTCACCGCGCGCGCGGTCGCCGGCCCCGACGACCGGAGTCCAGGGCTCGACGCCAACCAGGAGTTCCTCGCCCTGGGCACGGCCAACCTGGGCGCCGGGATGCTGCACGGCTTCCCGGTGAGCAGCAGCGCCAGCCGCACCGCCCTTGCCTCCTCCGCCGGCGCCCGCAGCCAGGCGTACTCGCTGGTGGCGGGGGCGGTGGTGCTGGCGGTACTGCTCTTCCTGAGCCCGCTGCTGACGCGCACACCGTCCGTCGTGCTCGGCGCGCTCGTCGTCTATGCCGCCCTCCGCATGATCGACCTCGCCGGCTTCCGCCGACTGGCCTCGTTCCGCCGCCGGGAGCTGCTCCTGGCGCTCGGCTGCCTCGCCGGGGTACTCGCCCTGGACATCCTGTACGGGGTGATCGTGGCCGTCGGCCTGTCGGTGGCCGAGCTGCTGACGCGGGTGGCGCGTCCGCACGACGCCGTCGAGGGACTCGTCCCCGGCATGGCCGGCATGCACGATGTCGACGACTACCCGCAGGCCCGGACGATTCCCGGTCTGCTCGTCTACCGCTACGACTCGCCCCTGTTCTTCGCCAACGCGGAGGACTTCCGCCGCCGCGCCCTGGCCGCCGTCGACGAACAGTCCGGCCCCGTCCGCTGGTTCGTCCTCAACACCGAGGCCAATGTCGAGGTCGACATCACCGCCCTCGACGCGGTCGACGAAATGCGCCGCGAACTGACCGGCCGGGGCGTCGTGTTCGCCCTCGCCCGGGTGAAGCAGGATCTGCGGGACGACCTGAAGGCGTACGGCCTGCTGGAGTCGGTCGGTGAGGACCTGATGTTCCCGACGCTGCCGACCGCCGTGGCCGCGTACCGTGCGTGGCTCGCCCGTCAGTAGCCCGTCAGCAGGCGGACCCGCCGAGGGCCGGACGGGCCCGCCCGCTCCCCCTCCGGCAGCCTCCCTCGTCGCTCTTCGGTGCCGTATGGCGCGATCGAGGGGCCAGGTGGCCCATGGCCTGCCCGGGAGGGCCTGGCACAAGCTGGCCCTGGAAGTCCGTACACCGCTGTCGCGGAGGCACACCATGAACGCTTCCCTCACCCCCAGCCCCGGCATGCTGCGCGCACTGTCCGCCGAACACCGCCGGCGGCTCATACGCGTCGCCCGGGAGGTGTCCGTGCCCCAGGGAGCACGTCTGTTCAACGAGGGTGGACGCGCCGACCGCTTCTGGATCATCCGCAGCGGCAGGATCGAGCTCGACATCCATGTGCCGGGCCGTCGAGCGGCTGTCATCGAGAGCCTCGGGTCCAACGAACTGGTCGGCTGGTCCTGGCTCTTCCCCCCGCACGTCTGGCATCTGGGCGCCGAGGCGACCACTCCGGTGCGGGCCTACGAGTTCGACGCCACGGCAGTCCGGTCCCTGTGCAAGGACGATGCGGCCCTGGGCAACGACGTCGCCCAGTGGGTCGGCGGGGTACTCGCCCACCGTCTCTGCGCGGCCAGGATCCGCCTCCTCGACCTGTACGCCCCGTACGGCGCCGGAAGCGCCGTCTGACCCGAGCGCACCGTGCCCGCCGTAGAGGGCGAAGGCCTGGAGAGGCCGGTGCCGTCACCGAAGGTGTCGTCAGCCGTGCCCGCGGTGGCGGCACGGCTGGTCCGCGCCGTCGAGGGAGTCGCGGACGTTGAACTCGGCCCACCGGCACGGAGAGCCGTCTCCACCAGTCACAGGCCGGGGCCGTCTCCTGCGAGTGAGTGGGGCCGGTCGGCCCTAGTGCATCCGGCCTCGGCGCGTGATGATCGGCATGACGGGGCAGCCCGCTGTCCGTCCTCCGCCGGGGAACGAGGGGTCACCATGCCAGAGCCACGCACGTTCAGCGAGCAGAACCCGATCCGGGTGTTCCTGCTGGACGACCACGAGGTCGTCCGCCGCGGCCTGGCCGATCTCCTCGATTCCGAACCCGACATCTCGGTGATCGGCGACGCCGGCACCGTCGACCACGCGCTCGCCCGAGGCCCCGCCCTGCGCCCCGACGTCGCCGTCCTCGACGTGCGCCTGCCGGACGGCGACGGCATCTCCGTCTGCCGGGAACTGCGCAGCCAGATGCCGGAGCTGGCCTGCCTGATGCTGACCTCCTTCGACGACGAGGAGGCCCTGCTCGACGCGATCATGGCCGGCGCCTCCGGCTACGTCCTCAAGCAGATCAAGGGCTCCGACCTCGTCTCGGCGGTACGCACAGTGGCCTCGGGCCAGTCGATGCTGGACCCCGCGACCACCGCCCGCCTGATGCGCTCGCTGCGCGCCGACCCGGTGGAGACCCCCGCCGTGCCGTCCGAGCTGGAGAGTCTGTCACCGCGCGAGCGGGACATCCTGGCGCTGATCGGCGACGGCCTGACCAACCGCGAGATCGGCACGAAGCTCTACCTGTCCGAGAAGACCGTCAAGAACCACATCTCCCGCCTGCTGGCCAAGCTGGGCGTGCAGCGCCGGGTCCAGGCCGCCGTCCTCGCCTCCCACCTGGGGCAACCCGGGACAAGCGAACACCGGCCCAGGTGAGAAAGAGCGGGCCCACCGGGCCCACGCGCCGGGCCCACGCGCCGGGCCGCATGACGCTCACCGGCATGGTCAGTCCGCCAGGGCGGCCGGGCGTACGGCCTCCGGCCCGAAGCGTCGGCGGGCGCGGTCCGCGGCGGCTTCGGCCGCGCGGGCGCGGACATCGCCAGGATCCAGAGAGAGCTGGCGGTAGGCGCTCCGGGCCGGCAGCATGCCTTCGGCACGCACAGTGAAGGCCCTCACTCGTGCCCGCTGCAGTCCCAGCGAGGCCAGCAGACCCAAGGCGGCTCCGGCAAGGGCGGGTGAGTGGGCGGTGGGCTCCGGCAACCCGCGGGTACGCGCGGTGGAGCTGCGGTCGGCGTACCGCACGGTGAGGGTGAGTCTGTTGGCGACCTGGCCTTCACCGCGCAGGCGTTGACCGATCTGGTCGGCCAGTCCCAGGACCGCGCGGTGGTGCTGGGCGGGGTCGAGGCAGTCCCGCTCCAGTACGAGGTCGGCGACCATGCGGGCCGCCGGTTCCGCGAGGGTGACCGGACGGGGATCCTGGCCACGCGCGCGCTCGGTGTGCGGCGCCGCCCGCTCGACGCTCGGCGCCGAAGAGCGAGGGTTCCGGGAAGTGCCGGGCGCCGAGGCCCAGG
>Ga0136846_1215027_pt1 | contig 18568 bp, 23 predicted proteins | sample HopSoiMetagenom2_FD_96841 | JGI IMG/M metagenome (GOLD analysis project Ga0136846, IMG submission 96841) | Grasslands soil microbial communities from Hopland, California, USA - 2 Assembly 2016 (version 4) | ecosystem: Environmental > Terrestrial > Soil > Grasslands | place: USA: Hopland...
AGGCCCACTATATAGACTATATATTCGATATTGCGCGTGGTAAGCATTGCCATATTTACCGGGAGCAGACCGCCAGCATACGGCTCGGGTGGAATCGCCAATAGGATAGAGGCGAGAGCTAGACAATAGGTGCCGAATAATAAAGGCCGGCGATCGATCCTATACAGAACATAGGCCAGAGCGCTCACAGTAGTCAACGTGACAAGACAGGTAAGAAACGCAAAGGTGGCATGCGTTGCACCTAGCAGATTTGCCAACACAAAAAGCGGCCACTTAAGAAGGAAAGAATGAGCCCCAGGCAATGTTGCGGCATGGAATGTCGACCAGTGAGTAAAAAGATATGTGTTTACCGTCTGGTCAGCGTTGCCTTGCTGAATACGAGCGGCCAGCAGTGACCAGCCAGCGGCCGTCACTAACAAAGCAAGAAGCCCAATACATGCATGTACTGGCGCCAGGTCATATCGCCGTTTCCCTACCGTAATACTAAAACCAGACAAGCGAGCTGCTGGTGGGGTTGCTGTTTCTTGAGCTGGCGACCGATTTTCTGTACTGCCCTTCCGCTCGATCGCCTTCGATGTTTTGCGAGCTGCAGCTTGCTGCCTTCTTGCTTTCGCAGATTTGGCTTTGGACCGGTGTTTTTTCTTACTAGTACTCATTCGATTATCACAACCTGCGGACGATTACGGAAAAAGCGTTTGTATACAAAAAAATTCCAGGAAGTAATGACCGCGATAGCAGCAGTACGGATAATCAGCACCGAGGCATATTTGGCAAAAATCTTCACGAGTACAAGTGTGAATGCGTAATTCCAGACTGTGAGGGCGCTGTATAATACCGCCTGCCTGGCAACCGTCTGAGCCTTTTTTTCATAGTTCTGGAAGGTGACAAATTTCTGCAGCACAAATGCCACAGCAAAACCAATCCAAAAACTACAGGCTGCCGATACGAGAGGGCTCAGATCAAGACCGTAGCGCAGCACAAAGAGCGAGCCCATCTCGATCACATAAGCCGTTCCGCCAACCAATATATAGCGTATAAATATATTCTTAGGCATCTCCACCCTTAATATTACTCTTTAAGATCTGCCATAGATTATGCTAACCCTAGTGTAGCAAAACCTCCTCCCCGCTGCCATGATTTTAAGATGACCTAGGTGCGGGTTCAGCGAGAGCGGTCTATACTTAGATGCATGAGGCTTTACAGCAAGCGTGTACGTTTTGGAACGACGGCTATGTATCATTCATTATATTTTCCGCCGGCAGTTATCGTATTAGCTATATTGATTGCAACGGTATTCGGCTGGAGCGCTGCCCGCACTTCGCTCAATCAAGGCATAACTACTGCGGCCAATATGCATGTGCACAGCACCGAACAATCTATTGAAAGCAGCATGGCCGCATACGAAGAGATCTTGCAAGGGGGCGTCGGCCTGCTGCAAGGTTCGGATGAGGTGACTCGAGCCGATTGGACGCATTACCTGCAAGCCTTCCAGCTAAACCAGAACTATCCCGGTGTACAAGGTATTGGCTTCATCCGGCTGACAACACCCGACCAAGCTCCTGGGCTCGCAGCATATATGGCGTCGCAGGGAGTTCCTAACTTTACCATCCAACCGATCTCATCGTCAGATACGGTCTATGCGCCGCTCACCTATGTCCAGTTAGTAGCTTCGCATGGTCAGATTCCTTACGGATTTAATATGTACTCGGATCCATCGCGTAAAGCTGCCTTGCTCCATGCAGAGGACAGCGGGATGACGACGATTACCGGAGGGCTCGCTGCGGCCGGATCAGCCGACGGGACGACAATTGGATTTAACATGTACATACCTTACTACCGGGTAGATCTGCCAATCAGCAACATTCACGAACGGCGCAGTGCCATTCTCGGCTATACCTTCGCCGCGTTTCGAGCCGATGTCTTTTTCGGTGGAATCGGTAAAGGTACTGACAGCGCAAATGCCGGTTTTCGAATTGCAGTACAGGGCGAGGGGGCACATACCAACCTCTACCAGTCACCCCATTTCGAAGCTATACTCAAAAAGAATAGCCGCATCCTCGTGAGCCGGCATTTGACGCTTTATGGCGAGACCTGGGATATGCAATATGCCTTTGATAAAAATGGCTTAGTAAGTTCTATTGAGAGTAAGCGTCCAGCGGGCATTCTCTTTTCCGGTACCTTTGTGGCAGTGCTCATTGGTGTCATCGTCCTCTTGCTACTACGGGCCCGCTCACAAGAACTAACCGTCCAAAAGGAACGTGCCGTAGAACTGGCCAAGGATGAACTGCTGTCACTGGCATCTCACCAGCTTCGGACCCCGGCAACAGGAGTGAAACAGTACGTCGGCATGGTTTTACAGGGTTTTGCCGGACACATCACTACCGAGCAAACAACACTACTCGAAAAAGCCTACGCCAGCAACGACCGCCAATTGCAGATTATTAACGAGATCTTGCACCTGGCGAAAATCGATGCCGGGCGCATCGTCCTAGCACCCACACCAACCGATCTGAACGAACTCATCACCGACATCGTAACCGAACAGCGTCCTGATATTCAGGCCGCCAATCACGGCCTCAAACTGGAACTACCTAAAAAGCCAGTCATCATACAGGCCGACTCCCACATGCTCCGCATGGCTATCGAAAACGTTCTCAGCAACGCAATTAAGTACACTCCCAGCAGCGGCAAAATCGGCATAAGGCTTTTCCAGCGTATTGGGCATACCTATATTCGCATTACCGATAACGGCGTCGGCATTGCCAAGCATGACCAACGGGAAATGTTTAAGCAATTCACCCGTCTGCCAAACGAAATGAGCCAGCATGTCGGTGGTACTGGTATAGGTTTATATCTGGCCAAACACCTGGTCGAGCTGCACGGAGGCGCCATAGTCGTTGACTCCAAGCAGGGAAAAGGCTCGACCCTTACGATTATTCTGCCCACAAAAGTTTAGTAAAGCAAAGAAGGATTGCCGCCAAGGGTATAATTTTTTTCACTGTGCATATCTGATGGTATACTTATAGTAGATAGGCATGAATCGAAACGGCACAGCTATGACCACGAAACAACAGCCCTCCATTCTCATCGTTGAAGACGAGCACTCATTAAACGACGCCTACCAGATGATCCTGCAAAAAAGTGGCTATACCGTGTATACCGCATACGACGGCGAAGAAGCTTTGAAAGTAGCAGCCCAGCATGAGCCGACACTTATTTTGCTCGATTTGCGAATGCCCCGACTCGATGGCATTGGCTTTCTTAAGAAATACCAGCTGCTCAAGAAACATCCGAACGTGCGCGTCATTGTCTTTAGTAACTACGACATGCAAAAAGAAATTGATGAAGCCTACGGCCTTGGCGCCGACCGCTATATCCTTAAGGCCTGGGCCTCGCCAAAAGAATTACTCCAAGTGGTTGAAAACACGCTGGCTAGTAACATCGACTAAGCTCAGATTATATAAGTTTTGGGCATCCGCTCCTGCCCGTCGAGAGGAGTCAGGCGTAGTGCAGCCAGACCAGCATAAGCTGGCCTGCGTGTAACGCTCCTCTCGACGGGCAGGAGCGGATGCCTACAGAATAATATCCTTAAAGCTGTCTTCTCCGAGCAAGCGCTCAAGCTTAGTCTTATCTATAGTGTAGTCATTGGTTGTATACGTCAGTACCTTCTCGCGGCGCAAGCGGCTCAGTTCTGTCGTGGTCGTTTCCCGCGTAAGTCCTACTAGACTAGCAATCGTACCGTGGGTCAGTGCCAGCCTGACGCGAAACACGCCAGGTTTTATCTCCTGGCCATACCGCGAGAGTAAGTAATAAAGCGTGAACATAATCTTTTCCCGGGCCCGCGACTGCTCCAAGGCAGTCACTCGTAGGAACATACTGGTATGTGCCACAACAAGGTAGTCCATGACGACATCCTTAAGCTCAGCATCTGCGGCCAACGTTTGAAGCAGCGCATCCCGCGGTACCGTTAGGACTTCGCAGTCGGTCAGCGCTTCGTGGTAATAGAGGGTTGTAGAAGCTTTGTGGAAAATCCACGACAGCGGGAAAATATCTTTTTCCACCTCAAAGGAGGCAATCTGCTCTTCCCCGGCCGCATTAATACTGTACGTTTTTACTATGCCACTGAGCAGTATATAGGCGGTGCGCGGCACCTCCCCCTGATACAACAGAATGGAATGTTTCTTGAACGTACGTTTGGTCGCCAAAGGTCGAATAGCGATCGTTAGATCCTGCATCTGTCGAAATACCCCCTGCGCTTATCCTTTATATAGTATAGCATCTTACACTGTTGTAACCTTGAGGTAAACGCTGTCGCCTCTATGTAGAAATTTTCACTGCTTTCTGCAAATAATGCCCGTAACATTGTATTTGTACCTTATCGATAAGGGTGGAAAATGTACTTACCAGTATTATTGACATCAAAATCGTTAGGAGGCTGCAATGCATATACGTGCTACTACAGACACTAATGAGCGTATACGCGCATTTTTGTCGCGCAAATTTACCCAATATCCTGATTTACAGGACGGCGGACCAATCTTACGCATTTCCCGAGCAAAACACAGCCCCCCTAGACCCACCTCCTGAAACATAAATATATAGTTAGCTCGGCGCCTCATAAATAAAACGTATGTATAGCCTGAAGGAGTACTCTATATGTCGCGATCACATCGCTTAATCCCGGGTCTGAATAGGAAACGCAAGATACAACCCTACATCAGACAACGCTACTCATTGGACCTTGCCCAGACTGGCCAGTAGCTACCCAAGGATTTTTACCTATACTGACAGTTGCCTATGCCAATAGAGATAGGAGTGATTCTGCAGACCGATAGCAAAAGTTGATATTTCTGCGACAAACTTGCAGTTTTTACCTGCTGCTCCTATGCTAATGGAATGAAATTATCGCGGTTAATCCGCCTATTGGCAGCTCTGTGTATTCTTACCATAACCGTTGGCGGCTGTATGTGGCTGGCTCATGCCCGGGCTAATCATGGCAGCAGCTCAAAATTGCAAGTTGTGGCCTCGTTCTATCCGATGGCAGAATTTGCCCGTCAGATAGGCGGCAACAATATCCAAGTAACGCAATTAGTAAAACCAGGCACCGAGCCACATGATTACGACCCGTCGCCGCAAGACATCGCCGCAGTCTACAAAGCAAACGTACTGGTGTATAACGGTGCGGGTCTGGAACGCTGGGCAGATAAAATACAGAGCGAGGTTCGCAGCCGCCATATCGTTGCCGTGCGTGCCAGTGACGGCATACAGCTTAAAACGGCCGACCCGAGCGATATCGACAATCAGTCGCCCACCGACCCGCATGTGTGGATGGACCCCATGCTCGCAATCAAAGAGGTTAGTGCTATCAAGAATGGCCTGATTGCTGCCGACCCCACTCACCAAGCAACCTATACAGTTAATGCCGAGCGGTATACTAAGCAATTACAGATACTTGATGCCGACTTCCATTCTGGCCTGACTACCTGCCAATCACACAATATCGTCACCTCACATCAAGCTTTTGGCTATCTTGCTGCCGAATACGGCTTACAGGCTACCGGTATCGCCGGACTCAGCCCTGACAGTGAGCCGTCGCCAGAAAAGCTGGCGCAGATAACCGACTTCGTTACACAACATCATGTTGGTTATATTTTCTTCGAAACCCTTGTCAGCCCCAAACTTGCCCAAACCATCGCTCGTGAAACACAAGCCCAAACCATTGCCTTCAATCCACTCGAAGGTCTCACCGACGATGAAATCGCACAGGGCAAAAATTATATCTCCGTGCAAAAAGATAATTTGCGAGCTCTCAGGACCGCGCTACACTGTACATGATGTCTAACGCCGCCATAGAGCTAAACCACGTGAGCTTTTCGTATAACCACGAGCCTGTGCTCACTGACATTTCTTTGCGTATCGAGAGCGGCGACTATGTCGGCGTTATCGGTCCAAATGGCGGGGGCAAAACTACCCTCATGAGACTACTTCTAGGCTTATTGCAGCCGCAAGAGGGAACAATAACTCTCTGGGGAACGCCGCTGCCCCGCTTTAAGAATTGGCACAGCATTGGGTATGTGCCGCAACGAGTTGACAGTGGCGATTTTCGTTTACCGATTACCGTTAAAGAAGTAGTGAGTTTTGGAGCACCCCGCAACAATAAGATAGCAACAGCGGCCGCGCTCGAACAGGTAGGCATAGCCGATCTCGCCAAGCGCGGCTTGCGCGAATTATCTGGCGGCCAACAACAAAAGGTATTTATTGCGAAAGCCTTAGCCGCCGAGCCAAAAGTGCTCATCCTCGATGAGCCTACCGTAGGTGTCGATATTGCGGCGCAGGATGATTTTTACCAGCTTATAGCCAGGCTCAATATGGAGCAACGGCTTACTATCATTATGGTTTCACATGATATCGATGTTGTAGTCAATGAAGTGAGTAAGCTCGCCTGCATTAACGACCACTTGGTGTATCATGGGCTACCTAAAAACTTCATCGAAAAAGACTACCTAAGCAACCTATATGGGAAGACGCGCAAATTTATTTTGCACGGACATTAAAGTATGCTCACCATATTCCACTACAGTTTTATGATTCGAGCGCTCATTGCCGGAGTAGCTATTGGGATTGTCGCACCGCTCATCGGCACTTTTGTCGTTGCCAAACGTTACGCCCTGATTGCTGACAGCTTAGCGCATGTTTCGTTGGCAGGGGTGGCACTAGGCATTTTGCTCGGGGTTAGCCCACTCCTCGGCGCACTCGCGGTTTCAGTGATTGCAGCTTTCGTCATCGAGCGTTTGCGATCTGATCGGCGTGTCACCGCCGAAGTTGCACTGGCAATGTTTTTGAGTAGCGGGCTAGCCATTGCTGTCGTACTTATCGGTCTTTCCAATAAAGTGAACGTCGATCTACTGTCGTTCCTGTTCGGGAGTATTACCACCGTTTCTGCCAACGATCTATGGCTTATCGGCGGACTAACTCTCGCGGTGCTCGCAACCGTCACCTGCCTCTACCAACAGCTCGCCTACACTTCTTTTAATGAAGAACAAGCACGGGCCAGTGGCTTACCAGTGAATCTCATCAATCAGGTACTGATTATCCTCACAGCCGTGATGGTAGTAGTGTCTCTCCGAATTGTAGGGGGTCTCCTGATTGGTGCGCTTACCGTTATCCCCGTTGCTGCCGCCTCCCAATTAGCTCACAGCTTTAAGCAAACGGCTGTATATGCCGTACTTATTGGATTAGTAGCAGTAGTGAGTGGCCTATTTGCTTCTTTTTATCTCGACTTAGCAGCCGGAGGCACGATTGTACTCACAGCGCTCATACTTTTTATAGTAGCCATCATACTTCGGCCAAGTCACAACTAAGAGTGCTGTCTGTGTCGGATACTATTTTTGTTACGACTAGCTTAGCGAGCCTCGGCAATTTTGATATTCGGACTGGCATACAGTAGTAACCGGCGTGCTCGCTAAGTGCGCGGCCATACAACCTTAGCAACCAAAGTGCTCATATCCAGCCAACCAAATTCGCGGCTGTCTGTGCTCAATTCTTGATTGTCGCCCAGCACGAATAAACGGTCATTATTGATACGGTCAACTCGCTTAATGTACTCCTTGGGTCCTTGCCTAAAAAGGATGATATCCCCTGGACGGATACTTCGTGGTTTGCGAGCAAAGACGAGGCGACCTGGCTGCAATGTAGGGGCCATGCTTTTGCCCACTACTCGACGTACCAACAGCATATACTTAGGCTTTTTTGGTTTCCCAGAAAATTTTAGCGATATCGTCGATCATATCCAATAATTTTTGACCTTCAGCTGGATCGGTTGTCTTCTTACAAGTACCTGCTTGCTTAGTAGCTTTCCAGAATTTGTCGTGTAAGTCTGGATACTTCTCAAGATGTTCGGGCTTAAAATAGTCTGTCCAGAGCACCCACAGGTGCTGCTTAACCAGATCAGCTCGCTGCTCTTTAATGAATACGGCCCGCCATTTGTCTTCCTCATGGTCCAGGCTGTCGTATTTTTTCATGATAGCCAGCACACTCTCGGCTTCAATCTTGGCTTGCGCTGGATCGTAGACTCCGCATGGCAAATCACAATGCGCATATACTGGTTTAATAAACGATAATTTCATAATCGCCCTCCTTGCTCTACCCAGTGTACAACGCGAACTACTCTGTTACAATGAAACATTATGCTGACAATTACTGACGCTTGGGAGTGTTATTTTCGATGTTGACGAAACGTATCATTGCAAAAGATAACGTGACGCACGCTAAGCCTCACCCTGAGGCATTTGATACAGCATTTTTAAGCTTAGGGCTGCCTGACAGCGTGCGGAGCCAGGTACTGGCATTCGAAGATCACCCGCGGGGTATTATGTCGGCCAAGGCAGCTGGCTTGTATGCCTGTGGCATTACCGCGGTATTTCCTAGAAATACATTAATTGAGCTGGAGGTTACATCCGACCTGGTCGCGGACAGCTTCGATGAATTTCGCAAACTGCTCACACCCGTAAAAGCTTAAGCAGTCGGCTTGTGGGCATTCTGAGCTCGCCATTTGGCTATTTCTGCATGATGACCGTTTAGCAGTACTTCCGGGACGCGCTGACCGCGAAAATCCTCTGGACGGGTGAACTGAGGAAACTCGATGTTTTCGTCGTCTTGCTGGAATGATTCGATTTCGGCGCTCATTTCGCCGCCGAGCACACCAGGCAACAGGCGCACCACGCTATCTATAATTGTCATTGCCGGCAATTCGCCGCCAGTGAGAATGTAGCTGCCGACGCAGTATTGCCGGTCTATATACGCAGTTACACGTTCGTCGTAACCTTCGTAACGGGGACAGATAATAATCAATCCGTTATCGCTTGCTGCTAGTTCCTTAGCGTCAGATTGCTTATATACCTTGCCGCGAGGAGTCGGCAATAAAACCAGCGTGGTAGGATCGTTTTTCCGGGCTTGCTCGATGGCGGCTACCAGCGGCTCCGGTTTGAGTAGCATACCGTCACCGCCGCCGTATGGCGCGTCGTCTACCTGTTTGCGCGGACCCAACCCAAAGTCACGCAGGTTGATATACTCGTAACGCACTATATCGCGGTCTTGCGCCTTCCACAACATGCTACTGCCGAGTACGCCAGCGAACATCTCTGGAAATAGAGTAATAATCTGGATTTTTTTCATCCTTTGTATTATAGCAAGAAAATATACGGGATTAGGCGCGGATGACGATGGAGTGATCAGAAGGATAGGTGGACATAGTAAGGAACCGAGCAGGACCGGATAGCCATCTTATTATTCGCAGAAACAAAAAGACCGACACAGAAATGGTCGGTCTTTTTGCCACATATAGGGCTCCCAAATTATTCGTTCTCACGAATAACATGGCTCGCATGAGCTCAAACGGTTTTTGTTTTGTAAGGAAAGTTGTTCCAGTCGGTTTTTGTCGACTTATTTTTAAGTATACATTACCGTGTGATTAAAATGCAAATGCTTCATCATTTACAACATTACTTTGCTGGTCTTCTCTCCGCACTACCGCATGCCGCAATGCTCGGATTCAATTCAACCTATCGTGCAGCTTCTAATTAGATCAAGCTGCTGGATTCCGGATCGAGCCCGGAATGACAAAAACATTCTAGATGTCGAGATCGTCCAACTCGTCCAGCTCTTTGCGCGTCTTGCTGACCACACTGTCCTCATCGTCGTTACGCTTAGAGACTTGTGCAAAATCGAGGTCGTCATCGTCCTTTAGGCCGGTCGAATCATCACTCGCAGATGAAGTTGTGTTGTCGTCGTTGTCGCTCGTTTGCTGGGAGCTACCGCCGCCCATGCCCGGCTCACCATTGTCGACAATTTTAAGGTTATAGCGGGCGTCGTTCTTGGTACCTAGTGCACGCAATAAAGTGCGCAGTGATTGGGCAGTGGCGCCACGCTTGCCGATAACCCGACCGAGATCTTCTGGATCAACGGTCAACTCCAGAAGTACACCCTTTTCGTCAATACGGCGCTCAATACTTACCGCATCGGGCTTGCTTACCAGTGATTTGACAATAAACTCGACGAATTGCTGGTCAATACTACTCATGTGCAGAAAACTCCTTAGTTAACTGGTTAACTTTAATTATACCAAAAATGGGAAGCTCGCGACTGTGAACATTCCCACTCATTCTATCTCAGTTGAAAAGTGCCCCTTTACTTGGGACACTCGACTAAGCAGCTCACCAAACGAACGAGGCTTATGCCTTTTCTTCGGCTTCTGATTCGGCAGCAGCCTCATCAGCCGGCGCTTCTTGGGCAGCTTCGTCTGCAGAGGCTTCCGCTTTTACTTCCTCTTTTGGCTGATTCTTACGCAGCTTATCTGGGTTACGCAATACACCAGACTTCTTAGTGTTGAAGCTTACCCAAGAAGGGAGATCAACGCCCTGGCTCTTGAGTAGTGAAGCCGCTCGTTCAGAAGGTTGTGCGCCGTTCTTTAGAAAAGTAGAGGCTTTTTCTTTATCCAGCACCGCAGTTTTGGTGTGCGGGTCGTATGAACCAAGCTGTGCAACGACTTTGCCGCTGGTAGGCGTGGCGCGCGATTCTTGTACGACTACGCGGAACATAGCGTGACCTTTGCGACCGGTGCGTTGCATGCGAATGGCTAACATGTTGAAATAAATCTCTCTTTCTAAAACGTTATATTGTGCTAACAAGCGTTAGAACATATTTTACAGATAAGTACCTCTGATGTCAATAACAGCCCTACGGGTGCGATAAACCAATAACGACATTGGATATGTCGCTGGGATGCCTCGTGTACGAGACTACCGGCGCGCGATCATCATCCCCGGCCGTTCGACCTGGAGAGTTGGAGGAATAATTATCGGTGGGCCGGATATCGGCAGGCGTTGAAGGCTTCATAGACATCTCGACAATGGCACCCGAAGCAGCCAGAGCGCCGACTGCTGCAAAAGCAACTCCGGTGACCACCGCTCTATCCCAATTGATCTTCTCTAGCATAATCTTCCTTACTGTTGGGAGTTTATCCTAACATAGGTATAGATTACCGTCAATATGCCTTATGGACTTACACTTTAGAGCACTAGTTAGCAGGCGGCGCCTCTTGCAGGTGGGAAGTTGGTGCGCCATAGGGGTTTAAGGTATATAACGACTCTACCTCTAAATTCGGAACCTGCTCGAAGAAATCGTGCATTGCTCGTAAATTGGAGCCCAAAACCGGCACATGCCAGCTCGTCCGGCTGGCTCTCTCTTGGCGCCTATAATCGACGAGCAAGGTAAGATTAGAGAGATACACCATTCCCTGGGCCATGGCCATTTCTATGCCACGGGAAGGAGAATCCATCACTTCCGGGCGTAATTCATGTTCAAAAAGCTTGTAACTGGCGACATTACTGCGCTTAAGCGCTACTGCACCGTACTGTTCCTCGAATTGTCTATAGTACTCGGGGAATTCGGAAGGTAGCGGAAATGTGGGCGCTGCGTTCTCCCTGCGCCACCACACATCTGTAGCAGAAATTTGTAGTATAGACTGTTGGCCATCTTGACCCGCACAACTTAAATTTACTCCATATGTGGATGCCTTCGGGACAGATTGAGGGTACAGTTCGGTGAGTCGAGTAATAAGCGTATGGCCGATTTCGTTCTGCAGGCGCAGCCTCACCTCTGGCGGCAGTGGGTCGCCATCAGTCTGCCGGCCGATGTCTTGGGTAAAAAATTCAGGAAATAGAGAAGACGGCGCACTCGGCCGATGGTCGGTCATGTCACCTATTTCTTCTCGTAGCTAAGCAAGGCAGCTTCGGCCGCCTTTTGCTGGCCGGCTTGCTTGCTCGGGCCCTCGCCCTGCCCTTTGAGTTTGCTGCCTACAAATACGCCCACTACAAACGTTTTTTCGTGATCAGGGCCATCTTCGCTGAGTACTTTATAGACAGGCGTGTGTCCGTCACGACTTTGGGCTACTTCCTGTAGCTGTGATTTTGGATCTAGCCATGAGCCAGTCTTCAGGATTTCTTTAAAAGTCACCAGGATGCTCTTAGTAATAAAACTCTTGGCCGCGCCGTACCCCTTATCCAGATATAATGCACCGACGACAGCTTCATAACTATTGGCCAAAATTTGAACCCGCGCTCGGTCGGTGCCATGCTTTTCACCACGGCTAAGGCGCAAAAGCGGTTCGAAGTTAAACTTGGCAGCAGCGGCGCCGATGCTCTCGGTACGCACCAGACTGCTACGCCAGTTGGTAAGAATACCCTCTGGCTCGCTAAAATTAATGTACAAATATTCGGTTACTACCAACTCCAGCACGGCATCGCCCAAAAACTCAAGGCGTTCGTTGTGCTCGGAAGCTGATTTTTTGTGCTCATTAATGTATGAACGGTGCGTGAAGGCAGTAACCAGCAACTGGATATTGTCAAAAACCACACCGAGCACCTTTTCGGCGAATTCGGTATAAGCGCTATAATCCATATAAATTTTGGAAGGTTCGGGATTGTCACTAGAGTTTTGCATCACGTATCTTTTTCATTCCTAGTAAAATTAACTTTCCAATATCGTCGTAGGCGATTTTGTCGATGGCCAGATTCGAGGGGAACCATTTTATGTCATTGAGCCAATCTTCGGGGTTTAGATCATTGGTGTCGCCCAGGGCTTGTACCAAATAGATGTGCATGGTCATGAGCACAAGCGTTTGGCCGCGGCGATAGCGGAATGATACTTTTCCCAGCCAGTTAAAGACTTTCATCTCTTTAAGACCAGTTTCTTCATTAATCTCGCGTTCAGCGGTCTGCTTCGGTTCTTCACCCTCCTCGACATGGCCTTTGGGGATAGTCCAGCGATCCTTGGCATCCTGAATAAGCAGAATTTCTACCTGATTGGTCTTTTGATCCCGGCGGAAAATAATACCACCGGCTGTTGTCTCGTGCACCACCTCCTGAATCGAGGGTCGACTACCCCGGTTCGGCACAAAACGGTGGAGTGCAGGTAGCTTGGGGCGTTTCATGCTTCCACTTCCACTGTTTCGTCGGCTACTTTGGGTTTAGGCGGCTCTTCGCCCGTTTCCTTGCGGAGCACGGTACCAAGCACGCCATTTACAAACTTTGAAGAATTTTCACTTCCAAAGGCCTTGGCCAGCTCAACTGCTTCGTTAATGACCACCTTGGCAGGAACTTCCTTCTCGAACTTCAATTCATATAGACCTAGGCGCAGAATAACGCGGTCCATGCGGGCAATCTGATCAATCGGCCATTCTGGAGCAACTGGCTGCAATTCGGCATCGAGTTCGGGCGCTTTGGCATCAACCCCGCGGACTAAGCGGACAATAAAATCTTTATCGTCAACCGTTGCCTGGTAGCGGGCAATATTGCGCTCCAGTACTGCGGCTAGGTCGAATGTGCTATCTTTAGCGGCAGCACGAAAATCCTGCTCGAACAGGGTCTGCAGCGCAATAATTCGGCCTAAATGACGATTTGATGCCATGTTTTTATCGTTTCCTTACTCCACCTAGTATAGCTCGAACAGCAGGAACGAGACTAGGCCGCCTGGGGAGTTTTTGTGACTTTCGCAGGCTTAATGGCAGCTTTAGGAGCCTTGGACTCAACTACCTTTTTAGGATTTTGGCGGCGAGTAGTAAAAACCTTCACTGGTGAACTGGCGTTTACTTTGCGTGCTAACTCTAACCCAAGATGGCTACGGCGAGCGTCCCGGCGGCGCGAACTGGTTCGTTTCTTTGGCTTACCCATGGGTAATATACTCCTACTTTTTTACAATAATTGCTTGCTATTATAGCGTAAATTACAGAGATAGCAAATTTTTGGGCTGTCGCGTTTTGTTAGTCTAGCCAAGATAAAAACAGCTGCCTGCCTAGGGGTCGCTATTCTTGCGCTTCGAGATAGTTTGCCACTGCTCGTTCAGGTAATCTAATAGTGCGCCTTTACTTATATAGTGGGTAATGTGGGCGCTGGCCGCCCTTCCTGACCAGGAGGTTTAATCACATAGTATCTGCTATCGCGAGAAGGATCCCAATAGTGATTATCCACCCCTATAGCAACTACGCTGTCGAGTTCAAGCGTATGCTCTCTTGCAAACCTACGCGCACCACTCGCCCCCCAAGAAATGCTCCTAGCGCCTCCGCCAGCCCACAGCGTCATACCCTCAGTCATTTCATTAGACCCGACCCGGATCTTCGATACTATGCCACGAGCTACACCCGGGCCTAACTGAGTGGGCAACAAGGGCTGTTCAATCCCGACAACCTCGTGGAGTATGCCGGCGGCTTGCATTTCAGACGACTTATTAAGTTCTACGCTCGCCTCCATAAACAAGCCTGCCAGTTGCCAGTAATGTTGGGCGCCCTCTACTTCTAGCCTAAGGGTCATGCGGTCGTTGCCTTTTTTGAGGAGCATCGTGGCCGATGGATCATCGTGATAATGGTCCGGCACAATAAGACCCATAACGCGAAGCAGATCCCCTCCTGCCTTATGTCTTCGTATCTCCATTGGAGGCGTAGTTTTACGTTGTGCAGATAGGGGTATGTCAGCGAATGGCCAATTATAGACACTCTCTTTAGCGGTTGCGGGAAAGCGCTCTAACATTTGCGCCGGAGTAAGCGTAAATGATTCTGCCGATCGACTGCTCATAGTTAACAACTCTACAGGATAATTCTGGCAGGTAAACTATAAAATAGGTACGCTTGAGGCTTCAGTTTGGTTTTTGCATTTTTTAAGACTATATAAGCTCAGTATCGCCAGTCCAATAGAGGTTAGCAGGAGAAGAACTGCGCAAAATGCGAGGTCATCCCTGCATTTTAGATTGCCAGTTCGCAGTAAGCAGACTAAAGTGGAAAGACCAGCATTAAAAGGAAGGTGGCGTATGCTAGAAAAAATTATTAATGAGACAAGTAACGCAGTAGTTGCAGCTATCCAGGGTGCCGATGACATTATAAGCGCCGTAACCGGAACGGTAAAACACCAAATCGTCAATATTCTTCAGGGCACTGGCGAAGTGTCGCAAGCTGGAATTGAAGGCGTAACAGCAGTAGCCAGCGGCGCCATTCATGGTGCGAGCAAAGTGGGGACATCTCTGACGGATGCCACGCAGGAGATAATGCATGGTGCGATTAGCGGAGTTAGCCACGTTGGCGGCGACGTCGTTGAGGCTACGCAAGCGGCAGCTCGGGGAGTAGTTAAAGCTACAAGCGAAACCGGCGGTGATATTGGCGCAGTAGCCATCTCTACTGTCGAGGGAGCGATCAAGGCTGCAGGCGATATCGGTGCAGATTCGTCTAAGGCAGCCGAGGCAGCAGTAAGCGGAGTACTTGATGCAGCCGGCGATGTTGGCAGTGACGCCCTAGAAAAAGTGCGCGACACCCTACTGGGATCGGCCAAACTCCCGCGCGATGTCGTCGAAGCTGCAATTAAGGGGCATCATACTTCGAAATAGCGTGTTGATCGAGCACAGCTAGATTCTGACTCTAGGTTACTTGAATACGTAATAGCAAATTTTGCTGCAAAATGCTGGTCGGTGCCTTCATTTGCCGCGAGCTGACGATAATAGCTCTCACGCTGTGAGTAAAGAGCTCCGGGAATTTCACTAAAGAACGAAATTAACAAGCTTGCCGGGTACGTAGATAGTTTTTTTAGGAGTCTGATTGGTTAAATAAACGACGGCTTTTTTGTCTTCTTTGGCTTGAGCCGTGACTTCTTCTTCGGTGGCGGATGAACTGACCTCGATCTGACTGCGTACCTTGCCGTTAATTTGAATGACGATCGTCATCCTGTCGCTTGTAAGGTATTGTTCTTCATACACCGGCCACTTGGCAAGATGGATAGAATCGGTGTGACCAAGCTGCATCCATAACTCCTCAGTGATGTGCGGCACAAATGGGGCAAGTAGTAGCAAGAGTGACTCAATCGCCCAGCGCCAGGCCTCTGGAGCAGCACCAAACGGCACGGTGACCTTCAGTCGATAGAGTTCGTTGACTGCCTCCATAACCGCGGCAATTGCGGTGTTGAAGCCCATTGCCTCCATATCGGTACTCACCTTTTTGATGGTCCGATGCATTACCTGCTTGATTGCAATATCGTCTGCCGGGTTGGCTGGCTCATTTTTCGTGAGGTAGTCCTGGCTGAGTGCCCACACCCGCTGCAGGAAGCGGAAGCTGCCGCCCATGCCCTCTACGCTCCAGTTAGCCGACTGATTCCAGGGACCGATAAAGAGCTCCATAACGCGAATGGCGTCGGCACCGTAGCCTTGCTCGATAAGATCATCAGGCGCGATAACATTGCCCCAGCTCTTACTCATCTTGCGACCGTCCGGGGCCAAGATCATCCCCTGATTGCGCAGACCGGTAAAAGGTTCGCCAAAGTCGACCAACCCTTCGTCCTGCATCACTTTGGTCCACATACGGATATACAAAAGGTGCATAACTGCATGCTCTGCACCGCCAATATAATAATCTACCGGCAGCCAACGCTGCACCTTTACGGCGTCGAATGGACGGTCGTTGTTACGGGGGTCGGCAAAGCGCATCGGATACCAGCTAGAGCAGGCAAAGCCGTCCATAGTGTCTGTTTCGCGCTCGGCCGGGCCGCCGCATATGGGGCACGTTGTGTTCACAAATTCCGGCACGCGGGCCAATGGGCTGCGGCCATCACCGCTTGGCTCGTAGCTTTGCATATCAGGCAACAACACCGGTAGTTGGTCTTCAGGTACGGGAACCACGCCGTCCTTCGCACAATGAATCATCGGGATCGGCGCACCCCAGTAACGCTGGCGGCTAATCAGCCAGTCGCGCATTTTGTAATTAACCCGTTCCTTGCCGAGGTGCTTCGCTTCAAGATCGGCAACGATTTTCTCACGTGCTTCACTGGAGCGCAAACCGTCATATGAGCCGGAGTGCATCATGATGCCTTCGCCGTGGTAGCACTCTCCTTTTACTAGTAGGCGATAGCAAGTGGTATGCAACTCATCGGTAATAACCGCCTCAGCTGCTGACGCCGGCAACCATTCAACGGTGAACTTGCCCTGCTCGTCCGGCTCCAGTCTCTGCTCATCGCGCGTCTCGTCTTCGAGATCAAACAACAGGCCATAGGCTTCGATATAGCGAGCCACATTTTTGCTATGGGCGAAGTAGTGATGGTGTATGCGATCAGTTTGCGCGACCAGCTTCAGATTGCGGTAGCCGGTTTCTTCGGCAATCTCCCGCTTAGCCGTCTCGACAATATCTTCATTTGCTTCGCGGCCACCGCCGATGAACAGGTTACCGCCGAGCTTCCCCCAATTAATCGATAGATATTCATTGGTGCGTGGGTTGCGCACAATAGCCACAATACTTAAGCGTGTTTCCGGATTTTCCTGCGGTGTGCCCGTTTCGGGCTCGATTACCGGGACAACTGGCAGCTTAAAGGCCTGGGCAAATGCCCAGTCGCGCTCATCGTGGGCTGGCACCGCCATGATTGCGCCCGTGCCGTAGCCCACCAATACGTAGTCAGACGTCCAAATGGGCAATTTCTCGCCATTCACGGGATTGATAGCATATGCACCCGTAAAGACGCCGGTTTTTTCCCGATTGGTTTCCTGGCGCTCGATATCCGATTTATTACGTGTTTTCTGCAGATAATTCTCGACTTGGGCGCGGTGCTCCGGCGCGGTAATCGTCTTGAGCAGCGGATGCTCAGGGGCGAGCACTAAGAAGGTGGCACCAAACAGCGTATCTGCCCGAGTCGTAAACACCGTAATTTTTTCGTCAGATCCATCCATAGCGAATACCACCTCAGCACCCTTGCTGCGGCCTATCCAGTTGCGCTGCATGGCTTTGATGGAGTCGCTCCAATCAACGTCGTCTAGATCTTTTTCCAATCGCTCGGCATACTCTGTAATCTTGAAGAACCACTGCTTGAGCGACTTCTTCTCCACCTCCGAGCCGCAGCGCCAGCACTTACCGTTTTCGACCTGCTCGTTGGCCAACACCGTTTTATCCACGGGGCACCACCACTGCAAACTCTCTTTTTGGTAAGCAAGGCCACGCTTGTGCAGCAGTAGGAAGAACCACTGGGTCCAGCGGTAATATTCCGGGTCTGAGCTGGCAAACTCGCGCGACCAATCATAGCCAAAGCCCATTTGAGTCAGTTGCTGCTTAAAGCGACCAGTATTTTCGGCAATCGCCTGCTTGGGGCTGATGCCGGTTTTAATCGCATAATTCTCAGCTGGCAAGCCGAAGGCGTCCCAACCCATCGGGTGCAGTACGTCGTAACCCATCATGCGTGCATGGCGGCTCATGGCGTCCCCAATGGTGTAGTTGCGCACATGGCCCACGTGCATGGCGGCTCCGCTCGGGTATGGGAAGAATTCCAAAATATACTTCTTGGGTTTGCCGCTTGGATCGTCCGAAGCCTCGTACGTCTTATCTTCGGACCATTTTTGCTGCCACTTGGGCTCAATCTCTTTAGGGTTGTATCGTTTCATGCTTCTATCCTATCAGGTATCTGCTATATCTGCTGTTTGTTGCTAAAAATCGGTAAAAAGAAAAACGCCCTAGCGGGCAAGGAGTCGTAGCAAATTACTCGGGACTTTGCTCATATTA
>Ga0136846_1232145_pt1 | contig 18564 bp, 18 predicted proteins | sample HopSoiMetagenom2_FD_96841 | JGI IMG/M metagenome (GOLD analysis project Ga0136846, IMG submission 96841) | Grasslands soil microbial communities from Hopland, California, USA - 2 Assembly 2016 (version 4) | ecosystem: Environmental > Terrestrial > Soil > Grasslands | place: USA: Hopland...
ACTTCGTGGTTGCCCACCGCCTGGGTGCAGATCAGTTCGGCCATGCGAGCGTGGTTTACACGCTGCTGATGTTGCTGTCGTCCATCACTCTGACTTTCCAGCTGGTTTGTTCAAAGTTTGTTGCCCGCAGCAACTCCGCTACTGACAAGATCAAGATCTATCACCTGCTGCACCGGTGGGCTTGGGTTGCAGGCATTCTGGTGGGCACTTTAATCGCGCTCGCCAGTGGCGTCATTACTGGATACCTTAACCTTCCGGCAAAGCGCCTGATTGTGCTGCTCGCCGCCGCAGCGATGTTCTACGTGCCTCTCGGCGTGCGACGCGGATTCATGCAGGGCACCTATGACTTCCGACCCCTGGCGGTGAATTTCTCTTTGGAAGTCATTGTCAAACTGGCGGGCGCTGTCGCGCTGATCGGCAATTATGGCGTGGAAGGGGTCGTGGGCGCGATGTCCGCTTCAGTACTAGTCGCCTACTTCGTTGGGATCCCGCGCAAACATCACATCACCGCAGGCCCGGGACCAAGATTGCAGTCTGGAGCGCTGGAAGGATTGCAGGCAGCGACGTTTTTTGTGGGACAGGTCATCATCAATAATCTGGACATCGTTCTGGTCAAGCATTTTTTCGATTCGACCCAGGCCGGTGTATATGCGGCGGTGGCTCTGGTAGGAAGAGTGGTTTACATGCTTTCCTGGTCTGTTGTAAGCAGCATGTTTCCATTCTCCGCGGGCGCTCGTTCCGAAAAAGGGTCGCGGGCTGTGCTGTCGGTGGCTTTGCTGCTGGTGGCAGGCATTGCAACACTGTTCACACTAGGGGCATGGCTGGCGCCTGCGGGCCTGTGGCACACATTACTCGGGTCAGGGTTCCCGGTGGGGAAGGCCCACTTCTATTCGGGTCTGCTGGTCCTATATGCCCTGACCACCGCGATTTACTCCATTGCAGTCGTCCTGATGACGTACGAGATTTCGCAGAAGATCGGAAATGTAAGCTGGGTACAACTCGGTTTTAGCGGTGCCATTATTGCGGGAATTTATCTATTTCATTCCACCCTGCATCAGGTCGTAGCTGTGCAATTGGTGCTGATGCTGGCGCTGGTTCTGGTTGTTTCGATTCCGTTCGTTAGGGCGCGCCCATCCGACACTCTGCTGGCGGAAAACATGGCAGGTGGTCTCCGCAAGATTCGCCGTGTGAGTGAGGATGAAGTTATCGCTGAATTCCTGCAGGGCGAGTTCTATCAGGACGAGTTCAGCCGGTTTCGGGACAAGTTTGCCATGCTGGTTAGCGACCCGGATTTCAGCGATGCCAGCGCCAATGCGTTGCGCCGCGCTCTCTTGTTCCGCCGCCGCGGACGCCTGTGGCGTGAGCTACCTGAGGACACGGAATGGTGGGAAGTTGAACTCGCGGCCGACGATCTGGGCAGAGTCCGGGTCTTCGCGCGAAATCACTGGCTGCGGTACGGAGCGCCAGGATTTTCTCTGCTCGACACAGTAGAGAAAGTCCGCGAGCGTATTGCGTCGCGCTCCCGAGACCCGTTCATTCAGAAGCTGCGCTCCCTGAGTTTGGAACTGGTGCAGGACACCAGCTACACATCGATCATCCTCATCACAATGAACGAGGCAACGCCGCTCACCATCATCGAAGGCAATCACCGCATGACGGCCGCCGCCTTGGTTTCGCCTGAAACCCTGCATCGGCGATTTCGTTATATTTGCGGCTTCTCACCAAAGATGTATGAATGCTGCTGGTATCGCACAGACGCCTCTACACTCTGGAAATATCTGCTGAACACCATTGCTTATTACCTTTTTGACCGGCAGAAAGTCGCCGCCACCATTCTGGAAGCGTCCACTTCGAAGCAATGGGGAAACAACGCCGCCAGCAGCGTGCGTTAGGGCTGATTGTGGTTCGCCGAGGAGGGAAGATCGATCTTCCTCGCGTCATAGCGGCTGCCATCAAACACCGCGACTACGGCGATGTTGTCGCCTTCGTGTATTTGCCTGAGGATGTTGGGCGCGATCGCGTCAATCGAAATGTCGTACTTGAGCTTGTCGGAGCTGTTGTCCACCGCAATCAATTTGCGCGACATATCGAGATAGCTAACGCGGCCTGCGAAAGTGAACTGACTGCCGGGCTTTGCGGAAAGCGTAATTTCCCTCAACTCTCGTTGCGGCCCAAAGCTGAGTGACACCAGTGCACCCGGCACGAGTTCAGCGGTGGTCGTTGTGTGGTCTCCGCTTCGAATCACGGTCGCAGGGGTAAGTTGCATTTTGATTGCCTGGCTCGATAATTCGTCGCGGACGGTCAACGCACTGTGCTGTGGATCGAAAGATACAATCTGCCCGCGGCCAACGCCGCTGTCTGCTGCGCTTTGAATCCAGATACTCTTCGCAAACACCTTGCTGCCGTTCAGCATTGTGTCGAGATAAACTCTTTGGCCTTCTTTGATCTCGCGGTAGGAAATTGGCTGGCCATCGCGATAAAAACGCGTACGCGTGTCGAAGGACACGTGCATTTTCTTCTTCTCGCCGAAGGGCTGGAAAATCATGTGATTCAGCACTTCATCCAGCCCGGAGACGGTCCCGCCCATAAGCGTGACTCTGTTGTTGGGCAGCGGCGGCAGATCGAGCAGGGGATCGTAGTTCTCGCGTTGAGCTGCGGGGCTCTGTGTGGCAGCGTTTCCTGAGAAACCCTGTTTGGCCTGTCCATAGCCCGCACCGCCCGCGAGCCCGACAACTGCCGCGGCAAAAATCATGGTGGAGATGAATGGTTTAGACATAGTCTGGTTCGCTTGCTTTGGATGCGAATTCAGGCTCAAAAGTGGCCAGAGTTGATCATCCGGAGCCGGATAACCCGGCTAACGCGAACTGCTGGATTGGCATCGAAGTAGATCGAAACAAAGCTATGAAAGCATCGCGTCTTCAACTTGCGCTTGGATTGTGCCTGGCTCTGCTACCGGTGCCATCAGCGATTGCCGCCGGCCTCCGAATCACTATTCCCAAGCGCACTCAAGCGACTCCCGTTCAGAAATTGAACCGTGAGGGCGTGAAGGAAATCAAAAAGCACCACCTCGAGAAGGCCGAGCGCCTGTTCTATCGCGCTTATCTGATCGACCCTGATGATCCTTTCACCCTGAACAACCTGGGATACATTTCCGAATTACAGGGCAAAGTTGAAAGAGCACAGCGGTATTACGAACTTGCGGCGAAAGAGAACAATTCAGAAACGGTAATCGCAGAAGCCAGTGAACGCCACATCGAAGGTCAGAAGCTCAGCCAAGTCACCGGGTCCTACGGAAACCTTGAACTTCGGGTAAATCGCGGCAACATTCAGGCAATGGCGCTTTTGCAACAAGGACGTAATCAGGAAGCGGAAGATGTACTTCGGGAGACCCTGAAGCTCGACCCCAAAAATCCATTCACGCTTAACAATCTGGGATACACGATGGAAGGTCAGGGTGACTTGCAGGCTGCTCTTCGCTACTACAATGACGCTTCCATCACCCACTCCAACCAGGCTGTGGTGGTTGCAATTGATCCCCGCTGGCGCGGCAAATCTATAAGCGACATCGCATTCCGAAACGAACAGTCAGTCCGTGAGCGGCTTGCTTCGCAGCAAAGCAACCAGGATCTTGCGGCGAGGCTCAACGTTCAGGGGGTGTCAGCGCTGAATCACAATGAACCAAACAAAGCGCTCAATTATTTTGAACAGGCCTATAAGCTGGACCCGCAAAGCGCGTTTTCTCTAAACAACATGGGTTTCTTGTCAGAAGCTCGCGGCGACCAGGAAACCGCCGCAGAGTTTTATAGTCTTGCGCAACGCGGTGATCAGGCCGGCACTCCGGTCAACGTTGCCAGCCATCATGAGATGGTCGGGGAACCGGTGGCAGAAGTCGCCGGCGCGAACGCGCAAGGCTCGGAGGCGAACCTCCAGGCTGAAGCCGAGAGAAAACGCCGCAGCCACGCTCCCATCGTATTGCGGCGCCGCGACAACACTCCCGTCTCAAGTCCCGGTAATCAGCCGCAGCAGGCTCCATCTTCGAACGCGCCACGCCCTCCTGTGGACAATGCGCCAGTAGAAAACACCGTTCCTCGCCCTCCTCAGCGCTAAAGTCGTCATTGATTACTCAGAAGTACATAAACATTACTGTGTAGTGCCTGCCTAAGGTGTTCGTCTGATTGCTGTTCTGTTAGATCCTGATTACCTTCCGGAGATCACGAAATAATTTCAGGCGAATGAGGGCGTCCACCGCTCCTCAGGAGCCATTCCTCCTGGAGGGCACAATGCATATTCGGGCGCCTTGGATACTGGTGTGCCTATTCGTTCTTCTCGCTTTTTCTGCTCTTTCATCTCACGCTCAAAGCGTCAACTGCCCGTCGGGAACCTATGACATGCTGGATTGGATGACCATGGACTCCGGAATGAGCGGCGGGCATCATCTCGCGGGAAACGCAAACCCGCTGTACACCAGCAGGGGAGGCGGCAAATTTTATTGGACCAAGGGAGCAAATGGAACTCCCTGGGATATTCAACTGTACGACAGCAAGTACATCTATTTGTGGATCACGGAACAGAACTGGAATGATCCGCACACGTTCAAAAAGTTCGCCAACAACACGAATATGCCGCTCGTTCCACGTTGCGCCAAAGCTGGCTTTCCCGGCGCGAGGATATATGTGCCCAACACCTCATATCAGACATACACCGACTGCCACCATTACACCGTGCAGAACCTGCGAAAGGGACTCAACGAACTCTGGGGCCCGTACAAAATCAGTTTCGGAGGGAATCTGCCGAACAATTTGACGACCCTGGTCGCAAGCTATCGCTATAACTGCGACACTAATTACCGAAATTGCGGAGACAAGGAAGAATTCTACGTTGCGAAGCAGTATGGACTCGTGCAGTGGGTGCACTATTCTTTATCGGGCGGAGCCTATCAATTGAGGCAGAAGACGGTGTTCAACCGACTGGTTTCAGGTGGTACGACGCCGAGTTTCCCTTGTTTTTGATGAGAGCAGCCGGATCTCAGTAATCAGTTCCGGTTTTGGTTCGAGCAGCAGTTCCGTCCGAGATGGCGTCAGCGATGTACACCACTTCGGCTGTACTTGCGGACTCAGGCCGAACCGGGACAGATTCAGCTGAACGAATAACCTCTTCCCGTTGAATCATCTTTTTAGTGCGACGCCTGATCAGCGCGTTGCGAAAGGGCATCCACTGCGGCAAGCGGCGCGCTGCTGAGAGCGACCGCATTGAGCTCAGTTCCTGCCGTAGTTCGAACGTACGCAGATACTCTCGGATGATCTCGGGCATGCTCATGCGCATCGCCGCCGAGACATTTTGCAGAGCCATCTCCACCTGGCGCTCATGGTTCTGCAGCAGATCAATCAGGTGCTGGGCCAACTCGCCCACATGTCCGGCAGGGAAGAAGTCGATGGCAAGCCCTTCTTCATCAGCCAGTCGCCTGAAATCCGGAATATCAGAAGCCACGATGGGAACGCCGTATGTGCAGGCCAGGTGGGCAATACCGCTCGATCCGGCAGAGGAAGTGTAGGGCAATACCGCCGTCGTGGAACTCTGCAGCAAGCCCGCAATTTCTTCCTCTGGGACGTAGCCGATGAACTCGATGGCTTTGTTGGCTGCATATTTACGCTGTACCGATTTCAAATATCCCGGGGTCTTGGGATGATCAGTTCCCGCAACCACCAATTTCGCGTTTGGGACTTGCTGCACGACCGTTCCAAATGCTTCAAGTAGCGGTTCCAGGCGCTTATAGGTACCCCATTTACCGAACGCAAGAACTCGGTGGTCGGGATTTCCTCGCTTGGTGAAATCCGGATATTCCGGCCGCGAAGAGAATATTCCGTGCCGACGCACGTACACCGATCCGCGCCCGTATTTCGTTACCAGCACGCTGCGATACGCCGGCAGCATGACCGAAACTGAATTGGCAAACAGGACGATCTGCGTCGCCAGGAAGCCGCCAACTTTGTACGCCAGCGGGAAGCGAATGCCGGCGTCCTTCAGGTCCACAGTCTCCATGAGTTGATGGAGCGTCACGTGAGTGTAAGACCCGGTCAGCCGGGCAAGGCAGGGAATCGCAATGCCCATAAACGCTGGTAAAGCTTTGCCACCGAAACTGGCGAAGCCCAGGTTGAACCACACCACATCGGGCTTCTGGCGCGCGATGGCGCGCAGCACTCTCCAGGGATTGCTCAGGCTGTTGAATTTCCAGCAGCGGACGACCTCAAAGCCTTCCAGTTCGGTTGCGTCGATGGAGTGCTCATCGCCCAGCACTGACAGCGAGATGCCCGGGATCCGGCCCAGCTCGGTGGCAATATGAAACCCGTATTCGTTGAGGGCATCCCGGCTTGGTGGAAACGCGGTGACAAGACAAATTTTCATTGCTGTCCCGGTCCGAAGAATGCGTGGCGTGAAAGTTTGCCTAGCAAACTGAAATACTGCAGCGCGATCTTGACACTGGCTTTGCTCTTGCCCGAGTACCGGTTACCGAAGTGATAGGGAACCTCTACGGCCTTCTTGATACGGCCTTTCACCAGGATCTCAAGCAGGATTTTGAAGCCCTGGGGTTGTAGATCGATTCCGTCAATGGATGCGCGGCGGACAATGAAGAATCCGGCGAGGGGATCTTTCACCCGAACCTCTTTCCGCTGCAACATTGTCGTGGCCATGGTACCCACGCGCGAGATCAGGAGCCGAGCCTTGTTCCACTCGCTCACTCCGTTACCGTTCACATACCGGCTCGCAACGGCGATGTCTGCGCCGTCCAGAATCGGTTGAATTAGCGAGGGCAGCACTTCCGGTGGATGTTGCAGGTCGGCGTCGATCACGCCCAGCAGATCTGCGTCAGTGTGCTTCCAGCCGTGAATCACGGCTCCGGCAAGCCCCCGCTCACCCTTGCGTACGAAGACCCGTACGCGCGAGTCCCGTTCCGCCTGGCGCCGCGCCGCATCTGCAGTGCCATCCTGACTGTCGTCATCGACTACCAGAATTTCGTAATCGATGGGAACGTCCGCTAGGGCCTGATGAATTCGGCTGATCAGTACCGGAATATTTCCAGCTTCGTTGAGAGTCGGGATCACGAGGCCTAATTTGAAAGTGACAGAATCAGTCATAGCGGAAGCCCTAATCGTTAGAACGTTTCTTGGATGTGTCTGAACAGAAAGGTGTTGTCGGAGGCATGTCAAAAACAGAGACGCTGATCAAAATAGTTGTAAGGAAAATACGCGAAAGGAAAACGACACACGCGGTTACGCCGTGACTGGACTGGTTTGTGGCTCCGGCGAATTGCCAAAGGCGCATTTCTGCAACCGATCCACGATTACGGAATGCACTTCGTCGGGCTCACCAGCAGGAACCATTTGCAGTCCAGCGATCTGCCGCAAGCGCATATAGGATTTGCGCTGGCGGTGCATGAAGTCGAGAGGGTATTCCGGCTTGCGGGCGCGCGCAACTTCCGGTATCGCGTCCAGCACGTAAGACACATCAGGACGAGGAGAGAGTTTCAACAGAAGTTTCGCATACGCCCGAGCAAGCCATGAGTCCATGGGCATTGCTGCGAGTTGGTCATAAATGTAGCGATCAAAAATTACGACGCCTGTATGCTGTGATTTCGCGTGACTAACAATCCGGCGGAGGTTCAGCACATCGAAAATGTAGAGCGCGGCGCGGCCAAACAGCAGCGGCCAGGATTGAGCGTTCTTATCATTTCGTTTGGCGGGACGCTCCGGAGTTCCGATTGAGCCGTCGCTCTGCAGCACTACCCGGCTGAACCCGGAGCGGAGTCGCGGAAACATCACCACGTTGTCCCAAAACGTCAGCTCGGTGACAGAGAATCCGGCATCGGCAAGGTACGAACGCAATTTCTGTATCTGGGTGCTCTTACCTGCACCATCAATTCCGGAAAAAGAAATTAAAATCGGCTTCACAATAATTGTTCCTCGAAAAAACTGGTCGAGAATAGCTTGCTGTTAATGTCCCGAGTTCGGTACCCGGCCGGGACTGGCTGCTGATAATCCAACCACGGTGCCAATCGCGGCTCCAGCTCCCGCGAGCAGGCCTAACTTCAGCAAAAGCGAGCGCACCTGGCGCTGTTTCGGTGGCGCAATGGCTACACCAGCCGGCTTCGATGCAGCGCCGCCACTGACCTGCACTGGGGGCGCAACTGCGGTGCCGCTGGGTTGGGGAGCTGCAGTCGGAGTCGCGGGCGCGTTCTGAATGGGCGCCTGCTGCGTAGGACTCGGCTGAGTACTGTTTCGCCCTGGATTTTCCGGAAGCTCAGGCGGCGGTAATGGCTGGTTTTGTCCGGCGGGCTGCGTCTGAGCGGGGGTAGTCTGGGCTTGCGGCGCGGACTGCTGCGCCAGTGACAGCTCAGGGGTGCTGCTTACAACCAGCACCAGCAAACCTGCGATCGTGCGCGACACTGTTGTTTTCATTCTTATCTTTCAACCTTGCAGCGGCTTACGCTACCGCAGGTAATCCAGTCGGCACTTCAGTTGAAACTGGCTCTGATTCCATTTCTGGGGCAAGCGACACCGTTGGAGCATCAAGTGCGAACCCTGGGAACTTTTGAAAAAGCTTGTCGAGGCGCGTCAATTCGAGCACGGTTGCGGCTTCAGCGGAAATTCCTCCCAGCTGGATCGCGCCGTCTCGACGCGCAATTTCATCCATACAATTCAAGAGCGCTTCCAAACCCTTCAGATCGATATTCTTTACTTTCGAAAGGTCGATCACCACACGCGGCGTTCCATCACCGATCTTCGTTCTCAGTTCCTGCTTCAGCCGGCGAGCGCCATCGGCGCTAAAAGTCTCCGGCAACTTCACAACGATTGCGGACTGCATATCCATGTTCTGTCTTCCCCCAAATTCGTTTGACGCGGTGACGGAAAAAGCTGGTGCTACTCTAAAGATGCGAATTGTTACTCGAAGGTTTACGTTTTGTGAACTTATCAGTCCGCCTGTTGCACCTCACGGGACATCCATGAACTCAAGCCTGCGAACCACGAATTTGGCTTCGCATTAGTGCCGAGAAGCCGGTGGTCCGAAATTCTGATTTCTGTATTCCGGGTTAAAGTAAACATTTTGTGTCCGCTGACAACCGCGCGACGCACATCAAGAGCCACGCCGACATAGCTGTCCTGCAAGACGCAAGATTCCTGTACCAAAGTTGCGTAATCGATTTTGCAATTGCGCTCGATCGAGCATCCTCCCGCAATGGTGCATGACGCCGCGATTTGGGTTCCAGCGCCGATGAATGCTGGTGCGGAGATGGCGGCTGTTGAATCGATGTCGGCTCCCTCGGCCAGCCAAATGCCTTGCTGAACCTCGTTTCCGATCGGGCGCAGCGCACAGCGACCATACAAACCGTCTTGGACCAATTGAAATAAATCACGAACCCCTGTGAGGCGATTCACATATCCCTCGAACTCGAATCGAGCCTGCTGAGGAATAAGCGCGCTCAACTTTTTCCTGTATGCGCCGTCGGAACTTTTCAGCAGGGAAGCCTCAACTACGGCGAGATCGAGCGAGCCGTCGGGAGCGTAAACCTGCGTCATCGCCGCGCCAGATTGAATGTGCGAATCCAGAACCTCCGCAAAATCTACGGCCGAATAGACTCCGACTCGCAGCAGGAACAGATGCTCGACACCGCTGTGTAGCGCCTCGCCAACTGCAGCCTCCCACTGCGACAAAAACGCCGTCTTAGCCGTTCTTAGCGGAAGAAAATGATTAGCGCCAGCCCTGTCTCGCAGAATAATGGGCGAGCTGACGCCCACATCTTTGAGTTTTGCCACCGATCGCGCCAGCAGACTGGAGCCGAGAATGTCCAGCAATGGATCCCAGGCCGGGTACTTCTTGTCCGGCTTGTCGGACGGCGAAACCGCTCGAAAGTAGTTTTCCGACGGCTGTCCGCCCGCCAAAGTCAATATGGATCCGATTCGCACTTCGCTCTCCAGGCCAACGTGATCTTGGTTACAACACCGGTTCTACGCGCCAGTTGCTGTGAATTGTGGATTGGGTGAAAAAGCGATCCGAGCTACTGGTATTGCCTGTTCCCGGTCCCATCGATCTTCAGTGCGCCGCGAACGCTGGCGTGCGGGGCGTGAGGCACGGCCGCCATCTTCCTCCTGCCGTGCGCGTCCCAATAGTTCGCGAATTCGAAGCTTTGCCTTGTGCAATTGGGATTTCGAATTGCCCACGGAGCATTCAAGCAATTCGGCGATCTCCTGGTGTTCGTATCCTTCAACTTCATGCAGCAGGAAAATCGTGCGATAGCCATCGGGCAGTTCTTTGATGGCGCGAGCCAAAGCAATTCGATCTACCGATCCGGTAAGACGGTCGTCACGGCTGCCGTATTCACGACGCACAACCTTCGCGTCCTGGTTATAAGGTTCATCAAGAGAAATCTGGCGGAGGACTTTCTTGCGGAAGTGCATCAACACCGTGTTGACCGCAATCCGGTACAGCCAGGTGGAAAGCGCCGAATCACCACGGAAAGTGGCGAGCTTGCGGAAAACCTGCAGAAACGCGTCCTGCGTCAGATCTTCAGCTTCGGCTGCGTTGTTGGTCATGCGCAGGCAGACCGAATAAATTCGAGCTTTGTGAGAATGAAACAAGGAAGCGAACGCATCAGAATCCCCCTGTTGCGCGCGCCGTACTAGGTCTGCGTCCGAATCGTATCTCGTGGTGGTCGCATTGGTGTCGGTGGTCACTGGACTCTCCTTTCAAAAACGCCCGTGTGTGAATTGCAGATTCGAGGAAGCGGCTGGTTGGCAATCACATTCCGAAGAGTAGAGTTCTTTGCGCCAACGGTCTATCCGGTGAGGTCTGTATGCACTAATAGACGTTGCTGTACCGGATTGAACGCCCTAAAACCCGCGTCAATACAGGACTTGCGCAGCAAAATGCGTATTGCTGCATTTAAAACGCACGCCTGAGCCGTCAGTTGTTCCTGAGTGCATCTCAGGTTTTTCCTGATGTACTTACCAGTGACACCCAAGCTTTTTCTGAATCCTCGAGCGTCGTTCTTCGCGCAGCGCATTGACTGATTCAGGAAGATCGCTATTGCGCGTCCTGCGGCGTTTTCTCGGCTACAGATATTCCTGCACGAAACTACAGATACAGCAGGATTGTTCCTTTCACGGACACAGCCTATCTTCGGAATCACTAAAGTTGCCCTCAACTTACCCACCTCTCGAGCAGGGGCCGGCACAAATGGAGAGTCGGCACCTGCTTCTCGCCTTTCAAGCGCAGGCACAAAAATCACACTCGGTAGCAGACATAGCTATTGCGTGAGACCTGGGACCGCAGAGCCAGTTGCAGCGGCTTCTGTGAAGCGCGCGAGACGAGGGAGCGGTGGAAAGACGAAGTGGAAGGACGAGCGATTCAAGCAGTCCGCCAGCAAGCCGGACTGCTTGAACTTAATTACTCGATACCGGCCTGAACTACGTGAACAATGTTGTTACGAACTGCGTAGAGAACCAGATCGCTCACCGAGTGCAGTTGCAGCTTGCGCATGATATTTGAGCGATGCGTTTCTGCAGTCTTCACACTCAGACCCAGCGCGACGGCAACTTCTTTTGTGCTCTTGCCTTCAGCAAGCAACTGCACAATTTCACGTTCGCGGGGAGTGAGACGGTTGCGCCCGGAACTGACCATGGCACCCGGCGTGCCGCCTTTTAAATATCCCTCCAGGACCATGGTGGCGACCTTTGAGGTGAAATAAGTCTTGTCGTGACGCAAGGCTTCTACGGCAGCAACCAGATCTCGCGCTGCGTCGGACTTCAGCAGAAAGCCGCGCGCGCCTGCGTTCAAAACTTCACGGACTACCTGGTCAGAATCATGCAGGGTCAGAATCAGGATGCGGGCATGCGGATTGGTTTTTAATATCTGCCGCGTAGCTTCCAGACCATTGAGCGTGGGCATTCCGATATCCAGAATGAGCACATCGGGCTTGAGTTCAAGCGCCTTTTCCACCGCTTCGCGACCGTCACCCGCCTCGCCGCAAACTTGCCAGTCCGGCTGCGCTTGCAGCAATGAAACTAATCCTTTTCGAACAACCTCATGGTCGTCAGCAACCAGAATACGAAAGACACCCATAGCTACCCTCCCACAGGATGATGAGAACAGATCGTTTGAGACCCATCAACGGCCGGAAATGCAGAGACTCGCACACCGGTTGCCAAAGCGCTAAACTCTGCGCCTTCAATCACCAGAGACTCTGGATTGACGCAATGACGGTGTAAATGTTTCCGGGTTTGCGTACAGTTGTTCGTAGTCAACCTTCTTTAACTTTGCATCAGGTTTGAAGAACACGCTGAAGATTCGCCTGAATGCTGAGTCTCCTCGGAAATCGACACGAGTTTCAGACCACGAGCCGGTTCAAGTACCAGATTGAAAGAAGCCGCGCATCGGCCGCACAGCCAGAAGTGCACAGTCTCACGCACGGGCTTCTCGTCAAAAGGGGCCGCCGTCTCGTCACTTGCAGCAAGTGAAATTGAAACCACCTCAAATTGAAAAAGCCGGCCTTCCGTGAACGAATGTAATTGCCTTGAGCAGACTTCGTTCGCGCAGTTGGCCAGCATTGCTTTCAATCCGTTCAGAGGTATCGCACCCGTGAGACCTTACATTGAAAGACCTAACAATCCAATACAGGCTCCACTGTATTTTGCGGCAAATGATTCGGGCCTGAATGCAAACTATATTAAGGCTCTTCAATCTTGATGTCGGGCCGCAAAACGGACAGGGTTCGGACGTCATCTGAAAGGTTGCCAGATTGAGAGGCCACATGCTCCGGCGTGAGGATAACTTCCCCAGTGCGCTGCCTTTCCTGCCTTCGAAACTCACGATTAAGAGTCTGCAGGCTGCTGCGTGCAAATGCAGGGGCTGTGACCTGTGGGAACGCGGCACGCAAACGGTCTTTGGAGAGGGAGCGGCGCACGCCCGAATCATGTTAGTTGGCGAACAGCCCGGCGATAAGGAAGACATTGCAGGGCATCCATTCGTGGGGCCCGCCGGAAGAATACTCGATGAAGCTCTGGTTTCGGCCGGAATCGACAGGCGTGATGTTTATCTTACAAATGCTGTTAAGCACTTCAGTTGGACACCGGCCGAACGCGGGAGGCGCCGAATACACAAGAAACCTCGTTACTCCGAGATCCGGGCCTGCCGCCCTTGGCTGGACGCTGAGATTGCCGTCACGCGTCCCGACGCGATCGTATGTCTGGGAGCTACCGCCGCGCAGGCCTTACTCGGGCCAGACTTTAGCGTGATGCGCCGCCGTGGCCAATTCATTCCGTCTTCCCTCGCGCCACGCGTCATGGCAACAGTGCATCCGTCATCGATTTTGCGAGCGCGTGATGACGAATCGAGACACCAGCAAAAAGAAGCTTTCATCCGCGACTTAAAGATCGTAGCCCGGGAAATGAAACGTGTGCCCGCCGCGGCATGAGCAGCCCCTTGCGAGGCGTTACAGTCTCTCCCCTGTGCTCCTAGAGTCTCCAGCCGATATGGGCTGCATTCCTTCACATTTACGCTTGTGCGCTGGAGGTGTTTATATGACGGAAATGAACGAACGCGACCTGGGGCGACCCGGCGAGGAAGCACCCGAATTGCCACCGCCGCCGCACTCGCAACCCGAGCCCGATGTTCCCGACCCAGATGACGAAACGCGTGATCTGGTGCGGCCCATAAAGACATAAGTCCCTTGGTTCAGGGGCTCTTGAATCCTTTTCTTCAGATTCGCGTCTGTTATAATCTAGTCACCGTTAAAGGAGATCACTGATGGCCACAGTTACACCCGAAATCGCCCCTCAAGAGACAAAGAAGGCCCCTGTTGTCTTGACCTCAAGGGCAGTCACTAAGGTGAAGGAAATCATGGGCCAGCAGACGCCCGTCCCGGCAGGACTCCGCGTGGGAGTGGTGGGTGGAGGGTGCTCCGGATTTTCCTATTCGATGTCCTTCGAGAACGCAGCCGGTCTCATGGACAAAGTGTTCGACATGGACGGGTTGAAGGTGTATGTGGATGCCACATCGCTTACCTATCTCAACGGCTGTACTGTCGATTATCTGGAAACGCTGGAAGGCGCCGGCTTCAAGTTTGAAAATCCCCAGGTGAAGAGCACCTGCGGTTGCGGTTCATCCTTCAGCGTCTAATTCAGGTTTCCGGGGCTACTTCGGCAGATACACTTCCGAGTTCTGTCCAAGAGTGCGGCTGGTAATGTGAGGCGTGATCACAACCAGCAGTTCGCTGTCATCGGTCAGCTTGGAATTTGTGGTGGTAATTTTGTTCAGCCCCGGTATCTGACCCAGTCCCGGTATCCCGCTTAAGGCCATCGTCTCGCTGTGCGTCACCTGACCAGCAACTACTGCGGATTCTCCGTCCGTGAGTGTGATTGTTCCTTTATATTCCCGATTCCCAATAACCGGGACCCCGTTCAGCGAAGCCCCAGAGAGTGAGCGCAGATTAATTTCCATCTGCAATCCTACGTTATTTGACCTGATTGCCGGCTTGGCTTTGATAGTCAGTCCTAAATCCTCGTAGTTAAAAGACGGAAATGCCGCCTGAAAACTGTTGTTTTGAATCACTTTTGAGATCGCAGACGTGTTGAACACCGGCGCGAAGCTGGCATTCAGGATGGGATAACGGCTACCCATCCGAAAAGTTGCGTCAGTTCCTTGTGAGGCCCGTATTGTGGCGTGATCGAGGGTTTGAATCCGGCTCTGGTTCAAAGACAACTGCGCGCTCAACGTGTCGAAGCTGATCCCCGTCAGCGTCTTCCCACCACCAAAAGTCGCGAGCGGCTGGCTGAAAATCGAACTCTGTTGCCCTTGCAATTGCGCGAGCAGCGCTGAGACCGCCTGATTGTTGGCCTGATTGATCCCGCCGCTGGAGATCAGCTGATTAATGAGGTCCTGTATGTTTTGCCCACCCAGCGCGGCCAATGCCCCGGCTGGAATATTGAACAAGTTGAACTGATTGGGAATGTGAACGCCCATATTGCGGGTCAAAGTCGCGTCCACCTGATACACCTTCACATCAAGCATGACCTGCGGCCGCGAATTGTCGAGCCGCTGCAAAAATTGTGTGGCCGCATCAAGTGTATTTTGGGGAGCGCGAACAACCAGCGTGGAAGTGGTTGGATTCGGCGTTACGAACCGGATCTCGAAAAGATTACGCAGAAGATTCGAAACATCATTCAAGACGGTGGGAGTGGTGGCCGCGTTGGGCACGTAGAAACTGCGCATCGCCATCCGCTCGAACAGCCGCCGGTTTTCGGGTGTGTCCCCAGCAATAAGGATTTGGTTGCGATCGATAGGAGTCCAGAACACCTTTGTGACTGGCCCTGCCGCGGCCATCGCCTTAAAAAAATCGATGTTGTCGATATCGAAAGATACTCGCCTCGAGGCGACAGAATCTTCAACTTGTGCCGAAACGTCATACGCTTTAGCGATAGTGTTCAGCAGCTCTTTGCTGTCGCCACGGAAATGAAAGCTGGCGAGATTTGCTCTTGGCTCGAAGGGAACTTCTGATGACTGTTCTATGATCTCGGGAGCGGCCGAGGTCGCCGGAGCGGAATCGCCCAATGCATCTCGCACACGCTCTTGAGCAAACTCACTCGCAGGATCGAATTTAAGGGCAGTCCGGAAATCCGCAAGGGCTTCCACCTGCTTGCCCGCTTCAAGCTCCACGTTTCCGCGTTCGATGTGTTTCGAAATGAGCTGCTGGCGACTGGCTTCTCGCGCAGTAATGTAGTTGACGTTCCGTGGAACCAGGCTGGCAGCTTGGACGAACTGTTCGTAAGCAATGTCAGGATGCTTAGCCTGCAGCTTGAGTCCACGATCGAATGCGGCGCGGGCCTCTTTCAGTTCCTGCTTCGTCGGATTGCAAACGGCTTTGCTGGCACCCGCGGGACAAGGCAACAGTAAACCGGCCTGCTCGGCACCCACCGGACCCACGCTCAAAATAAGGCAGAACGCCAACAGGAACCAACGCATAGCCCGATTGTATCCAAGAACTCTCAAAGCGCATCCTGCTTTCAACCGGTACGTGTACCTTCGTGGAACGCCGGCGTGAAGGGTTCTTGGTGCTTTTTTCGCGTTTCATATCGCTCAACTTCGCGAGCAGCGCGCGCCTCAGGCGTTATACTGAAGCGAATGGGCGGGACCACAGAAAAAACCTTTTACCTTGAAACCTTCGGGTGCCAGATGAACGCCCATGACTCCGAGAAGGTGGTCGGGACGCTGGTCTCGCAGGGATACCGGCAGGTGCCTACGGTGGAAGAAGCCGGGCTGGTTCTCTACAACACATGCTCGATTCGCGACAAAGCGGAACAAAAGGTCTTCAATCGCCTCTCCGATTATAAAAAGTATTACGCTCAGGGCAAAAAGTTTGGCGTTCTCGGCTGTGTGGCCCAGCAGGAGGGCAAGAAGATCTTCGAGCGGGCACCCTACGTTTCCCTGGTCTGCGGATCGGCGTCGTACCGCAATTTGCCTGCGATGCTGGTGCAGATTGAAAACGGAGGAGGCCGGGTTACCGGACTTGATGATCGCGAGACCGATGAATGCTTTGAAACCGAGTTCACGGCTCGTACCAACCCGCACCGCGGGTATCTCACCATTATCGAAGGCTGCGACAAGTTTTGCTCCTATTGCGTGGTGCCGTTTACGCGCGGCAAGGAACGCAGCCGGACATCGGATTCCGTCCTAGCCGAGGCGCGCCAGATGGCGACTCTCGGATATAGCGAGATTCAGTTGCTGGGGCAGAACGTAAATTCTTATCGCGATCCAGCAGGGAAGAAGAGCTTCGCGGAATTGCTGAGCGCTGTCGGAGAAGTTGCCGGCATCAAGCGCGTTCGCTTTACTACATCACATCCACGCGATTTCGGCCGTGACATTGTCGATGCCATTGATGATTCGCCGGCGCTTTGCGACCACGTCCATCTGCCCGTCCAGAGAGGTTCTACGCGCATGCTCGACGCCATGCAACGACTCGATTCTCGCGACAAATACCGCGAGTGCATCTCCTGGATCAAGTCCGCTCGCCGTGATATTTCGATCACGACCGATGTCATTGTCGGGTTTCCTGGAGAAACCGAAGCCGACTTTGAGCAAACGCTGTCGCTGCTTGACGAAGTACAGTACGACGGTGTTTTCGCCTTTAAATACTCTCCGCGCCCGAATACGCCGGCGATCGCACTGGAGGACGCAATCTCAGATCAGGAAAAGTCCAGGCGATTGAACGTGCTGCTCGAAAGGCAAAGAGGCATACAAAAGTCGCGCAATCAGAAGCACATGGGCAAGACAATTGAGGTAATGGTGGAAGGGAAGAACGAAGCCCGGAATCAATGGATCGGCAGAACCTCCCAGAACAAAACCTTGAACTTTACTGCTGGCGAGGCAAGCATCCAACCTGGGAGCTATGTGCCGGTTCGGGTTACGACGGCACTTCCGAACAGTCTGGTGGGCGAACTAATATGAGCAGCTTTTGCTTTCGAACGGCTGTGCGGGTGATCAGGTAAAGGAGTCTCAATGGAAGTCGAAATGCGAATTCGCGGTCTGCTCATGGATCCCGTCACCAACACCCCCATTGTCATCCTGAAGGACGCCAACAGTGACGCCGTTCTGCCCATCTGGGTGGGAGTCTTTGAAGCCAACGCCATTGCGCTTGAGATTGAAAAAGTCAGCACGCCCCGTCCGATGACGCACGATCTGATAAAAAACGTGCTTTCGGGCCTGGATGCTCATGTTCACAAGGTCGTCGTGACCGAACTGAAGGAAGATACCTTTTTTGCGGTCATCTGGATGGAGCGCGAGGGCCGTATCATCAGCGTCGATTCGCGCCCCTCGGACGCCCTGGCTCTGGCCCTGCGCGTGGATTGTCCGATCTTTGTGGACGACGAGGTGCTGAAGACTCAGAAGAAGCTGACCAGCGCCGCCGATCCCGCCACCAATGAAGAATTGCGGAAGTGGCTGGAAGGCTTAAACGACGAGGATTTAGGGCGATACAAGATGTAGGCGGCTGTTGCTAATACGGTCACATCGGTACTTCTCGATGACTTTACATAATACTTGTTATCGGACATTGCAGGAGTGGGCTCCATTTGAAGCGTTTTGCCCGCAATGCTACTGCGATTCAGCCGCTCTCAGCGATTCCCTTGGCAAATAGGCGGACGTAGTCCGCCAGGCCGTTACACACAAGGTCAGAGCTTCCGATCTTCACTCTGTGTGCGCGGCCTGTGCCTGGCCAAGGTTCTCAAGGAGTTCGCTCACCGTGAACACTTTTTCGAAGTGCACCCGCGCACCGAACAGGCGGCGTGCCTCGGACTCGTAGGTCAAGGCATACGGAGTTGCGGCCAGGAGTTCGTCCAGGAAAGCCCGAAGATCGTCATCAGCATCGCGGCGGGTTGCGTCGTTATTCGGCGCTAATAAGCGGTCGTTGACCACCAATTCAATGCTGCGCCCGTCAAACCGGATTTTGCCTAGAAGTCGCTCATCGTTTCCCAGTCGTGCGAGCGCGTTCAATGCCGCACGCACTGCCTGCTCCAGCCT
>Ga0136846_1232074_pt1 | contig 18562 bp, 18 predicted proteins | sample HopSoiMetagenom2_FD_96841 | JGI IMG/M metagenome (GOLD analysis project Ga0136846, IMG submission 96841) | Grasslands soil microbial communities from Hopland, California, USA - 2 Assembly 2016 (version 4) | ecosystem: Environmental > Terrestrial > Soil > Grasslands | place: USA: Hopland...
AGGCCACTCCACGCGACCAGGAACCACCATATTGGTTGTTTTCGCCAGCCGCGAGACAGGAACAAGGCGGCCGCAAGAATTGCGATCTGCCAGGCAGCCACGATCGAAACCAGAAAATTAAAGCGGTTGTGATCGGCGTCGTTGATGATGGTGAAAAGAAAATTATCCTGCGGACGCACGCCCGGGCCCAACACCTGTGAGAGATTCACCCAGCTTTGCTCGAAATATGCCGGCAGCAGGTAGAACCCCGCGAGTGCCGCGCCGAGCAAGGCAGACAGCGCGGCGAACGCTACCGGCAACGCGGCCTTCCTCCCCGAAATCCGCCGCCCGAGGACTGCGAGGCACAACGCAATCACCGCGAGCGAATAGTTCATCATCACCGCCGACGGCAGATTAGTCAGCCAACCCGCAGCCATTAGAAGGCTCAGCGGCACCACGGTACGTCGACCATCTTCTTCCGAGCGCAAAATTAGAAGCAGCAGCAGGGGCAGATATGCTGCAGCCGGCAGCTCGGCGAACGCGCTTCGCCAGTAAACAATCACCAGGTGATACGGATTCACAGCGTACAGAGCGGCCGCAAACACAGCCTCGCGCCACGGAAGAAAACGCCGCGCCAGCGCAAACATCGAGCAACCGGAAAGAAATAAAGCAATCCAGATGTACGCGCCGGGAACAAACTTCCACGGCAGGACTAATCCCAGCAGCCCGCCCAGCGTCCATGAAAAAGGCGGATAAAAGATGAAGCGGGCTTCCCCGTATCCGTAGTGCGCCATGCCGGACCAATGTGGATAAAAAACGCCAGCTTTCCAGTGCTCAACTACTTCAAGCCAGGAATTAAAGTGAAACTCGAAGTCGTGGCCCGAAGGAATGCCGTAATGAAAAAAGGGAAGAACAGCGCACAACGAGACGATCGCAATCACCAGAATAGCGATGAGATTTGAGCCGGAGCGCATCGTGCAGCATGAGGATAACTTAGTTTGGCTTTCGCGATGCGCATTGAACTTGGAGTTTCCAGAAGGGCTGCGTTGGATCCAAAAAGTTTTCTTGAACACCGGAGTCTCGGCGGTGCCGAGTTTTCCGATTTGCATGAAGCCCCATCGCCGGTGTAGGAATCCAATCACCTGGTCGATTCGCCGATCGATTAGCGACGATCTGCAAGAAGATGAGTTCCGCGCCGCAAGCCCGCCCTGACATTAATCCCTGGCTGATCGCGATTGCGGTCATGTCGAGCACTTTCATGGAGGTGCTGGACACGACCATCGTCAATGTGTCGCTGCCGCACATTGCCGGCAACCTCTCGGCCAGCACCGATGAAGCCACGTGGACCCTCACTTCCTACCTGGTCGCCAACGCCATCATCCTTCCGATGACGGGATGGCTGGCGGGGCGCTTCGGACGCAAGCGCCTGCTGATGCTGGCCGTAACCGGATTCACTATCGCTTCTTTTCTCTGCGGGCTGGCTCCGTCATTGGGATTTCTTATCTTCTTTCGTATCGTGCATGGCGCATGCGGCGGCGGCCTGCAACCGCTGTCCCAGGCGATTCTGCTCGAATCTTTCCCTGCGGAAAAGCGCGGGCAAGCGATGGCGTTCTGGGCGTTGGGCATTGTGGTCGCGCCCATGCTCGGCCCGGTGGTCGGCGGCTGGCTCACCGACAACTACAGCTGGCGCTGGGTTTTTTACGTGAATGTACCAATCGGTGCGATTGCGATTCTGCTCACCCAGGCATTCATCTTCGACCCACCGTATCTGCGTAAAGAACGCACGGGCATCGACTACTGGGGAATTGGACTGCTGATCGTCGGCATGGGATCTCTTCAGGTCATGCTCGATAAAGGACAGGAAGAAGACTGGTTCGGATCGCACATTATCGTCGCCCTGGCCATTTTCGCTGTGCTCGGACTGGGCGGGCTGATCATCCGCGAATTAACAGCAAAAGATCCGGTCATTGATTTCAGCGTCTTTAAATACCGGTCATATGCCGTCGGCACATTTCTCATGACCGTCGTCGGATTCGTGCTTTACGGCAGCACCGTGCTGTTGCCGCTGTTCATGCAGGAGTTGCTTGGCTACACCGCCACGCACGCCGGTGTCACTAATTTTCCGCGCGGCATGGCGTCATTCTTATTCATGCCAGTGGTCGGCTTTCTGGTAGGAAAGGGGGATCCGCGAAGGTTGTTGGGCGGCGGCTTGCTGGCTACGGCGGGCGCGATGTTCTGGCTTTCGACTTTCAGCCTGAATGTCGGCTTCTGGAGTTTCTTCTTCCCCCTGATGCTTCAAGGCGCCGGGCTCGGCTTCATTTTCGTGCCCATCACGACGGTGACCAACGACCCGATTCCGCGCGAGCGCATGGGGAATGCCACCAGCATTTTCAACCTGATGCGAAACATCGGCGCCAGCATCGGAATTTCGAGCGTCCAGGCCCTCCAATTCCGGCATATGCAGACCCACATTAACGTACTCGGCCAGCACGTGAACAATGCCAGCGCGCAGACGCAGCAGACTTTGGCCGGTATGCGCCAGCTGTTCATTTCAAAGGGAGTGGACGCGGTCACCGCCGACCACCGGGCGCACGCCGCAGTCTGGGGCCTGGTGCAGCGCCAGGCGGCCATGCTGTCTTATAACGACGTATTCCGCTTTCTGGGGGGCATGTTCCTGCTGATGGTTCCACTCATCTTTCTGATGGAAAAACCCAGGAAAAAGGGGCCTGTAATGGCCCACTGAAAAATGTCGCATCGAAACTCGAATGCGGATAATCTAAATTTTGAATGTAAAACGATGGCAGTAACGTTGACTTTTACCGCCGTCGCGAATCTAATACTTGAAGAAATGAGCCTTTCCCGTCAAATGTGCGGCCAGTGTTGTAGCTGTTGTTGTACGTGTGCCCACACTGGCGCGGGAGAGTTGCTGACCTGAAAATTTAAGTAAAACCAATTTCAGAAAAGCCCATCGCCAGTGCACTCCGGCGATGGGCTTTTTGCTTTTGCGGCAAGGGTTGCGGTTTAGACGTTGCGGTTCAGAGAATGACCATGTTCCCGATTTTTCTAAAACTCGAAGGACGCCGGTGCCTGGTAGTAGGCGCGGGCACGATTGCGGAAGGCAAGATTCGCGGTCTGCTCGACGCTGGAGCTTCCGTTCAGGTGGTCGCTCCCGAAGCCGTTGCACAGATTCAGAAGTTGGCATTCAATGGAGTCCTTACCTGGAACCCGCGACGGTTCGAGCTGCACGACCTTGACGGCAAAGTGCTGGTGATTACCGCGACTTCTTCCGCAGAGGTGAATGCGCAGGTTTTCCGTGCAGCCCGCGAGCTCAACGTGCTTTGCAATTCCGTCGACGATCCCGAAAATTGCGACTTCTATTATGGCGCGGTGGTGAATCGCGGCGACCTTCAGATTGCGATCTCAACCAATGGACAGAGTCCCGCGCTGGCCCAGCGGCTGCGGCAGGAACTGGAAGAGCAGTTTGGGCCCGAGTACGCCGAGTGGGTGGCGGAGCTGGGTGACGCCCGCGAGCAGCTGACGGCGAAGAAAATTGCGGTTGAGCCGCGCCGCAAACTTCTGCACGAACTCGCCAGCCGCGAGGCTTTTGTAAATCGCAATCGCAGCCGTGCGCCGCGCGAGGGAGGGAACTGATGCCCACCGGCAAAGTATTCCTGGTTGGCGCAGGTCCCGGTGATCCGGAACTACTCACCCTGAAAGCCGCCAAAGCTCTGCGTTCCGCCGACGTCGTATTGCATGACGACCTGGTAAGCGCAGAAATCCTGCGCTTGATTCCGGCGACCACAGAACTTGTCAGCGTAGGCAAACGCGCGGGGCAGAAGAGCACGCCACAAACTGAAATCAACCAATTGCTGGTGCAATATGCGATCAACGGACGGCAGGTAGTCCGGCTCAAAGGTGGCGATCCATTCATCTTCGGACGCGGCGGCGAAGAGCTTGAAGCGCTGCGCCATGCTGGAATCGAAGTCGAAGTTGTTCCCGGAATCACCGCGGCTCTCGGAGCCGCCGCCGGCATTCAAGTCCCGCTCACGCATCGCGAGATGTCGTCCACTCTGATTTTCGTAACCGGAAACAGCCAACGTTCCGAGCACATCGCCAACTGGCCTGACCGCTTGCCATCCAATGCGACGGTCGTCATCTACATGCCGGGAAGCGATCTTGGGTCGGTGCAGCAGCGCCTGCTTGCGTCAAAGGTTTCAGCGGAAACTCCGTGCGCCATTATTTCCGGCGCCACCACCGAAGCCGAACAGGTCCACATCACCAGCGTGGGAGCACTTGTATCCGCGCCGCATCTGGTTGCACCGCGTTTGCTTGTCATTGGCGAAGTTGTTCGCTTTGCCGATGCCGCCACTTTGAAGAACCAGTTCACCAACGAATACGCAGTCGAAGTCAGCCCGAGTACAAGGGAGAGCGCCGAGTGAGAGCCGATCTGGAACGAATTAAGCAGTCCGCCGAGAGTTGGAGTCCCGAGCAGGTTTTGTCATGGGCATTTTCAGAGTACGGAGACGACGTCGCCATCGCCACCGGCATGGGTTCCGAAGGTATGGTGTTGATTGATATCGCATCGCGTATCAATCCAGACCTGAAAGTTTTCACCGGCGACACCGAATTTCTTTTTGCCGAAACCTACGATCTGATCGACCGCGTGGAAGAGCGGTACGGAATTAAAATCGAGCGTCTTTATTCCGAGCTGACGCCCGAAGATCAGGAGCGCACTTACGGACACGCGCTCTGGGCGACCGATCCCGACCAATGCTGCAGCCTGCGGAAGGTCGAGCCGCTCCGCCGCAAGCTGGCCACGCTCGATGCCTGGATGACCGCCATCCGTCGCGACCAGACCGCTGAGCGCAAGAGTGTTCGCAAAATTGATTGGGACGCGAAGTTTAACCTGGTCAAGATCAGTCCGCTCGCCGATTGGACGAGCAAGATGATTTGGGATTACGTGGTGAAGCACGATGTCCCTTACAACCGGCTGCACGACCAGAATTTTCCCAGCATCGGTTGTACTCATTGCACCCGCGCCGTAAAACCCGGCGAAGACTCGCGCGCCGGCCGCTGGTCCGGCTTCCGCAAAACCGAGTGCGGATTGCACACTGCGGCTCCGGTAAGCCCGTTAGTTCAGCTGACCGCAGTGGACGGGGATTAGGTTTTTTTTAGTGGCTAGTGGCTAGGGGCTAGGGGGCTAGTGCGGGTTGGCCACAGACGCCCCACCCGCGTGCTGATTTTCTCTGAGCACTTTGCGGCAAGTCTGCGAACTTTGCGGTTAAAAGCTTTACTGGCCACTGGGCACTAGCCACTAAACACTATTCCCTAGCCACTATCCACCGACTCTCCGCTATAATTCCCGACCAGTGGATTTCGATCAACTCACCACGTTCATGGAAGTCGCGAAGCTGGGCAGCTTCTCGCGCGCCGGGCAGAAGATCTTCCGCTCGCAATCGGCCGTGAGCGCCCAGATCCGGCAACTCGAACAAGAATACGGGGACCGACTGCTCGATCGCGCGGGTAAAGACGTCACGCTCACACCAGCGGGCCGAGTGCTGTTCGCCTACGCCGAGCGCATGCTGCAAATGAAAGACGAGTCGCTGCTCGCCGTCGCCGACCAGGGCAGCCTGCCCCGCGGCACCATCACCGTTGGGGCGAACGAGGCCACGTGCCTCTACGTCCTGCCCGACGTGTTCGCCAAATATTGCAGCCTGTATCCCGGCGTGCAGATCAGCATCTACCGCAACTTCAGCTACAAAATTGTGGAGAAGCTGGAGAACGGCTCAATCGACGTCGGCATCGTCACCATGCCGGTGAAAAGTTCGAGCCTGAAGGCGCACCCAATTTTCCGCGACCAGCTCATGTTGATGGTGAGTCCGCAACACCCGCTGGCCCGCATGGAAGTCGTGCCGATCAGCGAAATCGCAAAGTATCCTTTGCTGCTGCCGAAAACAGGCTTCAGCCGCCGGGTGATGGACAAACTGTTTCGCCCGTTTGCCGGAAAACTTCAAATCCGCATGGAACTTCCAAGCGTGGGTATGATCAAAAGTTTCGTAGCCGCGGGATTGGGAGTGTCGATCATCAGCGCCAGTTTTGCGCGCGACCAGGTGCTGGCCGGACGAGTAAAGCTGATTCCAATCAAAGGCGAAGAACTGTGGCGGGAGCTCGGCGTAGCTTACCGCCGCGACCGCACGCTCACGAGGGCCACCGATACGTTCATCAACACCGTGCGGCAGCTGGCGGCGGCTTCGAAGTAGTGATCGGCGTGCAAGTTGCGTCATCCTGAGCCGTCGACACTTGGCGGCTGAAGCCTGCATTGCTCAAACCACTGTCCTGACGGCACGAGTGAACTCGTGCCCTTCCCAGCTCTTCCGACGCATGAATCAACTGGCGCCAATCGATTGGTCCGTGCATTCATTTTCCCAATCCGCCCAATCGCAATTTCCCATTTCACCTATGCCGTCGCAATTGTTAAGGTAGATGTAGCAGCCTTGAGGAGCCAAGCGGCCCTAAGGGTGAGTCCAATGTGGAGGGCTTCCCGTGACAGACCTCGAAACCAAGATCAACCATATTCTTGAGGAACATCAGCATGAGAGCGGGCTGCACATGATCGGCGGCCGTCGGCGGCTGATCGACCGCCTCGTAGAATTCTTCGAAGAAGGCAGGCAGGATCGCGGCCAGACGGCCGTCTCCGCCAGCTCACGCGAAAACTAATTTCTTTCTTCCTCCTGAGAAAGCCCGTGGCGCAAGCCGCGGGCTTTTTGTTTTTGGAATGGACAGTGGAAGATGAGTTGAGCCGGGTTGACGGCACGACAGGGAAGGGCACGATTCACTCGTGCCGTCAGGGAAGGATTTTGAAAGGGCAGGCTTCAGCCGTCAGCAAGCGAAGCGAACCCCAGCGGCTCAAAGCCGCAGGTCAGAGACGAGTCAATCGGCACGAGTGGAACTCGTGCCCTTCCCGGGTCGGCAACCCCACTTTACTCCCCTGAAAACAATCGTTCTTTCCTGAACTTCTACTTGACCACCTTCCTCCTGAGAAAGCCCGTGGCGCAAGCCGCGGGCTTTTCTGTTTCGTGAGCTTGGAATTTGCAAAGGGAGCCGATCAATGCAGACATCCAGCTCTCACTTGAGAGCGCAGATCGGAAACATCTTTCGCTGGTCCGCAATAGCCCAGCCATATGGGTTTCATTTTCTCTGCGGAGGGAATCTCAAAGAACGCGACGCGGAACGAATGACCGCGTCCACCCTGTTCGTAATGTACGAAACATTTGCTACCTGAAACTCCCGCAAAGACGAGTCGTTTCTGAGGAAGACTCTCGTCTCGAATAACATCTGTTGCCTCAAACCTCTCCCCCGGGTTCGCCATTACCGGCCGCGACCCCCCTGTTTCTGTATAGGCCTTTAAAATCGGTACTGGTAAAGACTGGACATCCTTGATCAGTCTGAAATCTCCATCCAAAAATTCCAGCAACCTCTCGTCTGGCGCCGAAATTGTCGCAAATTGTATCAGCGGGCTTTTGCCGAGAGGCTTATGGTTACCATTTCCTCCTCGTGAGAGGAGCGCCGCTCCAAACCCAACTATGAAGATGACCACAATAATTCCAACTCTACGTTTAGGCTTAGTCATGTGACATGCTCCGTTGTGTCGATCATAGGAACGAATACCTCAAAAGTCGAGGGATCTACATAAGAGTTACTCCCCTGAAAACAATCGTTCTTCCCTGGATTTGTACTTGACACCCCTGCTCAATGCCGTACAATAAATGAATAATTATTCACAGTAGTGAATATTCATCCATGAGCAAGTTGTCACGTCACAAAGCGATTCTTGACCTGCTGGATGCGGGGCCGGTGGCCAGCCAGGAGGACCTGCAGCGGCAGTTGCATCGTCGCGGGTTTGACGCGGGGCAGGCGACGCTTTCGCGCGACATTCGCGAGTTGGGGCTGGTGAAGAGCGCGGGCGGATATTCGCTGCCGCGTCGGGACGTGGCGGGTGAGACGGATTTGCCGTCGGTTTCGCGGCTGGTGCGCGAGTTTGTGACCAGCGTGCGCGCCGCGCAGAATCTGCTGGTGACTAAGACCAGCATCGGCAGCGCGCAGCCCGTGGCCGCCGCACTCGACGAAGAAAACTGGCCGGAGGCGATCGGTACCATCGCCGGGGATGACACTATTCTGATCGTCTGCGAAAACAATCGCGCCGCCGGACGCCTGGCCGACCGCATTCAGGGAATGCTTGCTTAGTGCCGGCCAAACTCAAAGTCGCAGTGCTCGGCGCCACCGGCTATTCCGGACTGGAATTGACGCGGCTCTTGCTGCGCCATCCGCAGGTGGAGAAGCCGGTGCTATTGCGCCGCGCGGAGAGTCGCAATTCCGATCCCACCCAAGCTGCGGATAATGGTGCGGAGCCCGAAAATCAGATCAATCTGGCTGAGATTTTCCCGGTGCTCTCGGGCAACGGAAGATATCCGCTTCAGCCATTGTCGTGGAGTTCGTTGAAGCAGCAGGATGTGAAATTGCTGTTCCTCGCCACGCCGCATGAAGTGTCGCGCGGTCTGGTTCCGGAAGCGGTTGCGAATGGAATTCGCGTCGTCGACCTCAGCGGGGCCTGGCGGTTGAAAGATGCGCAGCACCGCGCAATATACGGATTCAAGGATGAAGACGCAGCCACCGCCGCCGAGTTGACCGCGAAAGCGGTTTACGGATTGCCGGAACTGAACGCTGACAAGATTCCCGGCGCCGCCCTCGTCGCCAACCCGGGATGCTACGCGACCACGGTGATCCTTGCGCTGGTCCCGGTGTTGAAAGCCGATCTGATCGATCGCCAGCGCGGCATTATTGCCGATTCGAAATCGGGGGTTTCCGGCGCGGGCAAAGAACCGACCTCGCGCACGCATTTTGTTTCCGTCGCCGACAATCTGTCGGCTTACGGGGTGTTCACGCATCGTCACCTGGGTGAGATGGCGGAGCAACTTCATCTCACTACCAGCGAATTGACCTTCACGCCGCATTTGCTGCCGATTCCGCGCGGAATCCTGTCGACCATCTATGTGCACCTGAAGCGGCCCATGCAGGCGGCGGAAGTGGAAGCCTGCTATCGCGAGTTCTACCAGGGCCGCCGTTTCGTTCGTGTCTTCGGTACGCCGCGGCTGCCGGAAATCCAGTTTTCGCTGAATACAAATTATTGCGATCTCGGTTTCTGCCTTGCGCCCGACGGTCAGCGGTTAGTCATTGTCTCGTGCGAGGACAACCTGATTAAAGGCGCTGCCGGACAAGCGGTGCAGAACATGAATCTGATGTACGGGTTCCCGGAAGAAGCCGGGCTGCTATGAAAGTGGCCATCGTGAAAATGAAATTGAAAATGAAAGACGCAGGGGAACTGTGAAAATCGTAATCAAAATCGGCGGCGCTGCGCTCGAAGACGAGGCCACGCTGCACAAGTGCGCCCGCGCCATCGTCGAAATGGCGAAAGACGGACATCGCGTCGCCGTGGTGCACGGCGGTGGTACCGCGCTCACTCGCACGCTCAAGCTGCTGGGCAAGCAGAGCGACTTCATTAACGGCCTGCGCATCACCGACGCGGAAACCCGCGACGTGGCCGTGATGGTACTCGCGGGCATGGTGAATAAAAAAGTAGTGGCCGCGGTGGTGAAGGCCGGACTTCCCGCGGTTGGATTCTGCGGCGGTGATGGTATGACATTCCGCGCGCGTAAAAAACAGACTCAAGGCTACGACCTGGGATTTGTTGGTGAAATCTGCGCCGTCGAGCCGCGCTGGTTTGAGGCGATCTGGAACGAAGGCGGGGTGCCGGTGTTGTCGTCACTCGCGCTCGGCTCGGATGGCGAATATTACAACGTTAACGCCGATCAGATGGCGTCCGCGTGCGCGATCGCCTGCCGCGCCGACACGCTGATTTTTCTGACCGATGTCCCCGGGGTGAAGGGCGCGGACGGCGTGGTGATGCCCTGGCTCAACACCAAACAGGTTTCCACGCTGGTTGCGGACGCGGTGGTTGCAGGAGGTATGTTGCCCAAGCTCGAGGCATGCACCAATGCGTTGAAGCGTGGAGTCGGGCGGGTGCGCATCCTGCCGGCCGCACAGGCGGACGTGTTGCCGCAATTTTATTTTCAGAAGCTCGAGTACGGGACCGAGGTGGTGGGAGCATGAGCCTCGCAACCGTAATCAGTGCGGAAAAGAAATTGCTGCTGCCGACCTACGACCGGCAGAAAGTCCTGTTTACTCGCGGGCGCGGAGTTTATCTGTGGGATTCAAGCGGCAAGCGCTATCTCGATTTCCTGAGCGGAATCGGGGTGAACGCGCTAGGGCACGGGCATCCTGCGATCCAGAAAGTTCTGAAGCAGCAAGCGGGAAAGCTGATTCACACTTCGAACCTGTTTTATCACGAGTACCAGTCGGAGCTCGCGAAACGCCTGACGAAGATATCCGGCCTTGACCGCGCATTTTTCTGCAATAGCGGCACCGAGGCCTGGGAGGGCGCGCTGAAGCTGGCTCGCGCCTACGCCCGCGTGAACAACAGCAACGGGCACAAAGCCAAGTGGCGGCTGCTCGCGCTCGACAACTCGTTTCACGGGCGCACGTTCGGATCGCTGGCGACGACCGGGCAGGAAAAATACCGGCACCCGTTTACGCCACTTGTCCCCGGGGTGAACTTTGTTGCATTCAATGATCTCGCGGACCTCAAGCGCCAGTTCGATGGCAGCGTATGTGCAGTATGTCTCGAAACTATTCAGGGTGAGGGCGGAATTCGTCCACTAAGCCCGGAATTTCTGCAATTGGCACGCGAGCTGACGCAAAAATCCGGCGCGCTGCTTTTGCTGGATGAAATTCAGTCCGGTCTGGGACGCACTGGAAAGTATTTTGCGTATCAGCACTACGGCGTCACGCCGGATATCGTGACTGTGGCGAAGCCGCTCGCGGCGGGACTGCCCCTCGGAGCCCTGCTGACTAGCGAGCGCGTGGCCAGCGGAATGCATCCCGGAATGCACGGCACCACCTTCGGCGGCGGGCCATTGGCCTGCGCGGTCGCAATCGAGTTTCTGCGTCAGCTGGATGAATTGCTGGGACACGTCGGCAAGGTAGGGAGGTATTTCGTTTCGCAGTTGCAGGAACTCAAGGCGTCTCACGATGCGATTAACGAAGTTCGCGGCATGGGCCTGATGCTGGCGATTGACCTGAAATCCGCCGACGTTGCGAAGGCTGTTGTCGGCAATTTGCTGGATAAAGGAATTCTGATCAATCGCACCCATGACACGGTGTTGCGATTTTTACCGCCCTACATTGTGGAGAAAAAGCATGTCGACAATGTGATTGCTGCGTTGGACTCGGCTCTAAAAGCGGGAAAGCATTAACCACTAAGGACACTAAGGTTCACGAAGATTTCACGCAGCATCGAAAGGAGCATCACCGTTGAGTAGCCAGACACTGACCACGCCGCCAATCGCGCGACCCGCGCCCAGCGCCGTTCCCGGACGAGACCTGGTCTCGATCCGCGACCTCTCGCCGATTGAGGTGGAGTCGTTGTTCCACCTGACGGCGCGGATGAAGGCGCGTCCGGAAGAGTTTCGCACAACCCTCGCCGGAAAACACATCGCGATGTTCTTTGAGAAGCCGTCGCTGCGGACGCGGCTCACGTTCGAAGCCGGAATCTGCGGGTTGGGCGGCTCCGTAACGTTTGTCGATCAGCGCCACGAGCGGCTCGACGCTCGCGAAACTCTCAGCGACATCGCACACAATCTCGAGCGTTGGGTCAGCGGAATCGTATTGCGCACGTTCGCTCATGAAACTGTCGAGGGCATGGCGGAATTCGCCAGTGTTCCGGTGGTGAACGCGTTGAGCGAAGTGGAGCACCCGTGCCAGGCGCTGGCCGATTACTTTACTCTGCATGAGCGCTTCGGAAATCTGAAGAAGATTTGCCTGGCATATGTCGGCGACGGAAACAACGTCATGCACTCGTTGTTGCTCACTGCCGCGCTGCTGGGGTCGAAGATTCGCATTGCGACGCCCAAGGGCTACGGTCCCGATCCGCAAATTCTGTCGGATGCTCGCGACATCGCAAAGAACACCGGCGCGGTAATCGAACTGATGACCGATCCGCGCCAGGCTGTGCAGGGAGCCGACGCGGTTTACACTGACGCATGGACGAGCATGGGCCACGAACATGAAACCGACGAGCGCAACCGGATCTTCCCGCCCTATCAAGTCAATGAGGAATTGATGGCGGGAGCCGCGCCGCACGGGCTGTTCATGCACTGCCTGCCCGCGCATCGCAACGAAGAAGTCACTGACGCCGTAATCGATTCCGAGCGCTCGATCGTTTTCGATCAGGCCGAGAATCGTATGCACGTGCAGAAAGCCATTTTAGCCATGCTGGTCGGCGCTAAGACCCGCGTTGCTCCGAGGAGAGCCAATGTCTGAAAAAGTTGTACTTGCATATTCCGGAGGCCTCGACACCTCCATCATCATTCCGTGGTTGAAAGAAAATTATTCCTACGACGGGATCGCGATGGTCGGCGATGTTGGCCAGGGTGACGACATTGAGGCCGTAATCGAAAAGGCTTACAAGACCGGCGCGAGCAAAGTGGTGGTCGAAGACCTGCGCGAAGAATTTCTAACGGGATACGTGTTTCCCGCTCTGAAAGCCGGTGCGGTTTATGAGCACAAGTATCTGCTGGGAACGTCGCTGGCGCGTCCTGTGATCGCCAAGCACCAGGTTGAAGTGGCGTTACGCGAAGGTGCGACCGCCGTGTCGCACGGCTGCACGGGAAAAGGGAATGATCAGGTGCGCTTCGAGCTGACGTATCAGGCGCTGGCTCCGGAGTTGAAAGTCATTGCCCCGTGGCGCGAGTGGAGCTTGAAGTCCCGCGAGGATTGCCTGGACTACGCTGCGGCGCACGGGATTGAAGTCTCCGCCAGCCGCCAGAAAATTCACAGCCGTGACCGCAATCTGTGGCACATCAGCCACGAGGGCGGGGAACTGGAAGATGCCGGAAACCCGCCGTTCGCCGGCACATGGCAGATTTCGAAATCGCCGCAGGAAGCGCCGGACCGCGAGGAGCAGGTGCAGATTGAATTTGAGAAAGGCGTTCCGGTTGGAGTGAACGGTATGCGGCTCGGTCCGGTGTCGGTTGTCGAGCTGCTGAACGAAATTGGCGGACGCAATGCCGTCGGCCGTGTCGATATTGTCGAGAACCGGTTTGTTGGAATCAAGTCGCGCGGTTGTTACGAAACTCCGGGCGGTACTTTGCTGATCGCCGCGCATCGCGAACTCGAAGCTCTCTGCTGCGAACGCGACGTGATGCACTTCAAGCAGCATATCGCTCTGAAGTACGCGGAGCTGGCGTATTACGGCCTGTTGTTCACGCCGCTGCGCGAAGCTCTCGACGCGTTTGTGGAAAGCACGCAGCAGGACGTCACCGGCACGGTCACGCTGGCGCTGTACAAAGGAAATGTCTCGATCGTGAGCCGAAAATCTGAGCACTCGCTGTATCGAACCGATCTTTCGTCGTTCACCATGGGCGAAAGCTACGACCAGAAAGACGCTGCAGGATTCATTCGCATTCTTGGGCTGCCCTCGCGCTCACGTGCCCGCAGCCGGGCAGAAGCGAAGGTCGAGGTCGCGCAGTCGGGAGTTAAAGAATAATGCTCCAAGGGGTAAATGAATGAAGATGTGGTCCGGACGCTTCCGCCAGCCGCTAGATCCTGCGTTCGAGAGTTGGCAGCGGTCATTCGATTTCGATTGCCGACTGCTGGAGTGCGAGCTCGAAGCCAGCGCTGCGCATGCTCGCGCTTTGCAGCAGTGCGGAATTGTTTCCGGCGATGAGCTGGGAGCGATCCTGCACGGTCTCGAGCAAATCGGCGAGAGCGTCGCTGCGGCGCCAGAGTTTCGCGACGATCCGGATGCGGAGGATATTCATCACTTCGTCGAGAAGCAGTTGGTCGAGCTGATCGGCGATGCCGGATACAAGCTGCACAGCGGACGCAGCCGCAATGAACAGATCGCAACCGACCTCCGGCTTTACGTGCGCTCGGGCTGCGACGAGATTGGTGAGGCCATATCCAATCTGATCGCGGCATTTCTGAATCGGGCCGAGCAAGCCGGAGAAGCCGCCATGCCGGCTTATACCCACATGCAGCGCGCCGAACCGGTGCTGGTGGCGCACTGGCTGCTGGCGTACGTGGAGATGCTTTTCCGTGATGCCGGGCGCTTGAACGATTGCCGCAAGCGATGCAATGTTTCTCCTCTCGGCTCGGGCGCGGTCACCGGATCGACTCTGCCGCTGGATCGGGAGCTCATGGCCGACGAACTGGGCTTCGATGTTCCCACCGCCAACAGCATTGACGCTACCAGCGATCGCGATTTCGCAATCGAGTTCGTCAATGGATTGTCGCTACTGGCGATCCACTTAAGCCGGTGGGCGGAGGAGATGCTGCTGTTTTCGACGCAAGAGTATGGCTTCGTTCAGTTGCCAGAAGCTTACTCGACCGGCAGCAGCGCCATGCCGCAGAAGATGAATGGTGATTTGCTGGAACTCGTCCGCGGCAAAGCCGGCCGCGTTATCGGCGACGCTACCGCGCTCCAGATCACCGCAAAGGGCCTGCCGCTGGCCTACAACAAAGACCTTCAGGAGACGCAGGAGCCGCTGTTCCATGCCACCGAAACCGTGCTGTCACTGTTGCCGCTGGTCGCGGGATGGATGGAGTCAGTGCAGTTTGATTTCGAGCACATGCAGAAAGCCGCGGAGACCGGATACATGAACGCTTTCGCCGCCGCGACATATTTGGTTCGAAAAGGCGTGCCCTTTCGCATGGCGCACGAGCACACGGGGAAAGCCGTGCGGCTTGCTCTCGATCAAAAATGCGAACTGCAGGATCTTTCTTTGGCGCAACTGCAAGCCATCGCTCCGCAATTCGCAGATGATTTCTACGATTTCGTGAAGCTCGGCAACGTGCTCGCCATTCATGATGTTCCCGGCGGGACCGCTCCTGCGCGCGTGCATCAGGCGATTGCGGCCGCACGCCAGAAGGCGGGCGCCCTGCAGCAGGAGGCCCATGCGCACGCGTGAAGCTTTTTTACCCGACGCCGAACGCATTCACGAGCTGATCTCCTCTTATTCAGGCGACGGCACGCTGCTGCCCCGCACACTGGCAGAGCTTTGCGAGAACGTTCGCGACTTCATTGTGCTGGAAGAGGCTGGCCAGATCATTGGCTGTGGCGCGCTGCATCTGTACGGAACACACCTGGCGGAAATCCGTTCCATCACGGTTGATCCGGCTTTTCAGAAACGCGGCGGCGGCGAGTTGCTGGTGCAATCGTTGATGTCAGAGGCGCATCGTCATCAGGTGAGCTGCATCTGCCTGTTCACCCGCAGCCCGCAATTTTTCGCCAAGCTGGGGTTCGGGCTGGCACAACGCGAAGACCTTCCCGACAAGATCAACAAAGACTGCTGCGTCTGCCCGCGATATCACTGTTGCGATGAGGTCGCGATGGTGAAGGGCGAGTTGCCTCGTTTTGCCATCCTTCCCGAGCCGGCGAACTTTCTGGTGAAACTCCAGATATGAGCGGGGCGGGTCCGATTTTTCTTCCCAAAGGGTTTAAATTCTCAGCGGTCACCGCCGGAATCAAAGCCAGCGGCAAACCTGATCTGGCGTTGATTGCGGCAGAACCGCGCGCCACAGCGGCCGCATTATTTACGAAAAATCTTGTCGTTGCCGCGCCGGTGGAAGTGGGCCGCAAGTCATTGGCGGCCAGCAGTGGCCGGGTCCGAGCCGTGATCGTGAACTCAGGCAACGCCAATTGCGCCACCGGTCAGGCAGGCATTCGGGATTGCAGAAGCGTGTGCGCCGAAGCTGCGCGCCTACTCAACTCACGGCCCTCTGAGATTTTTCCATCGTCCACGGGGATCATCGGCGTTCCGCTTCCGGCAGCAAAGATCCGCGCTCAATTGAAGTCTCTCGTCGAGCGCGCGGGGTCATCCGTCGAGCATTTGCGGCGTTTTTCAGAAACCATTTTGACAACCGACACGCGCCCGAAGCTAGCCAGCGTTCCGTTGCGAGCGGGGAGCGGCGCGATCACTGGAATCGCCAAAGGCTCAGGCATGATTCACCCGCAGCTCGCGACTATGCTGGTTTACCTACTGACTGACATCGAGGCCTCGCCCCCCGATCTTCGCAGTTCGCTAAAGGCGGCCTGCAATGACAGCTTCAACCTCATTTCCGTCGATGGGGACACTTCCACCAACGACACGGTCCTGCTGCTCGCCTCCGGTCAAAGCCGAATCAAATTGAAAAGTGTTCGCAAGGAATTCGATCGCGCTCTGCTGGAAGTTTGCCGGTCACTAGCGGAACAGATCGTTGCGGACGGCGAAGGCGTGCAGCACGTAGTCCATCTGCATGTCGAGCAGGCACGAAATCGAGCCGAAGCCTTGCAGATTGCGCGCACGATATCCCATTCGCTATTGGTGAAGACAGCGTGGGCGGGCGCCGATCCGAACTGGGGGCGAATTCTCGCGGCGATCGGACGAAGCGGCATTACGCTCGATCCCAAGAAAATCAACATTCTGATCGGCGATCAAACCGTCTGTCGCGGCGCCACCGGCTGCCCATTCGACGAAAAGCGCGCCCACCAGGAATTGTCTAAGCCAGAGTGCAACGTGATCGTTCGCCTGGGGCGGGGAAAGGCTGCGCTGGAATTTCTGACGACTGACCTGACAACCGACTACGTAGAAATCAACGCAGATTATTCAACGTGACAGGTAGCCAAAACTGAACCAAATGGTCGCGAATGTGGGTTCAAGCCAGCAGTTGAATGGCGTGGCCCGGACTGACATCGTTCGGCTTCATCCGGGCCCATGCGAGGAAACGATAAAAACCCGCGCCGCCATTACCGCTTTAGGCTTTTCTTGGATGCAGGGCTCGGGCTGCCTGAATCGGGGTTTGCGGCCCTGATGCCCCGAATAGGAGACGCAAGGGCACCAGATCGGGCAAAAAGTTCCACCATTTATCGCCAAGTACCTAAATCGCAGAAAACAAATTGTTTATTAAGATAGCTGTGGAAAACACGAACTGTACGAAAAAATACAGTATTCCCCGTATAGCCACGATATCGCTTCGTCATTTACACATAATTCAGCCCCAACGCGAAGGAGACGGAAGGCAGGCGTCGGTCGTACCTCCCCTTTTTCCGGTGCCTGCCGCCTCCCTTTTCCAAGCCGCATCGGCTACGCAGCACTCTAGTCTTAAAAGTCATTTTTCAAACGCAGCAATCTCAGACTCAAGCTCATTTCATTTTAAAAGCTCAAGAATGTGGCAGGGCAGATGTCGGTCCGACGTCGTTTATTTCGTGCGGAATTTATTCCGAAGCGAGCGGCTTTACCACCACTCCCCGGAGCTGGTCAAAAACCAGTGTCCATTGCGGGGAGCATTGGCCGCACAGCCAGAAGTGCGACAGGGTGCGAGAGAGCTTTTCTGAAATCGATGGGCCCCATCCTTGTTTCATTGCCGGACGGATTTCAAACTGGAAGATCCGCCCATCGCGCAACATGTGCAGAGGCGTGGCGCACTCGGGATTTGCGCAGCAGTTGGAGGTCATGCGAGCGGTAGCAGCAAGCCGCGTATTTTTATCGCATGAAGATTCGCCGGAGAAAATCCGGTGAACTATGTAGATTGGTTCAGTGTGGCGCACGACGACCGATAAAAGAGCGGAAGATCTGCGGCGAAGGTCAGTATTACTTAAAGAGCTAAGACGCAGTTTTGGACGAAAAGAAAGTTCCGCCGGCGAGCACCGACCTGACGGCAGTCAGCAGGTCTCGCGCTGCCTCGCTTTTTGCCACCGCGCCCCGAATGGCTCCGGTCTTGAAACGGCCCACGACGTCCTCTGAAAGGTGCAGAGAAAACATGATCACGGGAATGTCGGGCCGGCTCTCGGCGATTTTGGCAGCGGCTTCCAGCCCGTTCATCTCGGGCATCGTAATGTCCATGATGATGAGGTCGGGAGGGGACTGCATGGCGATCTCAACTGCTTCGCGCCCGGAACTGGCCTCGGCGTAAACGTCCCATTCGGGAACCGATTCCAACAGGTTTCGGATCCCCATCCGCATCACTTCGTGGTCATCGGCGACGAGGATTTTTACCGGCCGTGCTGCAATATCTGTTCTGCCCATGTCAGCTGACGCCATAAGCCCCATTTGACTCGGAACCCGCATAGCATACACCTTCCAGAGCTGAAATACGCAGCTTCGGTGCCGGGGCGCGTTGGTGCCTTTCGCATTTTCGGACTAGACTTAGTGAATCCCAAACGTGAGGACCATATGGCTGAACCTACGTATGAAGAACTGAAAGCGCGCCTGGCCGATCTGGAAAAACAGGGAACTCGCCGCACCGGGAGCCTGGAGTTCCGCGTTGGCGAGAAGGGTGGCGTCAGCGTTTACGGTCTGGGCCGTTTCCCGGTTACGCTCTACTACGAACAATGGATACGACTGCTTGATTCCGCCGAAAAGCTGCGCGAGTTTCTGGAAGAAAACAAATCGAAGCTCAAGTTGAAAGAGTAGATGCGGGGAATGATTCG